>Ga0210035_1001050_pt1 | contig 17340 bp, 20 predicted proteins | sample CryGeymeta201507_FD_183975 | JGI IMG/M metagenome (GOLD analysis project Ga0210035, IMG submission 183975) | Groundwater microbial communities from Crystal Geyser aquifers in Utah, USA - Crystal Geyser metaG 2015-07 (SPAdes) (version 2) | ecosystem: Environmental > Aquatic > Deep subsurface >...
GGCTTGAAGCAACGCGGTGTGTTGATCAAAAATCTGCACGGCAGTCATCCGATGTTGACCGATTGCTTGCGTGTCACCGTCGGTACGCCGGAGCAGAATCAGGCATTTATCGTGGCATTGCAGGAAAGTATTGCGTAGCTCAGACTCCCTCCCCTTCAAGGGGAGGGTTGGGGTGGGGATGGGGTAAATGCGGCAATTTTTATGGGGCTGGCTGGGAGTCTGTCGGACTTAAAGGAAATCTACTGCAAATTCGCCTGGACGGCGCATATTTCACCGCTTTCTTGGTCAATAGAACAACTATTGACCTGCGAAACCAGTAAAATCTGCCCTCGCCCAGCCAAATTTTGCGAGCAGCCGCTTTGCGGCTTTGCCTGCTTAAACCTTTGCGCTACGATTCTTCAAGTCCGACAGACTCCTGGTATTGCGCTTTGAATGTTGGCATTGCGTAATATCGGTAACTAATTGATTAACAAGGAATAAAATGCGTAGCGCGAAAGTTACCCGCAACACCCTGGAAACGCAGATCAGTGTTGAACTGAATCTGGACGGCAGGGGTAAGGCTGAACTGGATACCGGTCTGCCGTTTCTGGAACATATGCTCGATCAAGTCGCGCGGCATGGCTTGCTGGACATGGGCATCGTGGCTCGTGGCGATTTGCACATTGATGCGCATCACACGGTCGAGGACATCGGCATCACGCTGGGTCAGGCATTCGCCAAAGCCGTCGGCGACAAGCAGGGCTTGACCCGCTACGGTCACGCCTACGTTCCGCTGGATGAGGCGCTGTCGCGCGTGGTGCTGGATTTGTCGGGTCGTCCCGGGCTGGTATTTAACTGCGAGTTCAGCCGCGCCAGCATCGGTGAATTTGACGTGGATTTGTTTCATGAATTTTTCCAGGGCTTCGTCAATCACGCGCAGGTCACGCTGCATATTGATAATCTCGCCGGCGATAATGCGCACCATCAGGCCGAGACAATTTTCAAGGCATTTGGTCGCGCGCTGCGCATGGCGCTTGAGCTTGACCCGCGCATGGCGGGGATGATGCCTTCTACCAAGGGTTGTCTATAAATGGTGGATGTTGCGATCGTTGATTACGGCATGGGCAACCTGCGTTCGGTCGAACAGGCGATACGCCATGTCGCGCCGGACGTGGTGACAGTGGTCACGGACAACGCAAACGTCATCGCTCAAGCAGGTCGCGTGGTGTTCCCGGGGCAGGGCGCGATGCCCGACTGTATGCGCGAACTGGACGCGCGGGGATTGCGCGGCGCGGTGGTTGAAGCGGCGCACAGCAAGCCTTTTTTGGGTATCTGCATCGGCCTGCAAATGCTGTTTGAACATAGCGCCGAAGGCGATGTGCCGGGTCTGGGTATCTTGCGCGGCGAGGTATTGCGCTTCGCCAGCAACCTGCGCGATGAAAAAGGCGGCAAGCTCAAAGTGCCGCATATGGGCTGGAATCGGGTGCATCACGGCGAGCATGTCTTGTGGGACGGCATCGAGCAGGATGCGCGCTTTTACTATGTTCACAGCTATTATGTGCAGCCGCAGGATGCGTCTTTAGTGCAGGCGACCAGCGATTATCCGCACCCCTTTGTCTGTGCCGTGGCACGGGAAAATCTTTTCGCGGTGCAGTTCCACCCGGAAAAAAGCCAGGCAGCGGGGCTGAAACTGCTGCAAAACTTCGTTCGATGGAATCCTTAATTATTTAACGTAATGTCATGCTTATTATTCCTGCTATTGATTTAAAAGACGGTGAATGTGTGCGCCTCAAGCAAGGCTTGATGGAAGAGTCCACGGTGTTTTCAGATAATCCCGCCGCGATGGCGCAGCATTGGCTGGAACAGGGGGCGCGTCGCCTGCATCTGGTTGATTTGAATGGTGCTTTTGCCGGTAAACCGAAAAATGCCGAAGCCGTGCGCAGCATCATCGAAGCGGTTGGCAACGACGTGCCGGTGCAACTGGGAGGCGGTATCCGCGATCTCGAAACCATCGAACGCTATCTCGATCTCGGCGTGACTTACATCATCATCGGCACGGCAGCAGTCAAAGTGCCGGGCTTTTTGCATGAAGCCTGTGACGCTTTTCCGGGGCATATCATGGTGGGGCTGGATGCCAAGGGCGGCAATGTCGCGGTCAATGGCTGGTCAAAACTGACTGGCCACGACGCGGGCGATCTGGCCAAACGTTTTGAAGGCTATGGCGTGGAAGCGATTATTTATACCGACATCGGCCGCGACGGCATGTTGTCCGGCGTGAACATCCCGGCCACGGTGGCGCTGGCCAAACCGTTACATGTGCCGGTGATCGCCAGCGGTGGCGTGACCAATCTGGACGATGTGCGCGCCTTGTGTGCGGTGTATCAGGAAGGCATCACCGGGGTGATTACCGGGCGGGCGATTTACGAGGGTTCGCTGGACTTGCGCGCCGCGCAGGCATTGGCGGACGAGCTGACCCCCATCAAACTTTCCACTAAATCCTGATGCTCGCCAAGCGCATCATTCCCTGTCTGGATGTGACTCGCGGGCGCGTCGTCAAAGGTGTTAGCTTCGTCGAGTTGCGCGATGCCGGTGATCCGGTGGAAATCGCGCGCCGTTACGATGAGCAGGGCGCGGACGAGCTGACCTTTCTGGACATTACTGCCAGTTCGGACGAACGGGGTATCCTCTTCAAAATCATCGAGCAAGTCGCCTCAAAGGTATTCATTCCGCTGACGGTCGGCGGCGGGGTGCGCGAGGTGGGCGACGTGCGTCGCCTGCTCAACGCGGGCGCGGACAAGGTAAGCATCAATACCTCTGCGGTGCTCAATCCGCAACTGGTCGCGGATGCGGCGGGGCGTTACGGCTCGCAGTGCATCGTGGTGGCGATAGATGCCAAGCAGGTGGCCCCTGATCGCTGGGAAGTGTTCACGCACGGTGGACGCCGTGCCACGGGTCTTGACGTGGTGGCGTGGGCGAAGCAGATGCAGGCATTGGGCGCGGGTGAAATCCTGTTGACCAGCATGGATCGGGATGGACAGAAAAGCGGCTTCGATCTTCCGCTGACACGCGCCGTGACGGATGCGCTGGAAGTGCCGGTCATCGCCAGCGGTGGCGTGGGCAATCTGCAACACCTGGCGGACGGCGTGACACAGGGCGGCGCGGATGCCGTGCTGGCGGCGAGCATTTTCCATTTCGGCGAATACACCGTGCAGCAGGCCAAACAATATATGCAATCCCGGGGTATTGAGGTGAGGTTATGAGTGAGGCTTGGCTGAACAAGGTGAATTGGTCGGATGACGGGCTGGTGCCGGCGATCGCGCAGGATGCCGTGACTGGGCGCGTGTTGATGATGGCGTGGATGGATCGCGAAGCCTTGATGCTAACCTGGCAAAAAGGCGAAGCGGTGTATTGGTCGCGTTCCCGCCGCAAACTTTGGCACAAGGGTGAAGAGTCCGGCCATATTCAGATGGTCAGGGAAATCCGCCTGGATTGCGATGGGGATGTGATTCTGTTGCAGATCGAACAGCAAGGCGGCATCGCTTGTCATACCGGGCGGCAAAGCTGCTTTTTCAGAGTGCTGGGACAGCAAGGCTGGCAGGAAGTGGACGCAGTGCTCAAGTCACCTGACGAGATTTATAAATAAGTGGTGAGTGGTGAGTGGTGAGTGGTGAGTGGTGAGTGGTGAGTGGTGAGTGGTGAGTGGTGAGTGGTGAGTGGTGAGTGGTGAGTGGTGAGTGAACTTTTTAGTATTACAAAATTTGATGCAGACTATCGAGGCGCGCAAACTGGCTTCCTCCGAGACTTCCTACGTCGCCAGGCTGTTTGGCAAAGGCGAAGACGCGATTTTGAAAAAGATCGGCGAGGAAGCGACCGAGGTGATCCTCGCCAGCAAGGAAGGCGACAAGACACACATCGTGTATGAAACGGCGGACTTGTGGTTTCATTGCATGGTGATGTTGGCGCATCACGGTCTTGGCGCGCAGGATGTTCTCGATGAGCTGGCGCGCCGTGAGGGCTTGTCGGGAATTGTAGAAAAAAATAGCAGAATCAAGGAGTAAGCATGTCAGGTTGCCTATTTTGCAGGATAGTGCGCGGCGAAATACCGGCGCGCAAGGTGTACGAAGACGATGAGTTTTTTGCGTTCCACGACATCAATCCGGTCGCGCCCGTACACTTCATGATTATCCCTAAACTGCATTTGGCTTCGCTGGCCGAGGCAGATGAGGGACACGCTGCGTTGTTTGGCAGGATGATGTTGCTGGTGCCCAAACTGGCCAGAGCAGAGGGGCTGGATACCGGCTTTCGCACGGTGATTAACACCGGTAAAGGTGGCGGACAAGAAGTTTTTCATTTGCATGTTCATGTTATCGGTGGTGGCAATATCCCACCTATGGTCAAACGTAACTAGGTTTAAGGAGAAAATCATGGGTTCATTGAGTATTTGGCATTGGTTGATCGTGTTGTTGGTGGTGGTATTGATATTCGGTACCAAGAAACTGAAAAACATCGGCAGCGATTTGGGCGGTGCGGTGAAGGGCTTCAAGGAGGGCATGGCATCCGACACGGACGAACCTGCCAGGCAAATCAAGGAAGAGAGCCAGACCATAGAGGGCGAAGTCAAAAGCAAGACGCACACTAACGCTTAATAAAACCCTTAATAATCAAATATGTTTGACTTCAGTCTGCCCGAGCTGATGGTGGTCATGGTGGTGGCATTGATTGTCATCGGCCCTGAACGTCTGCCAAAAGTGGCGCGCACGCTGGGGCATCTGTACGGGCGCGCGCAACGCTATGTGAACGGTGTCAAGGCAGATATTTCGCGCGACATGGCAATCGAGGAGTACCGCCAGTTGCAGCAAAAGATTCAGGCTGAAGCCAGCGCGCTGGAAAGTTCGGTGCGCGAGGCGGGTCGGTCGGTGGATAGTCAGGTGAATCAACTCAACCGTGCTGTCGCTGATTCATTATCCAAGCCTTTGGATATATTGGAAAAGTCATTGCCAGAAAAACCTGCTGCGGCGGCAACATCAGCGAGAACGCAATCGGCATCGAAGCTGCCTGATGAAGCTGCACGTTTACCGACTGACGAGCGCTGATGAGTACCACGGATAGCTTTATCGCCCATTTGCTCGAACTGCGCACCCGCCTCGTGCATTCGGCTGTAGCCTTGCTGTTGGTGTTTATCTGTCTGTTTCCGTGGGCATCCGATCTCTATGCGCTATTGGCGCAGCCCTTGCTGGCCAAGCTGCCCGCAGGCGGGCAGATGATCGCCACCGATGTCACTACGCCCTTTTTCGTGCCGCTCAAGGTCGCGATGATGGCGGCTTTTTTGATTGCTTTGCCTTACATTCTTTATCAGGCGTGGCGCTTTGTCGCACCTGGCCTGTATGCGCATGAGAAGCGACTGGTCGTACCGCTGATCGTCGCCAGTACGCTGTTGTTTTTTTGCGGCATGGCGTTCGCCTACTTTGTGGTTTTTCCGGTGGTGTTCGGTTTTATTACCGCATCTGCGCCGCTTGGCGTTGCCGTAATGACGGATATTGATAAGTATCTGAGTTTCGTGCTGTCCATGTTCGTCGCCTTCGGCATTACTTTTCAGGTGCCAGTGGTAGTAGTGGTGCTGGTGCGCATGGGGATTGTGTCAGTCGAAAAATTACGCGAAATCCGCCCCTATGTGGTGGTCGGCGCATTCGTGGTTGGCGCGATTTTCACGCCGCCGGACGTGGTGTCTCAAATTATGCTGGCGCTGCCGCTGTGGCTGCTGTACGAGGCAGGCATTATCGTCGGTGCCTGGGTGGGTAAACGCAAACCGGCTGAAACCGATTGATTTATTGGTTTTTTGTCATTCCCGTTTGGCTGCAAGCTCGAAACTTCGCCCCGCTTCGCGGGAATGACTGCAGCCGAGTGTTCCGGGATTTCTGTTGTTTGAGATTACTGTTCTTTGGGTTTCGGGCGTGTGCCTATCTTCGCTTGAAATAATTGCTCGCTGCCGTTGCGCATCAGTTTGAGGGTGGCGACTTTGCCGGGCGGCAGGTTGGTGACGGTATTGAGCATGGCATTCCAGTCATTGATTGGCTGACCGTCTATGGTTAGCAGGATGTCGCCGGGTTGTACGCCGGCCAACTCGGCGGGGCTGTTGCGTATCACTTCGGTAATCAGCACACCCTGTGTATCGTTGAGCTTGAAGGATTCCCGTAGCTCGGGGGTGAGTTCCTGTACGCCCGCACCCAGCCAGCCGCGCGTCACAGAGCCTTTTTTGATGATCTGTTCCATGGTTTTCTTGGCGGTCGTGGCGGGAATGGCGAAACCAATACCTAGCGATCCGCCGTTGGGTGAATAAATTGCGCTATTGATGCCGATCAGATTGCCGTTTACGTCCACCAGTGCCCCGCCCGAATTGCCCGGATTGATGGCGGCATCGGTCTGGATGAAGCTCTCAAAGGTGTTCAGCCCAAGGTGGTCGCGCTTGAGTGCGCTAATGATGCCCATGGTGACTGTTTGGCCGACACCGAAAGGATTGCCGATGGCAAGTACCATGTCGCCGACATGCGACAGTTCGGGGTGGCCAAAGGTGATGGCGGGCAGATTGCCTGCGAGGTCAATTTTGATGACGGCCAGATCGGTTTCCGGGTCGGAACCGATCACATGCGCGCGCGCCTTGCGCCCGTCCGCCAGCGCGACTTCGATTTGATCGGCCGCCTCGACTACATGATGGTTGGTTAAAATAAAACCGTCCGGGCTGACGATTACGCCGGAACCCAGGCTGGAATTGCTTTGTGGTTCGGTCTCACCCAGGTCGCCGAAGAAAAACCGGAAACGCGGATCATCCATGAAAGGGTTGGCGGGCGTTTTGACGACTGTGCTGGTGAATACGTTAACCACGGCGGGCATGGCTTTATTGGCAGCCCTGCTCAAGCCTGAGGTAGGTGCGGAGCTGCTCCCGTCGGGTTGCATGGCACTCTCGTAGAGCGTGACCACGCCAGTGCGGGCAAAATTCGGCAACAACTCGGGTTTGAGCGTGTGGATAACGAAAAGGATCGCGAGGGCGACGGTGACGGTTTGGGTAAATAAAAGCCAATGTTTACGCATGTTATGATGGGTCTTGCCTGCAAGTACAAAGAAAGGATTGCCGATGTTGCTCAATGAACTGTGCGATTATAACGCAAGCCTGTTGCAAACCTTTATGTTCAAGGATTATTGTCCGAATGGTCTACAAATCGAGGGTCGTGCCGAGGTAAAGCGCATCGCTACCGCCGTGACTGCCTCGGAGTGGGTAGTGGATGCGGCAATCTCATGGGGCGCGGATGCCTTGCTGGTGCATCACGGTTATTTCTGGCGTAACGAGGATGCCGCCATCGTTGGTTTCAAGAAGCGCCGAATCGCCCGTCTGTTGAGGGATGATGTGAGTTTGCTGGCTTATCACTTGCCGCTCGATGCGCATGACGAACTGGGAAATAACGCCAGCTTGGGGAGGTTGTTGGGATTGCGACCGATGGGAAAATTCGGTGAGCAGAATATCGCCTGGCTGGGTGAACTGGAGCCGCCACAGACCGTGCGCCAATTCACCCAACTGATAGAGCGAGGCTTGCGGCGTACACCACAAGTCATCGGTGATCCCGACAAAATGGTGAGAAAAGTTGCCTGGTGCAGCGGTGGCGCACAAGGCTATTTCGAGGCGGCGATCGCGCTAGGGGTGGATGCCTATCTCACGGGCGAGATTTCCGAACAAAATTACCATCAGGCGAATGAAAGTGGCGTGGCGTTTATCGCGGCAGGACACCACGCGACCGAACGCCTGGGGATACGGGCGTTGGGCGAACATTTGCAAGTAAGATTCGGCCTCGAACACCGTTTTATTGATCAAAATAACCCGGTTTAACCTCGTTTCGAGCTTCGTATTTCAGAGCATTCCAGTCAGTTTTGGCGCGGAAAAATACATAAAACCATTGGGATTAAATAACCCTAGTGCTATTATGTCTTTCGGTTATTTTTGGCTTACATGCAAAATTGCTTGTCGTTTTTTTTTGGGGTGACGTTCTGCTGCAACGCTTTGCATCGTCGTTTTGTTGGTTCATTTCAAGGAGCTATAGCAATTTGTCACCAGCCTTCAGGCTGGTGGATTTAGGCGGGGAGGGGTTTCATCCCCTCCTCTACGCACCTTTAAACCCCGCCCTTCAGGGGGGGTGGTGCTTGTTCCGGCCTGAAGGCCGGGGTTTCAAACCGATAAGGAATGAGGATGAAAATTGGAATATGGTTGTGCGGTGCGATATTGGCCTCGCTTACGCTCAATGCACTGGCATCTGAGAATAAAGACGTGCCGAATTTGGCGGCAAATCAAGTGTTAGGAATCGGTGAAGTTAGTTTTAAGCGGATGGTGCAGCCGATACTCCACGATTATTGTGTGAATTGCCATGAGCCAGGCGGCAAAGGTTACGAAAAAAGCGGTCTTGATTTAACTTCTTATCAGGGCTTGATGAAGGGTACGGTATTCGGCAAAGTGGTCATTCCCGGCAATAGCGAGTCCAGCACATTTACCAAATTGCTCACGGGTACTAATAACGGACTAAAAATGCCGATGGGCTTGAACGATACTGGCACCCTTGATCGTCAATATATTCTGCTCTTGAAAAAGTGGGTCAAACAAGGTGCAAAAGACAATTAGACAAGTCTGGTGGGGGCTAAGCGAGCATACAATGTGCGGCCAGCCTTAAATTTGTAACTATATGAATATACTCGTTTTATTCTGCTCTGGATAGGCTGACCTGATGTTGCTTGCGCTTGCCTGGTTAAAAATATTGGCTATGTCACTGTTAAATAGTGGTGGTCACGCAAGCCTTATGAATACTAGGCAATGATAGCCACCATAAAAACGTAAGTTATTGATTATTAAAGACAATATAAATTATACATTTAATTTCAACAACTAACGATGACATAGCCAAAATATTGCTTTATGTAAGAGGATAAAGGAAATGACTGATAATGTGGATCACAGTAAACGACGAATGTTAACGATCGCCACGGCGGCGGCGGGTGGTGTGGCAGCGGTGGGGATGGCGATACCTTTTGTGATGAGTTTGAATCCGAGTGAGCGCGCCAAGGCAGCAGGTGCACCGGTCGAAGTGGATATCAGCACCATGGAGCCAGGTGCTATTTTGAGTGTCGAATGGCAGGGCAAGCCGGTATGGGTTGTGCGGCGCACTAAGGAAATGCTCGATTTGCTGGCCAAACACGATGATGATTTGACGGATCCTGCGTCCTTGGTTCAACAGCAGCCGGACTATTGTTCCAATGCGACCCGTTCGATTAAACCCGAGTTTCTGGTGGTTCTCGGTATCTGTACCCATTTGGGATGTTCGCCCTCTTTCCGTCCTGAAGCCGCTCCGGCGGACTTGGGTGCGAACTGGGCGGGGGGCTGGTTCTGTCCATGCCACGGTTCACGCTTCGATCTGGCAGCGCGCGTTTATAAAGGCGTGCCTGCACCGACCAACCTGATTATTCCACCTCACAAATACTTGAGTGATACCCGTCTGCTCATCGGAGATGACGGCAAGGAAGGGGCAAACGCATGAGCCATCTCGCCACCAAACTCATTGCCTGGATTGATGAACGCTTTCCGCTGATTTCAACCTGGAAAGAGCATCTCTCCGAGTATTACGCCCCCAGGAATTTTAATTTCTGGTATTTCTTCGGTGGCCTCGCGCTGCTGGTGCTGGTCATACAGTTTGTCAGCGGCATTTTTCTCACCATGAACTACAAGCCGGATGCGGCTCAGGCGTTTGCCTCGGTCGAGTACATCATGCGCGATGTTCAGGGGGGGTGGGTGTTACGTTATATCCATTCCACCGGCGCTTCGATGTTCTTTGTGGTGATTTACCTGCATATGTTCCGTAGCTTGATGTATGGCTCGTACCGCAAGCCGCGTGAATTGCTGTGGATTATTGGTATGGTCATCTATCTGGCGCTGATGGCTGAAGCCTTTATGGGCTATCTGCTGCCGTGGGGACAGATGTCGTACTGGGGCGCGCAGGTGATTGTTAACCTGTTCTCGTCAGTTCCCTATATCGGTCACGATTTGGCAATTTTGATTCGCGGCGACTATGTTGTATCTGATTCCACGCTGAATCGTTTCTTCGCCTTGCACGTCATCGCTGTTCCGCTGTTATTGATCGGCATTGTATTTCTGCATATCGTGGCCTTGCATGCGGTGGGTTCCAATAACCCGGACGGTATCGAAATCAAGAAACACAAGGATGCGAACGGCCATCCACTGGACGGGATTCCTTTCTTTCCATATATGGTAGTCAAGGATGCGGTGGCGACGGTGGTATTCCTGATTGTGTTCTGCTCGATTATCTTCTTCGCGCCGGAAATCAACGGTTACTTCTTGGAGGCGAATAACTTCGTGCCGGGTAATCCCATGAAGACACCGGAACACATTGCGCCAGTCTGGTATTTCACGCCTTACTACGCAATTCTGCGCGCCATACCGCCGTTGTTCGGTTCGCAGTTCCCCGGTGTGGTGGCGATGGGTGTGGCGACGATGATTTTCTTCGCTTTGCCGTGGCTGGATCGAGGCCGTGTCAAGTCCATCCGCTATCGTGGTCCGATCTACAAAACCTTTCTGGCGGCTTTTGTAGTGAGCTTCATCGGACTGGGCTGGCTGGGTCTGCTGCCTTCCACACCAACCTACACCATGATCGCGCGCGTCTTGTCGGTGGTTTACTTCGCATTCTTTTTCCTGATGCCGTGGTACACCAAAATAGACAAGTGCAAGCCTGAACCTGATCGTGTGACATCCACATAATTGAAAGAGGTTCGCTAACAGCAATTTGTCACCAGCCTTCAGGCTGGTGGATTTAGGCGGGGAGGGGTTTGCATCCCCTCCCCTACGCACCCTTAAACCCCGCCCTTCAGGGCGAGGTGGTGCTTGTTCCGGCCTAAAGGCCGGGGTTTCAAACCGATAAGGAATGAGAATGAATGCAATCAATAAGTTACGGGTGCTCGTGCTGCTGTGGATAGTCGTGCCGACACTGGCAATCGCCAATACTGAAATTCACCTGGACAAATTTCCAGTCACGCTGGAGAAGGATAATGCCTCCCTGCAGCGCGGCGCGAAATTGTTTACCGATAAATGTCTGGCGTGCCATTCGGCGACCTACATGCGTTACAGTCGTTTACATGATATTGGCATGAATGATGCGCAGGTGAAAAAGGAAATTGCGGTACCGGAAGACGGACAAATTTATTCCAAAATGCAATCTGCGATGGATGCGAACTCAGCCAAGCTGGCCTACGGTGTTGTACCGCCGGATTTGAGCGTAATCGCGCGTGCGCGAGGCGCTGATTGGCTTTATACCTATCTGCGCACTTTTTATGTTGATGCTAGTCGCGCGAGTGGCTGGAATAATACGACGTTCCCTAACGTGGGGATGCCATTTGTCATGTCTGATTTGCAAGGTGAGCAAGTGCTGGAAGTTGAAAAGCATGAAGGCCATGAAGTCAAGAAGCTGGTGATGAAGACACCGGGTTCCATGACTCCGGCTCAGTACGACAGCGCGATGGTAGATTTGACTAACTATTTGGTGTTCATGGGTGATCCCGGCGAAAAAAATCGTCATCAATACGGCTACATTGTGCTGGGATTTTTGTTGCTCCTGTTGGCACTGGTTTACGCGCTGAAACAGGAAATCTGGAAAGATATTAAGTAATTATTTGAATAATAAAGATATTTAAAATATCGCTGTGGGGTGTTTTAATGAGCAGTCTGGCGGCGGAGCTAATTACTCTGCCGCTTTTTTGTGCTTATGAGCTATGTTTTTTGTGCAAATGATCCAGTGAAATAGTTAATGTACGCGGAGCGTTTTTTAAAGAAGTATTGGCTTGTTCGACTAATTTGCCGTTATTTGTCAACAACGTCTTGAAAATGAATTCAATTTCGTCGAGCAATTTTTCAGGATTGCGCGTGTAGCGCAGCAGGAAATCGCTGCGGCGCGGATAAAAGTTAGTCCATTGCCAGGCCAGGAAATTTTCGTTGGCTTTAAATCCGGCATCGGCCAATACTTGTTTGAGTGCGACGACGGCAGGTAGAGAAAGTTGATCCTGTTTGGATGGCGTGTTCCACATCAGACCGAAAAAAATTCGCCACGAGCCACCCAAATATTGTTGTTCCAGCATGGGAAACAGAAACAGGGATTGTGGTTCGGCCATGCGGCATTGCAGCCCCACGAGTACCCCGGCTGCGTTGCGATCTTCTATGGTCTCCGCTATCCATGCACTAGTATGTTGATCGCTAATACGTTGTTGCAGCGATTTCCAGAAACGGCTATTGATTTGCGCGCGAATCTCATCCATCTGCTCGGCAACCGACAAGCCCAAGGGCAAATTTTCTTTTTTGGCAAAAAAATCCAGGACAGCTTGTTCTTCGTTCATGTAGGTGACCTTTTGGGATTGGTATATTAGCAAATTATGTAATAATTTGTTTTGTATGATAATTTTTTCTTAAATAGGCAACAAAATAAAATTCAGTATTGACTTTATATTTGAGACTAGACATTATTCGTCCGTGTAGTTGCTAAGTGTTTTTTCGGATGGAAAAACAGATAATAATTTTAATTGCGACACACCGCATCAAAAAATAATCCGATTTATCTGTTCGTTCATACTGGCCGCAAGCTGGTGTGGGGTCATTTGTTTGCCGGGGGAGCCCTTACGATGCACCGTTTCTTACGTTTATCATTCATGCTGATGGGGTTGTTGGTTGCTAGTGGAAGCTACGCTGCCGATACCCAAAAACCTACCTTAACGACTGAGGACGATTTAGGTCCGCAAGTCACCCAACCTATCGAATTTCCGCATTATCGCCATGCCGGGCTGAAAAATCCTGATGATCCAACCAATAGCGACCCTAGCAAGGGGGGTATGGAGATTGATTGTCAGTATTGTCATACCTATGCACGGCGCAGCGCGGTAGCCGGTATTCCTCCGTTACAAAAATGTATTGGTTGCCACCAGAACATCGAATCTGTGCGCAACAAGCCACGCATCGTAGAGTTGTTCAAGTACTGGGATGCCAAGAAGGCTATCCCCTGGAAGAAAGTTCACGATCTTCCAGACTTCGTTCGTTTTAATCATGAGCGTCATATCAAGCGTTTCGTCGAACAGCAGAACCGTCCTACTCAGGAGGCTTGCGGATATTGTCATGGCGATGTCAAGAGCATGACAGTTGCCCGTCGCAGCAAGTCACTCGCTATGGGATGGTGCGCCAGTTGTCACGAGAAGAATCATCCGGTAACGGCAGAGGGCGGTACGCCGATCGGCAATCAGGCTTACTGGTATAAATTCCAGAAACCGGTTGTGGCTTCATCTGACGGTGTGGTCAAGGCGCAAGGCCCGAATGACTGCTGGCATTGCCACAAGTAAGCTGAAAGGCTTTTGGTCGGATGCCCGGCGGGCATGAGATTCCAAGAAATTACCAGTGAGGTTGTTATGATTGATAGTAGTTCCATAAAACAATTGGCCGGGCACCCGTTTGATCGGCGTGATTTTCTGAAGGTGTTGGGCTGGAGTGGCGCGGCAGTCGCGTTGAGCGGTTGCGGCAACACTTCAATAGAAAATGGAAAAGAGACGGTGGTTTCCTATGTGGAGGCGGCTGACTACGTCATTCCGGGGGTGGCGGTGTATTACAACTCAACCTGCGCGCAGTGCGATGCGGGATGTAATATCAACGGCCGTGTGCGTGAAGGTCGCGTGTTGAAGCTGGAAGGCAATGCCGCTTCCGCCATCAACCGGGGCAAGATGTGTGGGCTGGGGCAGGCAGGGGTGCAACACCACTATAACCCGGATCGTGTGCGTGAACCTTTGTTGCGCAAGGGTGATAAGGGGGAAACAATTTCCTGGGATAAGGCTTATGCGCTGATTGCTGAAAAGCTGAACGGTGTGAGTGGCGAGCAGGTCGCGTTCCTGAGTGGCGCTGTCAGCGGTCATCTTAAAGTATTGCTGGGCAATTACCTGGAGAGTTTGGGCAGCAAAAATCTTTATGTCTATGAAGCGGTTGCGCCAGCAGTGCAACGCGCCGCCAACAAAAAAGCCTATGGCACGGAAATGCCGCGTTTTAACATCAACAAAGCCAAGGTTGTGTTGTCGTTCGGTGCGGATTTTCTGGGTAGCTGGGTTTCTCCGGTACATTTCTCCCAACAATATGCACAGTTCCGCAAGGGCGTGGATGGTCAGCGTGGGGTGCTGGTGCAGGTCGAGTCGAAGATGACTTTGACGGGTGCGAACGCTGACCGTTGGTTAGTGGTTCGTCCCGGCACGGAAGGTATTCTGGCGCTGGGTATCATTAACGCGTTGGGCGCTTCGGGTGTGACATTGTCGGGCGATGTGGCTGCTGCGGTTCAAGGTTATGACAAGGCGCGTGTCAGTAATGACACCGGCGTTTCGGTCGAACATCTGGACAAGTTGGTCGCCTTGCTGAAAGAACGAACCCCTAGCCTGGTGTTGGCGGGCAGTGCTGCCGAAGGTTACGCGCACGGTTCGCAAAATGCTGCGGCTATCAACTTGCTCAATCAGGTGTTGGGTAATGTCGGCAAAACGATCGAAGCCTCCGCTTCAGTACCCTTCCCGCAAATGATACCCGCAAAGGGCAATACCGCTGCACTGAAGACTTTGAATGATGATCTGGCAGCAGGTAAATACAAGGTGTTGTTTACCTATGCAACCAACCCGGTATTCACTGCGCCGGGTTCGATGAAGTTTAAGGCTAATCTGGACAAAGCCGGATTCAAGGTTGCCTTTGCTCATTATCTGGATGAAACGGCGCTAGAGGCTGATTTGGTGTTGCCGCTGGATTCCGCTCTGGAAGACTGGGGTACTCAAGTTCCCGAATACATGGCGGAAGGCGCGCAGATCAATATCCAACAACCGTTGATGGAAAAACTTCATGCCAATACGCAGGGCATGGGTGACATCCTGTTGACCTTGGTCAAACAACGTGAAGCGGATAAATATAAGGACTTCGCGGATTACTACGGTTATCTGCGCGGTTCGCTGTTGACGATCAAGGGTGCGCTGGGGAGTGGTGGAACCGACGATGACACCTTCTGGGATGAAACATTGACCAGCGGGATCATCAAGTTGGCGGGTTCGGCAGAGCAGTTGTCGGGTAATGCGAGTGCGGCGGGGTTGCAGTTGCCCGCAGCAGCGGCAGCGGATGCCCAGTATTCCTTCCATCTGATTCCAAGTGTGACGGCCTATCTGCGTGATGGTCGTCATACTAACCAGCCCTGGTTGCAAGAATCTCCCGATCCACTGACCACTATCGTGTGGGATTCATGGGTGGAGATTCATCCCAAAAAGGCTGCGGAATTGGGCATTGTCGAGGGAGATGTTTTGGAGGTTTCCTCCAGGACGGGATCCATTAGGGCGCAGGCCTACCTGTTCCCCGGTATTCATCCTGACGCTATTTCCATCCCGCTGGGTCGAGGACATGAAGCGTTGGGTCGTTATGCCAAGGGTTACGGTGTAAACCCGTTCCAGATTCTGGATGCGGTGTTCGATCAGGAAACCGGCGAATTGGCGCTGCATGAGACACGCGTCAAAATCAGCAAGGTGGGACAGCGCATCATCGTAGTCAAGGATGAGGGTGCAGCAGGTGGTAAGCCGGAGCAAAGAAGGATCGCTCTGAGCAAATCCACTGACCAAGTTAAGCTTTCAGAGGAGGTCTAAGTTATGTCGGTGAGTAATTTATTAGAGAATTGGTCACAATTCCGCCATTTTCACCCAGTTGATGATAAGCCGCACGATCCCTATAAATGGGCGATGAGCATAGATATTGATGCCTGTTCAGGGTGCAATGCCTGTAGTGTGGCGTGTTATGCAGAAAATAATATTCCGGTAGTGGGTAAGGAAAGATTTCAGCATGGTCAGCAGATGCACTGGATGCGCATTGAGCGTTACTGGCCGGATCATGATTTTGATTTTCCAGAACAGGGCGCGGAATTCCTGCCCATGATGTGTCAGCAATGCGAAGCGGCTCCCTGTGAAACGGTTTGCCCGGTGGGTGCGACCAATCATACGGCTGACGGATTGAATTCACAGATTTACAACCGTTGTATCGGTTCGCGTTATTGTTCGGCAAACTGCCCGTTCAAGGTACGTTATTTCAACTGGTACGATTATCCAACCGACGAAACCGTTTGGCCAGCAGAAATGAATCGCCAGCTAAACCCGGACGTGTCGGTACGCGGCAAGGGCGTGATGGAAAAATGCACCTTCTGTGTGCAACGTTTGCGCGCCGCAGAGGTTACAGCCAAGGGAGAGGGGCGCATCGTACGCGAAGGCGAAGTACAAACGGCTTGTCAGCAGGCCTGCCCGACCAGCGCGATTTCATTCGGTAATCTGGTAGATCCGGAATCAAGAGTCCACAAACAATGGCAGGCCCAGCAAGTCGAGATGAATGTGGATGAACAGGAAAAAGACAAGGAACCCGGCGGCTCTCATTTGCGTGGCTACCGTATTCTGGAAGAATTGCGTCCGTACCCTTCTGTGATGTATCTGGAACGCGTGCGCGAAAGTGCTATTTAGTGCATGAACATGAAACTCGAGTAGCGTTTTGTTTTCCTCCCGCTCTTGTACCTTTTAGGCTTTGCCGGAGCGGATTGATGTAAGAGAAACAGTTATAACGTGTTTCATTATCGGGGGTGGTTTCTTTGCCATGCCCGTTAGATAACAGAAAAACCTTTAAGGAATAACTATGAAAGATATTCGCGAAGACATCGCTTGGGCAAAGATTAACCGGGATGTGTTGGTTAGTCTGGAAAATCCGAGGAAGTTGTATTGGGTCATCGTGTTCGGGGCACTTTCGCTTTTTAGCGTAGGTCTTGGCTGCGAGATTTATCAGTACCAGGTTGGTATGGGGGTCGCTAATCTGAACAACCCGAATGTGTGGGGGCTGTATATCGCCACCTTTATTTTCTGGATTGGGATGAGTCACTCGGGTACGTTATTGTCAGCGATTTTGCACTTGATGCATGCTGACTGGCGTAAGCCTATCTATCGTTTCGCTGAAGCAATGACGACTTTCTCGCTGATGACTGCGGGACTGTTTGTTATGGTGCACATCGGGCGCTTGTGGCAATTCTACTATGCGTTGCCCTATCCAAATGATCGCGGCACATGGCCGAACTTTCAGTCTCCCTTATTGTGGGATGCGATGGCTATTTTTACTTATCTGAGTTCGTCGGTATTGTTTCTGTATGTCGGCATGATTCCAGACTTGGCCATTTGCCGCGATAACCTACACGAAGGCTGGCGCAAAAAACTGTACACATTATTGGCATTGGGTTGGGAAGGTACTGACCGTCA
>Ga0210035_1001075_pt1 | contig 17051 bp, 15 predicted proteins | sample CryGeymeta201507_FD_183975 | JGI IMG/M metagenome (GOLD analysis project Ga0210035, IMG submission 183975) | Groundwater microbial communities from Crystal Geyser aquifers in Utah, USA - Crystal Geyser metaG 2015-07 (SPAdes) (version 2) | ecosystem: Environmental > Aquatic > Deep subsurface >...
TCCAGTTTGATCTGATCCACGGTAAAGCCGCGTATGCCTTCCGCCAGTTTTTCGGTGGCCATCGCGTCCTCGTTCATCGCCCAGCGAAATTCGGCTTCGGTCATCGGTATGGGACGCGCTTCCATCACACCGCTGTCAATCAGCTTGCGTTCCAGCGATCCTTGCGTGGCTTCCAGTTCTTTCAGTAAAGCAGGTGCAATGGTCAGTCGGTCGCATCCGGCTAACGCGATGATTTCATTCCTATTACGAAACGATGCGCCCATAACGATGGTCGGATAGCTTCGGGCACGAGGGCTAAGGCGACCGTGAGACCGCTAGGAGTCTGTCGGACTTAAAGGAAATCTACTGCACTTGTCCTCGGGTGGTATGGCCGGGGGAATTCGCCTGGACGGCGCATATTTGCGAGCCGCCGCTGTGCGGCTTGCCTGCTTGACCCACTTCACCGCTTTCTTGGTCAATAGAACAACTATTGACCTGCAAAACCCGCAAAATCTGCCCTCGCCCAGCCAAATTTTGCGAGCAGCCGCTTTGCGGCTTTGCCTGCTTAAACCTTTTCGCTACGATTCTTCAAGTCCGACAGACTCCTAGGAATATTGGTCCTGGCTTCCGCGAGATTTTTGATGTCCATGGAGAATCCTTCAAAAATGACAAAGCTGCGAGTACGCCGTTAAACACGACTTACTCGCAACTGCGGCATTAAATTACAATTAAATCAATGAAATAGAAGATAGTGCTATGGTAGTGCCTGGTCTGTCGTGCTGACCTTGCCAAGGGCGCGTGCATAGAGTTTTTGTACGGTTGTGAGCGGATAGACCATGACCAGCAGTGCCGTCAAAGTAATGCTAATGAGTACGACCATGTAACTGACATCCCGTATCATTTCGCCGCCGACCACGCCGTATTCCAAAGGCAGTGCCGCTAGTACAGCGGCAGCCAAGCCTTTGGGTGCCATCATCGAAGTGACGGCGGCATCACGCAAGCTGTAATCTTCCTCACGAAAAGTAAGGCGGCTCAGCAGCAAGCGCATCACATAAATCAGTAACACCATACCGCTTGCCACCAGCGCAAGTTGCGCCGCACCAAAATGAATAGAAATACCAAGATAAATAAAGAAGTAAGTCTTGAGCAAAAATACTGCCTCGCGATAAAAGCCCAAATCCATTTCGGTTAAGGGAACGAGATTACGGTCTATGCTTTTAATGCGATGCAAGCCGAATTTTTCAAAGTTAGTGAGCGTGATACCCAAAGCCAGTGCGGCAATCGCACCCGAAAATCCGAGGAATTCGGTCGCGCCATAGACGATAAATACATACGCCAAAGTGGAGGAAATGGTATTCGGAAAGTCACGCAGCTTGCCCAACACTAACAACCAGCCTATTCCCCCGACAACGCCGATGACGGCGGCAAAAATTAACGCCGCCAATACACCACCAATTAACGTGCCTGGTTCAACCCCGCCTTGAGTATAGATTTGCAATAACGCAAATACCCCAACAATGCACAACACGTCGGTGAGTGCAGACTCGAGTACCAACACCGTCGCCGGTTTTTCGGCAAGCCGTAGCGCACTGACCATGGGAATGACGACCGCCGAAGACGTACCACCCAAAATCACGCCTAGCAACGTTGCAGGAAGCAGCGTAAGGTCGAGTGCGAAATAAGCAATTACGCCCACAATCAAGGTGGTCAAGGCAAAACATACCGTTGCCAGAACGCCTGTCGTACCGAGCGATTGACCTAGCGTAGCCAAGTTTAACGTCGTGCCACTTTCAAACAAAATGACGACTAAGGCGATGGTGGCAATCAGCGAGCCAATTTTGCCAAAATCAGCGGGGCTTACGACCCCCAACAGAGGACCTATGACAATTCCAACCAGCATGAGCACCAGTACGTCGGGGATATTTGTTTTACGAAATTGCAACGATAGGAAGTGTGCGAAGAAGACCATAAAACCGATGACAAGGATCGTAGTGGACATAGTTTTCCTTTGATTAAAACGAGGGCAGATTATACACAGCTCGCTTTTTCAATCAATTCATACAGCGGGATGAAAACTTGAGATGCTACAATCAGTCGCTCCTAGTGGCGTGTTTGCGTCAAACAACAATGCAACCAAGGAGCAGAAATGACCCAAAAGATACGCGTTGGTTTAGTCGGCTACGGCAAAGCGGGCAGTGCAGTAGCAAACGTTCTGAGTGGTGATGAACGTTTTGATTTACGTTGGATAGCGCGCCGCTCATCGTCCGCCGAGCTGCCTAATCTTCCTGGCACAACCCTTCCCATCGTTAGCCTTGCAGAAACCTCATTCGCTGATTTATTTGAACAACAACCCGTGGATGCTTTGGTAGATTTTTCTTCTGCCGAAAGCCTGCACGGTTACGGCGAAGCGGTTCGTCAGCGCGGCATCATGCTGGTGAGTGCCATATCCGCCTACTCAGAATCGGATTTGCAATATGCGCGCGACCTCGGCAAAAATACCCGCGTACTGTGTTCACCCAATATCACCCTGGGCATCAATTTTCTCATCATAGCCGCCAAGTTGTTACATAAAATTGCCCCCTTTGCGGATGTCGAAATTGTTGAACAGCACTTCAAGCAAAAACCAGAAGTGTCGGGTACGGCGCGAAAAATCGCCGAAACGCTCGAAGTGGGGGGGGAAAGCATCACCTCTTTGCGTCTCGGCGGTATTGTGGGACATCACGAGGTTATCTTTGGTTTTCCGCATCAGACCGTGCGTTTAACGCATGAATCCATTCGGCGTGAAGCCTTCGGTTCGGGAGCCGCTTTTGCACTCGCTCAACTCAACAAATGTGCCACCGGTTTTTATACCTTTGACGACTTGCTGTTGCATCTCATGACTGAAGAGTTGATTCGGATACCTTAAACGAACATGAACAAACAAACCCTGCTCGAATATTTGCACCTTTCCAACGACCTGTTGCACGTTATTGTCATTTTGTTGCTGGCGTGGCTGCTGCTGGGGTTGAGCCGCAAGTTGATACGGTTGTTCCGCGACTATATGAACAATCGCGCGGATACGGCGGAGGACAAGCGTCGCATCGAAACTTTGGCGCGGGTGTTTCGTTATATCTCCACGGTGGTGATTTCGCTGGTGGCGGGCATGTTGGTGCTGAGTGAAATCGGTATTTCGATTGCGCCGATTTTAGGCGCGGCGGGGGTAGTCGGTTTAGCCGTGGGCTTTGGTGCGCAAAGCCTCATCAAGGATTATTTCAATGGCTTTTTCCTGTTGCTGGAAAATCAAATCCGCCAAGGCGATGTCATCGAGGTGTGTGAAAAAATAGGCGTGGTGGAAGACATCACGTTGCGTTATGTGTGCCTGCGCGACAATGAAGGCAGCGTGCATTATGTGCCGAACGGGCAGATCAGCATCGTCACCAATAAATCGCGCGACTATGCTTACGCTTTGATTGATATTGGTGTGGCATATCGTGAGGACATGGCTGAAGTGGGCCAAGTGGTGGTCGAGGTGGGACGTGCCATGCGCGCCGAAGCGGGAATTTCCGCCAGTATTTTGGACGACATCGAAGTGCAAGGCGTGCAAGAGCTGGCCGATTCGGCAGTGATTCTGCGCTGCCGTATCAAGACAGTTGCGCTCGATCAATGGAACGTGCGGCGTGCCTTTTTGGGCAGAATCAAACAGGCATTCGACGCGCGCGGCATTGAGATACCTTATCCCCATCTGACTATTTATGCGGGGCAAGACAAGCAAGGTCGTTCGCCCGCATTTTGTTTAACGTCCACTCCACTAGAAACTACCCATGACACAAACCAATAAAACCGCCTCTCCAACAGGACGCATCTACGCACCTTGGGAACGTGCTTTTGATCGCGTCGTCACGCCGTTCGAAGAATTCATTCATCGCCAGACCACCAGCGGTCTGCTGTTGATGAGCACCGCGCTGCTCGCGCTGGTGTTGGCGAACAGCCTGTTTTCGGAAAGTTATGAACAGTTGCTGCACTTGCCTCTCGCCTTCAGTGTGGGCGGCTGGGGCATCAACATGAGCCTGCACCATTGGGTGAATGATGGCTTGATGGCGTTGTTCTTTTTGGTGGTGGGCATGGAGTTGAAGCGCGAGATGTTGGTGGGCGAACTGGCCGACTTGCGTCAGGCCGCGCTGCCCGTCATCGCGGCAATCGGCGGTATGGTGATGCCCGCGCTGATTTACCTTGCCATCAATCACGGCAGCGATGCGGCACGCGGTTGGGGCATCCCGATGGCGACCGACATTGCCTTTGCCGTGGGTGCGCTGGTGCTACTGGCGCGACGGGTTCCCAAAGCACTCATCACTTTTTTGGTTGCATTGGCAATAGCCGACGATTTGGGCGCGGTGTTGGTCATCGCGCTGTTTTACACCCATCAGTTATCGCTGGCCTGGTTAGCGATAGCCGCGCTGTTGAGCGTATTATTGTTTGCGCTGAATTTTGCGGGCGTGCGCAACGTACTGCCTTACTTCGGCTTGGCGGCGTTGCTGTGGTACGCGCTGTTGCAGTCGGGCGTACACGCCACCCTCGCGGGCGTGATCTGTGCCTTTGCCATTCCTGCCCGCCCCAAATATGACCCCGCCTTGTTCAGCCTGCGCCTCAAGGAATTGACTGGGAGATTTGATGCCAGCAACCAGCCCGACAGCAACATCATGACCAACGAAGCCATGTACAGCGTGGTGCAGTCGCTGGAAAAAAATGTCAGTGCCGTGCAAACCCCGCTGCAAAAACTGGAGCATCACTGGCATTTACCCGTTGCATTTATCGTCATTCCTATCTTCGCCTTATTCAACGCGGGCATCCCTTTGGCGCTGGGCAAACTGGACGAAACGCTGACGCACCCCGTCATGCTGGGCGTGCTGTGCGGCTTGGTATTAGGCAAATTTCTCGGCATCACGGGCGCGTGCTGGCTGGCCTTGCGCTTAGGCATTGGGCAACTGCCCAGCGGCACGCGCTTCAGCCAAATCGCCGCCGTCTCGGTGCTGGGCGGCATCGGCTTCACCATGTCCATCTTCATCGCCGAACTGGGTTTTGCCGACCAGCCGGAATATCTGCTGATGGCAAAAACCGGCGTGCTGGCAGCCTCCTTGTTGGCGGGGCTATTGGGCTACGCCTGGCTGTGGTGGTTGGGCAACACAGCCGCTCACAAAACGCCAGCACGATAGCGTGGCTGGCGCAGGGGAATACTGATTGATTCGGCTTCGTCGTTCCCTGTTACCCCAGGAGTCTGTCGGACTTGAAGAATCGCAGCAAAAAGGTTTAAGCAGGCAAAGCCGCAAAGCGGCTGCTCGCAAATATGCGCCGTCCAGGCGAATTCCCCCGGCCATACCACCCGAGGACAAGTGCAGTAGATTTCCTTTAAGTCCGACAGACTCCTAGCGAAGGCGGAAACCCAGATAAATCAAGGCTATGTCGTAATTAACGCGTTATTATTTAATTCATGTACTTACCGCTTAAGTCAGTGCCATTCAGGACATAGCTTAATAATTATGTCAGCAGGGTGCCGTGAATCTGGTGCGGTAACTCCAGGTAGTGGCGGGTCTGCATCTCGGCTAACCGGCTGGCGGTGCGCCGGAATTCGCTGTCATCCGTTTCGGTCCCGTACAAGTCATCCGGCGCGACATCAAAGTTTGCCACCAGCTTGACGTGATTGTCATAAAGCACGTCTATCAGCCAGGTAAATCGTTTGGCTTCATCGGCATTGTCACGGGTCATTTTCGGGATGTCCGACAAAAATACTGTGTGGTAATGGCGGGCGATGTGCAAATAATCCGCATGGTCGTGGTTGCCGCCGCACAATTCCTTGAACTCGAACCAGACGACTTCACGCGCCGACCATCTCACTGAAATATGGCCATGTCCTACCTCGACGCGATCAGCAGGGTCAGTCTGCCCTTCGGTGAGTCGCTGGAATAAAGCCGCCATGTGCTGCGCCGCGTCGTCGCCCGACATGAACAGCGCATCGCGCCCCTTCTGCATCATGCGGTAATCTTGTTCACCGTCACAACTCAACACCTTTAATTGCCGCTTCAACAGCTCGATGGCGGGCAGGAAATTTTGCCGCTGCAAGCCGTGCGGATACAGGTTGTCCGGTGCATAGTTGGAGGTGGTCAGCAGCACCACGCCCCGGGCAAGCAGGACATCCAGCAGACGCACCAGAATCATGGCATCGGCAATGTCTTCCACATGAAACTCGTCCAGACACAGTACGCGGGTGGCGTGGGCGATGTGTTCGGCCAGTGCCATCAAGGGATCAGACTGGTCAGCGAGCTTTTTCATCTCATGGTGAACTTCGGCGATAAAGCTATGGAAATGGATGCGGCGTTTGCGGCGATAAGGCAGGCAATGATAAAAACCATCCATCAAAAACGTCTTGCCGCGCCCCACCCCACCCCAGATATAAAGGCCGTTCGGCACATTGGGACTGAGCAGACTGTGTCCCAGAAACTGATTACGCTTATGCTTGAATTCGACCAATTGCTGCCAAAGAACTTCCAGTTCCTCAATCGCGGCAGCCTGCGCGGGATCGCAGACAAAACCGCCTAGCAAACACGCTTCTCGATACCATTGCTTGGGGCTTATTACGCTATCCTCTTGAATTTCAAGCATTTTTTAATTCTATAAATTCTAGGGCATTCTGGTCTGGGTCGCGGCAGAACAAGGCGCGTCGTCCCGACTGGCTGAGGGTATAGGCGACACCGGCGCGTTCCAGCCGTTCCAGCAGCGGCTGCAAATCTGACACGGTCAACGCGATATGCCGGTCGCGCCCGCCATGCGCGGGACGCTGTAGCTCGGCTTCAGGGTCAGGTAAGACCATCAGGTGAATCTGCTGGCCTGAAGATTTTTCAGGCACCAAGTCATACCAGATACCGTCAAAACTCATCTTGGGACGTTTCGGATCAGCCCGCAAACCCAGCAAACCCTCATAAAATCCGCTCGATCGTGACAAATCCGCGCTCAAAAAAGTAACGTGATGAATCCCCAAAATCATATCTACCTCAAATCGTAGGGCGGAAGCTCCCTTGGGGGCGTTCCGCCAATGTTCTGCTTAAAATTAACGGAACGCACCTATGTGCCACCCATTCGGCGGAACCGCGTTGCGTTACCATTCTACGAATCATTTTACCTTGGGTAGGTCGGCAGCCCCCTTGTGGGGCGTTCCGACATGCTACGGTTTGACAGGTTTGACTTTGCTGGCCGCCAGTTTGGCGCGGGTTCTGGCTTCATCGGTGTCCACACCGGTGGCCAAAGCCACACCCATGCGGCGGCGGGTGAAAGATTCCGGCTTGCCGAACAAACGAATGTCGGTGTTGGGGACGCGCAAGGCATCGGCCACGCCCTCAAAGGCGATCCCTTTTTCCTGTAACTGCCCGTAAATCACCGCCGAGGCGCCCACTTCGCGGCGCGTGACATTCACCGGCAAACCGAGGATGGCACGGGCGTGCAGCTCGAATTCGCTCTGCACCTGAGTACACATCGTCACCATGCCGGTGTCGTGAGGACGTGGGCTGACTTCGCTGAACCAGACATCATCGCCCTTGACGAACAGTTCCACGCCGAATAGCCCCAGCCCGCCCAGATCACCCGTGACTTTCCCTGCAATCTCGCGCGCACGTTGCAGCGCCAGCGCCGTCATGCGTTGTGGTTGCCAGCTTTCCACATAGTCGCCGTGTACCTGAACATGCCCCACCGGGTCACAGTAATGCGTTTCGGTATTGCCGTTAGCATCCAGCGCGCGCACGGTGAGCAGCGTGATTTCGTAGTCAAAATGAATCACCCCTTCGACGATTACCCGCCCCTGATTGACGCGGCTGCCGCTGGCGGCATAGTCCCACGCGGCTTCCACTTCGGCGGGCGCATCTACTTTGGATTGCCCCTTGCCGGACGACGACATGACGGGCTTGATGATGCAGGGATAACCGATGATGTCAATCGCGGCGCGCATTTCCTCCAGACTGTCAGCGAAGCGGTAAGGCGAGGTCGGCAAGCCCAGCGTTTCTGCGGCCAGACGGCGGATGCCTTCACGGTTCATGGTCAAACGCGTGGCGCGCGCGGTGGGGATGACCCGTGCGAGCCCTTCGCGTTCGATCTGTTCCAGCATGTCGGTGGCGATGGCCTCGATTTCCGGCACGATCAAATCGGGTTTTTCCAGCTCGACCAGGGCGCGCAAGGCGGCCCCATCCGCCATATTGATGACATGGGCGCGATGCGCGACCTGATGCCCCGGCGCATCGGCGTAGCGATCCACGGCGATGGTTTCCACGCCCAGCCGTTGCAAGGCGATAAGGACTTCCTTGCCCAGTTCGCCGCTGCCCAGCAGCATGACTTTAGTGGCGGAGGGACTGAGTGGGGTACCGAGGGTGCGCATAGTGAATAAACTCCTGAGGGGTGGAAAATAGGCGAAATTATACACAGCTTATTCCTTGTACAAGCGCCCCGACAGCAGGCTGGCGGAAACGATCAGCACCGCTCCCAGCCAGTCGCGCCACCCCATCGCTTCGCTTGCAAAAAAATAAGATGCCAGTGCCGCAATGACTAATTCAAATAAAAACAACAACATGGCGCGATTGGCGGGCATATGGGTGACACCATATTGCACGGCGAAACTGCATGAACACAGCGTGATGCCTAATAATCCGAGTATCAGCCAGGCTTGCGCGTCTATCGCTTGCCATGAAATCCCGCCCTGCCAGCACAGCAGCGGTGCGGTCAGCATCGCCGTACCCAACCAGATGCTGAAGGCTTTGCTTTCCACGCTTAAATGCGCGGCGCGCCGTGACACGACATTGGACAGGGCAAAGCCCATGCCCGCCGACAGCCCCAGCCATTCGGAGCTATTTTGCGGATAAGGCATTCCGAGTCGCGGCTCCCACAACATGATGAATGCGCCACCCAGCGATAAGGCAATGATCAAGTAGCCGTAGCGATTGAGGCGTTCGCCCAGCAGCCCATAAGAAAACAAAATCGTCCACACCGGGGCAAGGTAGAACAGCAGCAGCACGCGCATTACCTCGCCCTGCAACATCGCCAGCACATAGCCGAAATTCGCCCAGCCAGCGGAAAACACCAGCAATGCCGCCCACCATCCAGCCCCATTTTTATTCCGGGCGCGGAGTTCGCGCCACACGCGCGGCAGCATAAAGCCACCTGTCAGCATCGCCAGCAGGTAGGTGATGAATGTCGCCAACGGCCCTGAAATTCCCGCGTCCTGCAATACGCGGTAGGGATACCAGATCAGCCCCCAGACCAGCGCGCCGGAAAGTATTCCGGCGATTGGCATGACATTTTGTTTTGATGACACGGATCAGACCCTTATAATGCGCACCACTTTTGATGCCGCTCAAACCGTAATGAATCCAGACCTTTATCGCCTGCAACCCTACCCTTTTCAAAAACTCGCCGCCTTGTTTAGCGCGGTCACGCCCAACCCGGACTATCGCGCCATCAGCCTGTCCATCGGCGAACCCAGGCATGCCACGCCGCAATTTATCAAGGATGCGTTGATAAACAACCTCGGCGGATTGGCGAATTATCCCACAACCGCAGGCAGCGCCGAGCTGCGCGGCGCGATTGCCGACTGGCTGGCGCGCCGCTACGGTATTCCGACACCTGATTTCAAGACGCAAGTCTTGCCGGTGAACGGCAGCCGCGAGGCGCTGTTCGCCTTTGCGCAAACGGTGATTGATCGCACCCAACCTAATCCGGCGGTCATTTGCCCCAATCCGTTCTACCAGATTTACGAAGGTGCGGCTTTATTGGGCGGGGCAACGCCTTATTTTCTGAACAACTTGCCGGGAGAGGATTTTGCGCTGAATTTCACACAGTTGCCTGAAGCCGTCTGGCAGCGCACCCAGTTGATTTATGTCTGCTCGCCGGGCAATCCGACGGGGCGCGTGATGCCCTTGAGCGAATGGAAAACGCTGTTCGAGATGTCCGACCGCTACGGTTTTGTCATCGCCTCGGACGAATGTTATTCGGAAATCTATTTCGACGAAGCGCCGCTGAGTGTCCTACAAGCCGCACAAAGGTTGGGACGCAGCGATTACAGGAATCTGGTGGTGTTCTCCAGCCTGTCGAAACGCTCCAATGTGCCGGGCATGCGCTCCGGCTTTGTCGCGGGCGATGCGAAGCTCATCGAAAAATTCACGCTATACCGCACTTACCACGGCTCGGCGATGAATCCAGCGATCCAGGCCGCCAGCACCGCCGCGTGGAACGACGAGGCGCATGTCGCGGAAAACCGCCGCCTGTATGCAGAAAAATTTGCCCGCGTCAGTGCGATTCTCAAGGATGTGCTGCCCGTCACCCTGCCCGATGCCGCCTTTTACCTGTGGATACGCACGCCGATTGCCGACACGGCTTTCGCGCTGACCCTGTATCGTGATTATAATGTGACCGTTTTGCCGGGCAGCTATCTGGCGAGAAGCAGCCAGGGGCTCAATCCGGGAGAAAATTTTGTACGGCTGGCATTGGTCGCCAGCATTGAAGAAACCACTGAAGCTGCACAACGCATCGCCAAATTTATGAGTAAATTGTAGGTCGGGCGGGTGTCCGACGATAGGTTTCCCAGTTTCACCCGACATGTCGGGCGCAGCCCGACTTACTTACCGCTTACCACTTACGACTTAAAGGAAACTACATGCACCCATTACAAGCCATCATCGAAGCCGCTTTTGAACGTCGCGCCGACATCACGCCACGCAGTGCGGATTCACAACTCAAGGAAGCGGTTGATGCCGTCATCAACCAGTTGGATCAGGGCAAGTTGCGCGTAGCCGAAAAAATTGACGGCGAATGGGTCACGCATCAATGGCTGAAAAAGGCGGTGTTGCTGTCATTCCGTCTGGAAGATAACTTCTTCATCAAGGGCGGTTTCACCAACTATTACGACAAAGTGCCTTCCAAATTCGCCGACTACAACAGCCGCGATTTCCGTGAAGGCGGCTTCCGCGTGGTGCCGCCCGCCGCTGCGCGCCGTGGCGCTTATATCGCTAAAAATGTCGTACTCATGCCGTCTTACGTCAACATCGGCGCATTCGTGGATGAAGGCACGATGGTGGATACCTGGGCGACCGTCGGTTCCTGTGCGCAGATCGGCAAAAACGTACACCTCTCCGGCGGCGTGGGTATCGGCGGGGTGCTCGAACCGGTGCAGGCCAACCCGACCATCATCGGCGACAACTGCTTTATCGGCGCGCGTTCTGAAATCGTCGAAGGCGTGATTCTGGAAGACAACGTGGTCATCTCGATGGGCGTGTTCATCGGCCAAAGCACCAGGATTTACGACCGCGAAACCGGCACGGTGACTTACGGTCGCGTCCCCGCAGGCTCCGTCGTCGTTAGCGGCAGCCTGCCCTCCAAAGACGGCAGCTATAGTCTGTACTGCGCAGTAATCGTCAAAAAAGTGGATGCCAAAACGCTGTCCAAGGTCGGCATCAACGAATTGCTTAGAGGCATTTAATTTACTGCATCCTACCGAGGAGTTTCCCCATGCTCGTCACACCATTATTGAAATTGGCGGCAGACAGACAAGCCTCTGACCTGTTCTTCACGGTAGGCGCACCTGTCAATATCAAAATTGATGGCATCACCCTTCCGGTCAATTCACAAAACATGGACCGGGAGCTGGTTAAAAGAATTGCATATGAAGTGATGACCTCAAGGCAAATCGTTGATTTTGAAGCCAATATGGAGATGAACTTCTCCTATCGTGTGGAGGGATTGGGCAACTATCGAGTCAACATCTTTCGTCAACGCGGGGATATTGCCATCGTGATACGTTATATCAAAGGCAAGATCAACAATATGAATGAGTTGCATCTGCCCGATGTACTCAAGTCGTTGATTATGGAAAAGCGTGGGCTGGTTCTGGTGGTGGGCGCGACGGGTTCGGGGAAATCCACCACGTTGGCTTCCATGATTGAACACCGTAGCCACACCCAGTCCGGTCACATTCTGACGATTGAAGATCCCGTCGAATATCTGTTCAGCCACGACAAATCCCTCGTGAATCAGCGTGAAATTGGCACGGACACCCTGTCTTACGAAAATGCCCTGTCTTGTGGAATGCGCGAAGCGCCGGATGTATTGATGATAGGTGAAGTGCGGGATCGCGACACGCTGAAACACGCCCTGATTTTTGCTCAGACAGGCCATTTGTGTCTGACCACGCTGCATGCCAATAACAGTTATCACGCCCTGAATCGTATCGTGAATTTTTTTCCCTACGACTCGCGCCAAAGTGTTTTGTCAGACCTTGCCATGTGCTTGCGCGCAGTCATTTCACAACGTCTGGTGCGCACCACAGATGGCAAACAAGTACCGGCTGTGGAAATCCTGTTGAACACGACTTTAATCGCCGACTTGATTAAAAACGATGAAATTGAAAAAATCCGCGAAGCGATAGACAAAAGCGTCTCTGCCGGTTCGCAGACTTTTGAACATGCTCTTTACCGACTGTTTAAGTCTGGAAAAATAACCAAGGAAGAAGCCATGCTTAACGCTGACTCGGCAAGCAATCTATCTGCCCTGATTGATTTTTCGGAACACACCAACACCCTCCCTGTGCCGGAATTTTCGTTCCGCGCAGATGAGGCAAAACCGCCGTCCTCAAAGTCGGATTTCAGTGGCATCAAACTTGATCTGGACGTGTCCAAATAGCGATGACAAATATGAGCAAGTCTGTCATCGCTATTTCCCTCCCCCCAACCCCCTCCCGCGAGCGTGAGGGGGAGCAAACGTATCGCTGCGCGAACCTTATGATCCTGAAGTTGTATGGCATCCCCAATTGCAACACGGTCAAAAAAGCGCGCGACTGGTTATCGCAGCATGATATTGCCGTCGAATTTCATAATTTCAAAAAACAGGGACTGGATGCTGTGACCGCACAAAACTGGCTGGGTCAGCGCGCCTGGAGCGAGCTGATCAACCGCAAAGGAATGACTTGGCGCGGTCTTTCTGATGAACAAAAACAACAAGTTAAAGACAACTCCTCGGCATTGACTTTAATGTTGGAAAAAAACAGTGTAATCAAACGCCCCTTGCTAGAGCAGGACGGAAAATTGCTTTCTGTCGGCTTTGACGCAAACCGGTATGCAGACCTTTTCAAACCAGCAGATTAAACCCATTATGACTGACACTCTTGCTCTCGCCCGCGCGCTGATCGCACGCCGCTCACTCACCCCCGATGATGCGGGTTGCCAGGAAATCCTCATCGAACGGCTGGAAAGAATCGGCTTCATCGTCGAGCGGATGCGCTTCGGCAATGTGGATAATTTCTGGGCTAAGCGCGGCATAGACAGCCCCGTGGTGGTATTTGCCGGCCATACCGATGTCGTGCCGACGGGTCCCGCCGAATCGTGGTTCAGCCCACCCTTCGAGCCGACCCTCCGCGATGACATGCTGTTTGGTCGAGGGGCGGCGGACATGAAGACCTCGCTGGCGGCCTTTGTCACCGCCATCGAGGCGTTTGTCGAAGCGCATCCCACACATAAAGGATCAATCGCCCTGCTGATTACCTCCGACGAGGAAGGTGTCGCGGTAGAGGGTACGGTGCGCGTGGTCGAAGCCTTGCAAGCGCGCGGCGAAAAGCTGGACTACTGCATCGTGGGCGAGCCGACTTCCAATAAGCTGGTCGGCGACATGATTAAAAACGGGCGGCGCGGCTCGCTCAATGGCACCTTGATTGTTAAGGGGATTCAAGGCCATATCGCTTACCCGCACCTGCTGAAGAACCCTATTCATAGCGCAGCCCCTGCGATTGCGGAATTGGCCGCCACCACCTGGGATGAGGGTAACAAGTATTTCCCGCCGACATCCTGGCAAATTTCCAACATCAACGGCGGCACGGGTGCGACCAATGTCGTGCCTGGCACGGTGGACATTCTCTTCAACTTCCGTTTCTCGACCGCCAGCACCGAGCAAAGCCTTAAAGACCGGGTACACGCAATTCTGGACAAACATCACGTCCAATACAATTTGCAGTGGGAGCTGTCCGGCAAGCCCTATATCACGCCCAAAGGCAGTCTGGTGGAAGCCATCAGCCGCGCCATCGAAAAAAGCTATGGCATTACCCCCGAACTTTCGACTTCCGGCGGCACCTCGGACGGGCGTTTCATTGCCGATATTTGCCCGCAAGTCATCGAGTTTGGTCCGTTAAATGCCACCATCCACAAACTCAACGAATGCGTCGCCGTGGCCGATATCGAGCCGCTAAAACTGACTTATCAGCACACGCTGGAAAACCTGCTATGCAAATAAAACATAATGCAAACAATAAGTTGCATGAAAATTCACATTTTTCGGAGGCCGAAAAAACCCTGCTCACCGTGCGCGACTGTCTGCGCTTTGCCGTCAGCCGTTTCTATCAAGCCAAGTTGTTTTTCGGCCACGGCAGCGATGATGCCTACGATGAAGCGGTCTATCTGATTTTGCACACCCTGCACTTACCGATAGATACCCTCGCCCCTTTCCTCGATGCGCAGCTCACCCCCAGTGAACTGGGCGAAGTGCTGAATGTTATAAGGCAGCGCGTCGAACAGCGCATTCCGGCCGCTTATCTGACGCATGAAGCCTTTCTGGGTGGATATAACTTTTATGTGGATGAGCGCGTCATCGTGCCGCGCTCCTTTATCGCCGAATTGCTGCGCGAGCAATTATCGCCCTGGATCGCCGACCCGGATGCAATCAGCAGCGTGCTGGACTTATGTACCGGCAGCGGTTGTCTGGCGATTCTCGCCGCAGACACCTTTCCCAATGCCATCGTGGATGCCGTTGATCTGTCAGCGGATGCGCTGGCCGTAGCGAAACGCAATGTCAGCAATTATGAATTACAAGCGCGCGTGAACCTGATCGAATCGGACTTGTTCACCCAGCTCACAGGCCGCCAATACGATTTAATTATCAGCAATCCGCCCTATGTGGATGCCGATTCGGTCGCCGCCCTGCCACAGGAATATCTGCATGAACCCGCGCTGTCTTTAGGCAGCGGCAACGATGGACTGGATGCCACGCGCATCATCTTGCAACACGCCGCCGACCACCTCACCGAAAACGGCATTCTGATTGTCGAAATCGGCCACAACCGCGACGCGCTGGAAGCCGCCTACCCCAGCCTGCCGTTCACCTGGCTGGATGTCACAGCGGGCGACCAGTTCGTGTTCATGCTGCATCGCAACGACCTGCTTTAAACCATGACACTAGCTATTGACCAGGTCAGGCGCGAGGCCAGTAAATTGCTGGACTCAAAGCACCGCGCCGAACTTGGGCAATACATGACTCCCTCCCCGATTGCGGAATTTATGGCTTCGCTATTTTCCTACCACGGCCATGCGAAACTGCTGGATGCAGGGGCTGGCGTAGGTTCGTTAACCTCCGCTTTTTTCGATCAGGCGCTACGCGAAGAAATTTCAGTTGATGCGGACACATGGGAGATAGATAACACTCTGGGTGGCTACCTGAAAAACACACTCGACGAATATGTGCAGCTTGGTCAAGGAAAAATTAAAGCCTGCACTCATACTTCAGACTTTATCGAGGACGCCACTTTTTCCATTCAGCTTGGCGGTGACAGCCGCTACACCCATGCAATTCTCAATCCTCCCTACAAAAAAATAAGCACCAACTCAAAGCACCGTAAATTATTGCGCTTGGCAGGCATTGAGACGGTCAACCTGTACACGGCGTTCGTCGCACTATCCGTGTTATTGATGACCAAGGGAGGTGAAGTTGTCGCGATTATTCCTCGTTCATTTTGTAACGGCAGCTATTACCGCCCGTTTCGCAATCTGATTTTGCAGACTTGCTCCATTCGCCAACTGCACTTGTTCGAGAGTCGAACCCAAGCATTTGGGGACGATGAAGTATTGCAAGAAAACGTCATCATTCACTTGACCAAGGGTGAACCACAAGGCCCGGTCATTGTATCCACCTCACATGACGCAAAATTTTTGGACTACCGGCAGGCTACGTTTGATGCTGCGGCAATCGTGAAAACGGATGATGCGGAACAATTCATTCACATACCGACCACGACCGGGCAAACAAATGCGCCTTTGCTTTGTACACACACCTTACGCGACATTGGACTGGCGGTTTGCACCGGACCCGTAGTGGATTTCCGGCTGAAAGAATTTTGGCGAAATGAACCAGCCAATGGCACCGCGCCCCTGCTCTACCCCCACCATTTCAGCGATGGCGCTCTATGCTGGCCCAAGCCACACAAAAAGCCCAACGCGTTGCAGCTTTCTCCTGATGTCAGTAAATGGCTGATGCCGCGTGGTCACTATGTACTCGTCAAGCGGTTTTCCACAAAAGAGGAACGCCGTCGCCTCGTGGCATACTATTTACCCTATGAGGCATTGGATGCCGCACATATTGGCTTTGAAAATCACTGGAACGTGTTCCACATCGGCAAGCACGGCATGGACGAAGACACTGCGCGGGGTTTGTCCACCTTTCTTAATTCGACCGTCCTTGACGAACATTTTCGGGTGTTCTCAGGCCACACACAGGTAAATGCTACCGATCTGCGCAATATGCGCTACCCAAGCCGCGATCAGTTACGGGAGCTTGGTCAACGCGCAAAAGGTCAACCCAACGACCAAGCCACCATTGATCGTTTGCTTGAGGAACTGGAAACGCCATGACCACAAAACAAGAACGAATTGACGAAGCACTGGATGTGCTCAGACAACTCGGCATGCCCAAGGAGCAATTGAACGACAGGACAGCCATTTGTCTGTTGGCGCTACTCGATTTACCTGAAACTACAACCTGGAATAAAGCCGACAATCCGATGCTGGGTATCAGAGCCATCCTTGACTTCGCCCGCGAAAAACTAGAACATAATTACGCCGAAAATTCACGGGAAAGCATCCGAAAATACAGCGTCAAACAGCTGGTTGCTGCGGGAATATTACTTCACAACCCGGACAAACCAGACCGGGCAGTTAACAGCTCAGACAACTGCTATCAAGTAGAATCCAACGCCCTTACCCTGCTCCGAAAAGTTGGCACAAAGGGATGGAAAAAATCCTTGCTCACCTACT
>Ga0210035_1001096_pt1 | contig 16899 bp, 9 predicted proteins | sample CryGeymeta201507_FD_183975 | JGI IMG/M metagenome (GOLD analysis project Ga0210035, IMG submission 183975) | Groundwater microbial communities from Crystal Geyser aquifers in Utah, USA - Crystal Geyser metaG 2015-07 (SPAdes) (version 2) | ecosystem: Environmental > Aquatic > Deep subsurface >...
TGGCACAACATCGGTTTTTGCCAGCCAAAAGTGCCCAGCAAGGTGGCTTGCAAGCTCAATAAATCAAGGCATTGAAAATGGTTTAAAAACCCTTTAAAATGATGATATTTTACCAAACCTGCAATCATTAACGGATTGTCTTTTAGAATTTTTTGGTTGAAAGCTTGTAGCCAATTTTTAGAAAAAGTACAATCAGCATCGCTCGTAACAATCCAATTGTATTTTGCTTTTAAAACACCCAAACTCAACGCTGCTTTTTTAGGAGCACTGCCTGCGTTAATAGAATCAACACAGCTTAAGTTAGAAAATTTTTCTTTAAAATGGGCGATAATTGGCCTAAAATTATCAGATGAAAAGTCATTTACTAAAATGAGCTCAAACTGCGCTTTGGGGTAATTTAACTCAAAAAGACTTTGTAAAAGTGCTTCTAAGTTTTTAGCTTCATTTCGAAAAGGAATGATGATCGAAAATTGAGTTGTGGGCGGAACCGATTCTAAAATAAACGGTTTTAATTTTTTTTGGCCAATGATTATAAAAACCATCAAACAAACATACAAAACGGTAATTAAAATACTTAAAACAATCATGAGCTTTGCGCAATGGGTTTAGCAGTTTTAAATTGGAACACAAAAACACTTCCCCATAAGGCTGGAAGTGCAAAATTAAGCATCCACATCAGCAAACTAATTTCTAAAATAGCTAGCGCATTGACTTCTAAAAAGCTAAATACAAATACCGCTACCGAGCCTTTTATAGCCCAATCAAATAATGAAAAAGTAGGCACAACCGATGCTAAAAAATACATACTAAAAATGGCCATCATACTCATAAAATAGTTGATTTGCAAGTTAAAAACAAGCATCAAACTATAAAATTGATGGCTAAAAATGAGGTAGCGGAGCAAGGAAATAAGCAATGTGTTAATCATTATGCTTAGCTTAATAGCACAATAAAGTTGCTTTGCGCGATGGTTGTAAAATTGTGCTTTAAACATAAAAATTACCAGTAGCATAAGCCCCACAAAAATCAATAACAAAGCTGGATTAATAGAGGCCACGAATCCAACATTAAAATGCAGATAAAGCAAACCAAGCCCTCCAAAAATTAGGGTTATAAAAAGCTGCGAAAATTGACCAATGGCATTTAGTTTGAGGATGGTTTTAGTTTGATTTTTAGAATAATACAGTGCTTTTGCCATATAATCGCCTATGCGATTTGGCGTGAGCAATGATACGGTTAATGCACTTAAACACTGCTTTGCAGCGGTTTTAAAACTAATGGTTTGATGCGTGCTGACGAGTATTTGCCACTTTAAAATTTCAAGTAACCAATTTGAGAGCGACAGGCACAAAATAAATGCGATAAACAAAAAACCACTGTCAAAAATCAGCGCTAAACTGCTGTAAAACTCATTCTTAGAAACGGCATTATTTACCATCAATTTTAGGTAAATAAAGTAAAAACTTCCCGTTATAAGCACAAGCTTTAGCGCGGTGGGAACGACGTGTTTAAAAGTGTGTTTTAAATTGTACATTTGGCTACAAATTAACAACTATTTGGCTTCTGAAAAAATCATATTAGGTATTGACCCCGGAACAAGTATTATGGGTTTCGGTTTAATTACGGTTGTTGGCAAACAAATGCAATTTTTACAAATGAATGAGCTGTTGCTTTCAAAATATGATGACCACTATTTAAAATTAAAACTCATTTTTGAGCGCACAATTGAATTAATCGACACGTATCATCCCGACGAAATTGCCATTGAAGCTCCTTTTTTTGGCAAAAATGTTCAAAGTATGCTCAAATTAGGTCGCGCCCAAGGCGTGGCGATGGCGGCAGGATTGTCACGGCAAATTCCCATAACGGAATATTCTCCAAAAAAGATAAAAATGTCGATTACCGGAAATGGAAATGCCAGTAAAGAACAGGTTGCCAAAATGTTGCAGAGTTTGCTCAGCTTAAAAACACTCCCAAAAAATTTAGATTCAACCGATGGCTTGGCGGCAGCTGTTTGCCATTTTTATAACCAGGGAAAAGTTGAAGGTGAAAAGCATTATTCGGGTTGGAGCGCTTATGTAAAAGATAAAACCTCTTAGCTTGTGTTGCCTGTGCCAATTGCCTAGGTCAAATAACATTGACCAAATTTGATACCGGCAAAAGCACTCAAATATCCTTCGCGTTACTTTAAAACCATTTTTCGAATCTTTTAATTTTCCAATTTTTTTTCTCTGTGCTCTTTGTGGTTTGTTTCTTACCAATCTTTTTGGCTTTTAATTTTTAAACCACCAGTTAAAAAATCAATTTCTTTAATCTTAAAATAATAAGCACGTTTCTCAACCTATTTTCATTGCATAACCTTTTAACATTCAACTCAATTCTCAACTTTCATTTTAGATGAAGTCAGCTTCCATAAATCGTGGATTTGGGTATTTATAAAAACCCTCGCCTGTTTTTCGCCCTAATTTTCCTTGGTCTATATACGTTTTTAAAAGTTTGGCAAAGCGTTGACTCTTTTCATCTGTTTTAGGATTTGTTACATGCCAAGCGGTGTCTAAACCAATTTCATCAATAATACCAAACGGTCCGCGTGGCATTTTAAAATTCCCCATCCACGAGCGGTCAACATCTTCAATACTGGCAACGTTATAGGTTACCAAAGCGCCAGCAGCGCCTATTAAAGCAATCAACATCGCGTTAAAAAGGTAGGCAGGCGACTCTTTTTGAACTACTACTGGGGTTTGCTGAATACTTTTACCAAAATCAATTAACAGGGCAAGCATCCAGGTTTCAGTTTTAGGATTGGGCATAATGTCAACCACATTAGCATAAAATACATCGTGAAAATGAAGGGCGCAAAAACGTTCAGGTCTGCCGGTTTCTTCGGCGTAAAGCGAAGGTAATAAAGAGGATGTATTGGTGGTAAACAGTGTTTTTTCGGGGCATAGCGCTCCAAATTGAAGCCAGACTTGCTTTTTAATATCCAAATTTTCGGTTACCGATTCGCTTACCAAGTCGGCATTTTTAACAGCCAACTTGGCATCGGTTGTAAATTGGATATTTTGAAGTGCGGTATCGGCTTGCTGTTGCGAATAAGTACCAGCTTTGACCAAAATTTTGAGCAAATTGGTTTGACTATTTTTAGCCGACTCAAAGGCTTTGGCATGGATGTCGTAAATAATGACCTTATAATTGTTTAAAGCACAAGCTAAACCGATGCGTAAACCTAAGGTGCCACTTCCTAAAATGAGAATATTTTTAATGTCTTTTATAGTTTTCATCGTTTATGGTTTTAAAATTACTTTTCCTATGTTTTCTTTATTTTCAAGTATGGCGTGGGCTTTGGCGGCATCTGCTAAAGGCAATCGGGCATGAATAACCGGTTTTATTTGTCCTTTTACCAAATAGCCAATAAGCGTTTTAAAGGAGTCCATCATTAAAGCCGGCTGACTTAAAATGCCGTATAAATGGAACATGCTAACCGAATGGCATTTGTGAGGCTTACTTCCCAAAGCTTTTTTAAAATCGGTTGTAGGCTGTCCGTCAACAATGCCATACCAAATAATGTGACCTAAGGTAGCGAGCATTTTAAAATTATCGTCAAAGCGCGAGCCGCCGACACAATCGATAATTAAATCAACACCTTTGTTTCCGGTAATTTGGTTGACGCGCGCCACGACATCTTCTGTTTTATAATTAATCACTTGTTCATAGCCCATTTTAGAAATAATGGCTGCTTTTTTATCATCGCTCGTCAATCCGATAAGGTGAATATCCGCCAATTTTGCAAGCTGAATTAATGCTGTTCCCACGCCACCAGCGGCCGCATGAACCAAAATGGTTTCGCCAGCTCTAACACGCCTAACTGTGTGCAACATGTGATAAGCCGTGAGATAAATTATTGGAAGCGCTGCCGCCTCGTCAAAATCAACGGCATCGGGAATGGGGATAATTCCCGCTTCGGTTACAGCAACTTGAGTAGCGTAGCTCGGTTTTCCAAAAACGATGACGCGTTGACCGACTTTTAAATGTTTAATTTTTGAACCCGTTTCGGTAATAATTCCAGCCGCTTCATTACCTAAAATAGCAGGAAATTGGGGCATATAAGGATAATCGCCTTTTCGGATGAGTACATCGGAATAATTAACCGAAGCGCTTTTTATGCTTACCAACACCTCATCGGGCTGACAAATTAAATCGGGTAAGGTTTCCAGTTTTAAGACCTCTTGGCCACCAGTTTTGTAAATTCGGATTGCTTTCATTTTTTGTATTTTTTAGTTAGCTTTTTTTGTGATTTATGATTTGTTTTATGAACTCCAAAGGCTATGAACTTATTTTATATTCTCTTATCTTTAATGGCCTTTTGAGCGTTATCGGCACAGGCTTTAACCACATAAATAAGATTGGCAAAACGGGCATCTTTGGTAAATCCTTTTTGATAGCGGGCATAAATTTGTTGCCCAATGACGCCAATTTTGAAACAGCCAAACACATAATAGAATAAGATAGCATCAACATCTACCGCTCTTAATTTAGCATAAGTTTGTATAAATTGCTCGCGGGTTAAATTTCCCTTTACCCAAGTGAGGTTAAAAGCGCGAAGTGCTGGATGGTCTTGCGCCTCAACCCAATAAGCTAATGTAGTGCCTAAATCCATCAATGGATCGCCAATGGTTGCCATTTCCCAATCTAAAACGGCTTTTATTTCGAGTGTATTTTCATCTAAAACCAAGTTGTCGTATTTATAATCGTTGTGGATAAAAGCCGTTGCAGAAGTTTTTGGCTGGTTGCTTTGCAACCATTCGGCGGCAGTGTTCATCCCCATAATGGAGTCTGTTTCGGCTTTAAAATAGCGTTCAATCCAGCCACTCACCTGACGTGCAACATAACCATCGGGATTTCCTAAAGTGATTAACTGAGACTTTTGAAGTTCTAAATTGTGTAAATCGACCAGATTTAGCAAACAATTTGTAGAAAGCCTTTTAAAAGCATCGGCATTTAGGTGCAAATTTTTTGGAGGTGTGTGGCGTAAAATGATGCCACTTACGCGCTCCATTACAAAAAAAGGTGCGCCAATAACGGATTCATCTTCACAATAAACAAAAGGACTTGGCATTTTTTTATAAACGGGTTGCAGCAAGGTGAGCACGTGATATTCTCGTTTCATATCGTGTGCCGATTTAATTTTTGCCCCTCTTGGCGGTTTGCGCAACACAAATTCCCGATGTGGCGTTTTGATAAGGTAAGTCAGATTTGAATAGCCTCCCGGAAATTGCCTAAGCTCTGTAATGCCTTCAAAATTTGGTAGGCTTGCCGATAAATAATCCGACAAGGTTTTTATATCTAAAGCTTCTTCGGGGCGCACATTGCCGGCTTGGTCTAACACAGTTTCGCTCATAGCTCTTTGATTTCTAGTCCGTAATGTTTTAAAATTTGACGCGCCAAGGCCGATTTATGAACTTCGTCCGGTCCGTCGTAAATTCGGGCAGCACGTTCATGACGGTACCAAAATGCCAAGACTGTATAATCGGTAATGCCAAGTGCGCCGTGCGTTTGAATGGCGCGGTCTAACACGCGTTGCAGCACGTTGGCGACAAAAAATTTAATGGTTGAGATTTCAATGCGGGCGGCTTTAGCACCTTCTTTATCAATTTTTGATGCGGTATGCAAAACCATAAATCGGGCGGCATTAATTTCGGCGCGTGATTCGGCTATAAAATTCTGAATGCTTTGTTTTTGTCCGAGTTTGATGCCATTTCCTAAATCGCGTGTTACAGCTTGCTGGCACATTAAATCGAATGCGCGTTCGCAAATGCCAATCCACCTCATGCAGTGATGAATGCGGCCGGGTCCTAGGCGTTGCTGCGCTAAACTAAAACCAGCACCTTCTATTCCGATAAGGTTTTTAAGTGGAACTTTACAGTTGGTATAGCGCACTTCACCGTGACTAAAATAATCGTCATTGCTTTCGCCCATTACCGGGATGTTGCACACCAGTTCAAAACCCTTGTTATTTGTTGGCACCACAATCATACTGGCGCGTTGGTATTTGTTTTTAGCATCGGGATTGGTGTTTGCCATAACCACTGCAAAACTTGCGCCATCGGCTGAGGAGGTAAACCATTTATGCCCGTTGATGATATAAAAATCGCCTTCTTTAACTGCTGTTGTAGCCATTTCGGTGGGATTTGAACCTGCAAATTCGGGTTCGGTCATCGAAAAGCAGCTGCGAATAGCGCCTTGAAGTAGGGGTTTCAAAAATTCATTTTTGAGGTCATCAGAAGCGTTTTGTAAGAGTAATTCTTGGTTGCCAATATCGGGAGCATTGCAGTTAAAGCAATAATGGCCATACGGCGAATGCCCTAAAAGCTCACTAATTTGACCAAATTCTGCTAAGCTCAATCCCAAACCGCCGTGGTGGGTACTTAAATGCGGATTCCAGAGTCCCTCCTTTTTAACCAATTGTCTAATGGTGTCTAGTTTTGGCTTGATTTTGCTAAAATTTTGATGCAAAAAATCGCGTTCAAGTGGGATAATTTGTTGTTCAACTAGCGCTTTGATTTTGGGAAGGATTACTTCGAGTTTGGGTGTTAAAAATAGATTCATAACTATAAATAGGATGTTGTGTTGTACTCACAAATATAGGTAAAAAGCGATGCAAAAATGTTAAAAATTACCGTTCACATACAAAATCATGTCATTCACACTATATTTCATTGTGATTAATGATTAATTAATACATTTGTTTTTTTAGAACTAATTTCTTTGAAAAAGGCACTCTTAATTTTGGTAATGATAAGCGCAAGCACTGTAATATCAGCGCAAGATTTATCGTATTTTAAAGACTCTGCTGCTTTGACTTTTCACAAAATGGCACTGCTTATACCGCCACAAAAACTAAGCGCTAGTTTAAAGGTTAAAAAAACTATAATTACGCCTATTGATGTTGATACACAACAACCACAGCCAACATTAGTAACCATAGAGCCCATAATTACAGCTGTATCATCTGTTGAAAAACCAAAAAAAGAGCGTTTTGAATTTGTCGGTAAAAAATTAATCTATTCAAAAATTATCAATGCACCGCCCTTGTTATACAGGGATAATTCAAACTATAATATCAAGTATTTAGACAAGGCACATGGCGCGTTTTCGAATGCCATTACCGATATTAAAAAAGATGCTCAAAACCTTATTTGGATGGGATCGGAAAATGATGGCGTTGCCATTTATAACGGTTATACTTTTAAAATAATTGATGAAGGCTCGGGAGCGCCTTCAAAAAATATAGAACAACTCTATTCCGATTCACAAAACAGACTGTGGATTGCCACCAAAAAAGGAATTTGCTACATAAAAAATGACAGTATTTTCACCTTAAAACACCCTAATAATGAGGTGCAATATGCTTCAACTTATGAAGATTTAGACCATGCTATTTGGTTGACAACTTACAACAAGGGCGCCTTAAAATACCAAAAGGATTCAGTTGAAATCTATAATTCAAAATCGGGCTTGTCAGATAATGACGTTTCAACCGTTTATCAAAGTTCTGACCGCATGTTTTGGTTTGGAATGAACAATGGCAAGGGATTTAGCACTTTTGATGGAACCCATTTTAATCACTATTTTCTAAATAAAAATAAGTTTGGAGCTAATGTAAAACCTTTTATTGAATTTGAAGGAGCCATTTGGATAGGTGCTTTTGGCGCGGGTCTAACAAAATATGTTAAAGGTAAATTATACACTTACGAAGCTTTTAAACCCTTGTCTTATGCCACTTATTCTTTTGCGGTAAATGATAATGGTTTGTGGTTTAGTATTTATGGCTATGGTCTTGGAAATTTTAAGCAAGGTAAATTGAAATTGATTGGCAAAGATGATGGCCTTACAGATAATAATATCTATAAAATAGTCATAGACAATCAAAATAACATTTGGTTAGGTAGTTTATTTGCCGGATTTTTAAGGTTTGATGAAAATGTGTTTTACAAAAATAACTTTAATAACAAAACGCCCATTTCGAGGGTTGCCAACATTGTTACTGACCAAGCTGGAACAGAATGGTATTTGCCAAATGGCGGTAAAATCACGGCAAAAAAAGGCACCAAATTTTATTCCTACCTAAACGAAGGCGATATAAAAACCCCTAAAATTCAGCATGCTTATGACGCTTATTTTGAAGCACCCGGAAAGGCTTGGATGGCAACTTTAGGTGCTGGAATTGTTTATTTTACCGAAAAAAATTATACCTTTTTCAACTTTGGCAAAAACAATGAAATTTATAAAATAGATCGCGATTTAGAAAACCGGGTGTGGTTTGCTAGTAATTTAAGCGGGGTAATTTATCACCTAAATAACGTGTTTTATAAGATTGATAAAAAAAACGGATTGGCTTGTAATAGCATTACCACTTTGTTGTGCGATGCAAAAGGACAAACTTGGCTAGCACTTGAAAATCATGGTCTGGCTATTGTAAATAAGGATTCTATACGGTATGTTGACAAAAAAAACGGTCTCATCTCAAATAACATAAACGTACTTTTTCAAGATAAAAAACAAAGACTTTGGCTAGGCTCTTTAAGTGAGGGCGTTCAAATTATTGACGGCGAAAAGCACTATATCTTTAATGTAAAAAAAGGACTCTTGTCAAATAATATTTTAGGGATAACACAAACAAACGAAAATAACTTTTGGATAACTACAACCGAAGGGCTAACAAGGTTGTCATTTGACGATAATCAAAAACCAATCATTAAAAATTTTGATAAGAACTACGGCATTAATTTGGTGGAGCTATCTGCTGCTTCTAAAGTTTATGACTCTGATAAAATTGTTTTTGGTGCCAACCGAGGTGTGTTGGTTTATCAAAAAGATTTTGAGCGAACGCAGCTAAATACACCCGTGCTTTTTTTAGAAAAAATAAGCCTTGACGGAACAATTCTGCAAAAATTGCCAACTCAAAATAAAATTAAAGTCGCTCAAAATAAAAGTTTGGCTATCGACTTTTATGCGTTAAACTGGGGGCAAGAAAACACGTTGAAATATGAATATAAAATTTTAAACAAAAATAATCACAGCTTGTGGATTAGCCTGGGCAATTATCCAAATTTAGATTTGCAAAAATTTGAATTATACGATTCTGAAATTCAAATCCGCGCCCTATCGGCAAACAGAATAAGCAATATTATTAAAATTCCTATCGAGATTAAACCTTATTTTTATCAAAACATCTATTATCACATCTTATTTTGGATAATCCTTATCGGATTAGCTCTGTTTTACTACCAGTATAAAAAACGATTGGCTCTTAAAAAAGCACACGAACTTGAAGGCATCATCGATAAAAAAACCAAAGAAATTTTATCCGAAAAGGAAGCTTTAGAAAAAAGTTATCTTAAAATTAATACCCAAATAAAAGAAAAAGATGTGCTGATTCACGAAGTCCACCACAGGGTAAAAAATAATTTACAATTAATTTCAAGTTTGGTTTCAATGCAATTAAACGCTTTAAAAAGCGAGAAATCGAAAAAAATATTGACCGAAACTTATAACAGAATCAACGCGATGGCTATGGTTCACGAAATACTTTATTACAAAGAAAACGTGTCGTATATTTCGTTAAGAGCCTATTTATCAAATTTAATCAATTCAATTAATGAACTGATGAATCAGGATAAAATAAAGATTGTTATTACAAAGTCTATTGAAGATATCAATATTGATATTTCGTATTGCATTGCTTTGGGGATGATAACCAACGAAGCCATTTCGAATACCGTAAAACACGCTTTTAAACATCAAAAACAACCCGAGGTAAAAATTGATTTGTATTGCGATTCAAAAACCAAATTAATTGTTTATTCAATCAAAGATAACGGTATAGGCATCGATTCTAAATATTTAAATACCGAGAATAAGTCACTCGGTTTGCGTTTGATAACTATTTTTTCAAAGCAGTTAAATGCGCAATTAGAAATCAAGAATGAAGGCGGTACCGAAATACTGGTTAAATTTAGATGCGAACATCACGAAAATTGTAGCCTAGAAAGGCGAAATGAAATGGATTGCGATTTGTAACTTAAATTTATTAAAAACTAAAAGTTGGCTTATAAAAAAGGGAGGTCATGAGAATCGTTATTGGAGAAGATGAAATATTAATTGCCGAGCATTTGGCAGATATTGTAAAGTCATTTAATCACCAAGTGGTTGGCATTGGTCATTATAAAGCTGAAATTATAGAATTAATAACTAAACTAAAGCCCGATTTAATTTTGTTAGATATCCGTATGGAGCACGAATATGACGGCATAGAAATAGGAAAATATGTTCAGTATAATTTAGCAATTCCTTTTATTTACATCACCGCACATTCTGACAAAGCAATTATAGAAAAAGCCCTGCCAACAAAGCCTAGCGGCTATATAATTAAACCATTTAAACCGATGGATGTTTACACCGCCATTCACATTGCTTCTGATAAGTTTAGAAATCCTAAAACAGATAATTTTTTAATGTTAAAAGATGGCATTAAACAGGTAAAAGTTTTTTATTACAATATTATTTTTATGAAGGCAGATAATAATTATGTTGAAATACACACTTCTAACAAAATATATATCGACCGAAATAGCTTAGAAAATCTGAATGAAAAAATGCAATCGGAAGACTTTATCAGAATCCACCGCTCTTTCATTATCAACAAAACCCACATCAAATCATTAACCATAAACGAAATAGAAATTGGCAACCAAAAATTGCCGATTTCAAGAAATTACCTCCCGCTGCTAAAACAAGTCTTTATTGACACCCATAAAAGCTGATAAAAAATGGATAATAAAAATTATAAATACTTGCAAATGTTTGTTTTAGAATAGCTAATCCATTTTTTATAAAAAAGACCTATTTTTAATTTAAGACTTTTATAATTACAATTTTATTTGTATTTTTGCTAACTATTTCCCTTAACATCAAATGTTTTTAACCAAAATCAGCGCTATGCAAACAACTTTACTTAACTTTATTAATGAACCAAAAAAACTTAACCTAAGATTTTTAGCAAGTTTTTTATTGATTGGATGCTTATTTTCAGTCAATCTTAATGCGCAAATTAGAGACAGGGGCTTACTTGCTTATGCCGGTTCAAATCAAACAATTGATTGCGCACCTTTAACGGGCACTTTAGTAACTTTAGACGGCTCTGGCTCAACCAATACAGTAAATTATACTTGGAGAGAAAAAAGGTCAATTATAGCATTTGGAATTAATCCAACCATCACACTTTTACCTGGCACACATACCATTTCACTTGTAATAGATAATGGAGCTGGAGTTTCTAGCACCAATAAAAGCGTTGTAACCATAACTGTAAATACCGATACAACTGCCCCTACAATTGTAACCAAACCTACAACGGTTTATTTAGATGCATTAGGTAATGCAAATATTAGCACTTTTGATATTGACGGTGGCACAACCGATAATTGCAACCCTGTTACTTTAAGTTTAGATAAAACCACTTTTAGTTGCGCTAATTTAGGATCAAATTTTGTAACTTTAACAGGAACCGATGCAAGTGGAAACACCGCCTCTGCACAAGCTACCGTTACTGTAATTGATAACATTGCACCAACGGTTATTGCACAAAATTTTACAGTTGATTTAGATGATACAGGCTCTGCTACTATTGTTGCTACAGATATAGATGGTGGAAGTAGTGATAATTGTAGTTTTAACCTAACCTTAGATAAAACCGATTTTACATGTGCTAATATAGGTGCTAACATTGTAACTTTAACAGGAACCGATGCAAGTGGAAACACCGCTTCTGCACAAGCTACCGTTACTGTATCAAATCTGACCTCACCAATGGTAATTGCAAAATATTTAACGATTTATTTAGATGAATCTGGGCTGGCTACTATTGTCCCTTCAGATATAGATGCCGGCAGTTTTTACAATTGTGGCTTAACTTTAAGTTTAGATATCACAGATTTTACCTGTGCAAATTTGGGCCAAAATTTAGTTACCTTAACAGGAACTGACCCCTTTGGCAATGCAACAATTGCTCAGACCATAGTTACTGTAGTCGATAATCTTGCACCAGTAATTACATGCCCTGCCGATATTACAGTTACTTCCACAAGTGCATTAGGTGCTATTGTGAATTATACAGCACCAGTAGGAACTGATAATTGTTCGGCTAATACTGCTTTAACTGCCGGTTTGGCTAGTGGCTCTGTTTTTCCAATTGGCACTACTGTAGTTACCCATACCATAACCGATGCTTCAGGTAACACCGCAAGCTGTTCGTTTAATGTAACCGTAACTCAGAGTCCAGTTAGTTGCAATAGCACCATAGTTATAAACCCATTTACTGCTGTAACTACCCAAAAACCAAATACCATTTTTTTAGGTTATGGGCCACAAACTATGACTCTAAGCACCCAAACAACTGGCGGTACAGGTTTTATTTATAGCTGGACAAGTTCAACAGGCGAGGTTGTTGCAAACGTTGCTAATCCAACCATAAACCCAAAAGTTTCGACTACTTACACAGTAATAGCAACCAATGCCGATGGCTGTTTAGCAACAGCATCAATTTATGTTTGCGTAATCGATGCTCGTGCTATTGATAAATACGGCAAGTATAAAGGCAAAGTATTGGTTTGTCATAATGAGGGACAAAAAAGCGGTCGCTCTCATACTATTGAAATTAGCGTAAATGCTGTTCTACAACACTTAACACTTCATTTGGATACTTTAGGCGCTTGTGATGCAACTTGTGCTACCTCTTATGTAGATGTTGTTGTTGATAATGATGATGACCACAATAGCGATTGCAATGATGATGATGACCACCACAACAGCCACGCAGGTAATGATGATGATGATGATGATGATGATCACGAGAGCAAATGCGAAGACAAAGATGACGACGATGATCATAATAATCATTCCGGTGATGAAGACCACCATTCAAAATCTAAAGGTTCAGAAACCAAAGCGGTTGTTTACCCAAATCCAGTTGATGATGATTTTGTTATCGGTTTAAACAAAAAAGGAGAAGGTTCTGTTGAAATTTATAACAATAAAGGAACTAGAATCTATAAAAAAGGCTCTAAAGATTTAAAACAAGGAGTCTCAATTAATATGCGAGGAAAAAAATCAGGCACTTATTTTGCCAGGGTTATTTGCAAAGGCAAAGTTTATACTGTAAATATTTATAAAAAATAGGTAGTATAACCGGGGGGTTATTCATCTAAAAAAAGCGGGTTAAAGTTTAAACTTTAACCCGCTTTTTGTTGCTATAAACATTCAAATTTGACCCAAAATTACCGTTCACATACAAAAACACGTCATTCACACCATTTTTTTGGTTTACTAATTGCTTAATAGTACGTTTGTTTTTTATAAACTATGAAAATACTATTTCTAAATTAAACCAACTGTTATGAAAACAAAATTACTTTTAACCAAGCTCATTCTAATACTTTTTGTGAGCACTTGTTTATTTGCTTCAAATACAAATGAAGTAAATACAAAAGTTTTACCTTTTATGTTAAGGTACACAAATGTAGAACAAAATCATAATTACAATGTTTTACAAGTTAATAGTCAATTATCAAATATCGTTAAAGCCACTGCTGCCGATTTTATCGCTAGTGTGAATGTAGCATTTCGCGGAACATCAATAAATATGCAAGCGCCGCAACAAACAGCTACTACACAAGTTACCATTTCTCCTTGGAAAATGAATAACGGCGGAGGCGCTATTAGTTTTAATGTAGGCTTTCACGGAAATCCTGCGGCTTATAGTCAAGCTAACATACCTAACGCATCAGATCCCAATTGGGTTGCAGCTCCTGTAAATGCAAATGGTGAAATAAATTATTCTGTAAATTCCATTTTAAGTTATTGTTTATCTCAACTTGATTTTACCTATTTTGAAACCTTTTTAAACATACCTGCTAATTTTAATATTTCCAGTTTAAATGTTGCCTTCGCTGCTGCTGATGATGGGGCAAGAGCCTATATTTTTAATTCTGTTCATCCAAATGGTGCCTTCATTGGTCAAATAAGTTTAGGACAAAATCCTATTTCAGCCGATTATGCTTCTTTAGCAGTTGCGGGTGAAATTAACAGACTTGTAATTGTTCAATTTGACGATTGCCCATCAGGAAATAACTTAACTGGCGCAAAAGTTAATGTTAATGGACAGGTCGTAGCAATCAACACGGGTGGTTGTACTCAATCAAATTTCTTTTGGTCAAACGCGCCAACAATTAATGGCAAGACTGCTTCAGGAACTATAAATGGCATCGGTTATACTTATACATCTTCTGTAAATGTTAAAAGTACAAGCAACGTGTATTCTCATAGTACCTTTCCGGCTTCTTTTAATGTGCCTAATGCCAATCCTACTATTCAAAATATTGAACCAAGTTCTAATACTTTAACTTTTGCGAGTCCGATGACGAATCCTGTTTTGGTTTTTTCATCAATTGGAAATGGTTCCATTTCAGTCCCTATTAATTTTAGTGCGCCTGTAGATGTTTTATGGTCAACTCATGTTGGTAGTGGCTCCTCATTTGTACAAAATTCTCCAACGCAAATTACTGGACGAGAAGCTTATGCTATTGTCAGAATGAATGGTACTTTTACAAGTATTTCGTTCGATTATTTAACTTATGAAAATTATGTAAATTTTGCATTTGGAGCAGATTTTTCAACCAATTATCCTGATACAATCGCCCCAACAATTACTTTAAATGGAAGTGCATCAGTAAATATAAATCTTGGTACTTCTTATACAGATGCTGGCACAACCGTAACAGATAATTGTGATTTAAATCCAGCCTCATTGGTGTCAGGAACCGTAAATACAAATGTGCCTGGTAATTATACCTTAACTTTCACTGCTGTAGATGCGTCGGGTAATACTTCTGCCCCTTTAACCCGCACGGTAACGGTCAACACTCCTCCCGTAGCTAATGCAGGAGCTGACCAATTATTTAATTGTGCTAGTTCACGAGGAGTTTCTGTAACTTTAAATGGCTCAGGCTCTAATGATATAAACGGAGACGCCTTGACTTATACGTGGTCAGAAAATGGGACTACTTTAGCAACCGGTGTTGCACCAACAATTAACACAGTGCCGGGTATTCACACTATTAAACTTGAGGTAACTGATAGCAAAGGTGCAACGAGCTCTGACACCGTCGTGATTTCAACTAATAGCGATACCATGCCTCCAACCGTAGTCACTAAACCAATTACGGTTTCATTAAATGCTAGTGGTGCTGCAAGTATTATCCCATCGGATATAGATGGTGGCACAACCGATAATTGTAGTACAGTTACGCTCAGTCTTGGTGCTGGCCAAGGAAATTTTTCTTGTGCCAATGTTGGACCAAATACCGTTACTTTAATAGCTACTGATGCTAAAGGAAATACGGCTTCGGGCACCGCTATCGTAACAATTCAAGATGTAACACCTCCTAGCATTTTAGCCAAAGACATTACAATTAATTTAGATGCCCAAGGCAATGCAACCATTACCCCTCAAATGGTTGACAATGGTTCTACAGACGCTTGCGGTATTGCTTCTTATGCCTTAGACAAAACTCATTTTACTTGTGCCGATATTGCAACAAGTCCTAATACCGTTACGTTAACAGTTACCGATACACACGGCAATGCTGCTTCTGCTACCGCAAAAGTAACCGTTGTAGATAACCTCGCCCCTTCGGTTATTACCAAACCAATTAGCGTCAACTTAGATGCTAACGGCGTCGCTTCTATCTCAACATCTCTAGTTGACAATGGCAGTTCCGACAATTGTGGCTTAATGCTTACCCTAGATAAAACTACTTTTTCTTGTGCTGATTTAGGGCCTAATACGGTATTATTAACTGGAACCGACCCAAGTGGTAATTCAACAAGCACCCCAGCAATTGTAACGGTAGTCGATAACACCGCTCCAACAGTTATTACCCAAAATATTACTTTAGAATTAGATGAAGATGGCTTTGGAAGTATTGCCCCAAATCAAATTGATAATGGCAGTACTGATAATTGTAGCTTAACACTTACCCTAGATATAATGGATTTTACCGTTGCCAATTTAGGTGCCAACACCGTAATATTAACCGGAACTGACCAAAGTGGCAATGTAACAACCGCACCTGCTATTGTTACCATAGTTGATGTTGACGCTCCAACTATCCTCACACAAGACGTAACTATTTATGTAGATGCCTCAGGTAATGCTAGCATTACCCCTCAACAAATTGACAATGGCTCTTCCGACCCTTCGGGCCCTGTTACCTTAAGTTTGGATAAATCTAATTTTAGCTGTACTGAAGTAGGTACGCCTCAAACCGTTACCCTAACTGCAACCGATTCAAGCGGTAACGCAGAAAGTGCAACCGCAACCGTAACGGTAATCGATAATATTGCCCCTACAATTAGTTGCCCTGCTGATATTAATGTATTTGCTACCAGTGCTGCGGGAGCTATTGTTACTTACGTTGCGCCTGTTGGCACCGATAATTGTTCGGCTAACACTGCTTTAACTGCCGGTTTGGCCAGTGGTTCTGTTTTTCCAATTGGCACTACTGTAGTTACCCATACCGTAACCGATGCTTCAGGTAACACCGCAAGCTGTTCATTTAATGTAACCGTTGTTGGCATTGCGCCTGTAATTGTTTGTCCTGCTGATATTACCGTTAACAATGATTTAGGTAGCTGTGGCGCAAATGTGTCTTTCGCCGCTACTGAAACTGTTGGAATCCCTAGCTCAGTGATTACTTATTCAATCGCTCCGGGAAGCTATTTTGCCGTTGGAACTACTGCTGTAACAGCAACCGCTACTAATGCTATTGGATCTTCTTCTTG
>Ga0210035_1001104_pt1 | contig 16771 bp, 19 predicted proteins | sample CryGeymeta201507_FD_183975 | JGI IMG/M metagenome (GOLD analysis project Ga0210035, IMG submission 183975) | Groundwater microbial communities from Crystal Geyser aquifers in Utah, USA - Crystal Geyser metaG 2015-07 (SPAdes) (version 2) | ecosystem: Environmental > Aquatic > Deep subsurface >...
CCCGTTGCACGGATTTTGCCCTTAACTTTTCGTATTCTGCCTTTTTCTTTTTATCGGCATTGGTTTCTCGGGTTTTAAGTTCAAAGCGCCCTTCTTCCAGTTGAATTTGAAACTTTTGCGTTATGGCAACGGGTAATCGAATTTCGTAATTGGTTCCTTGTTTCTCCCCCATGAGGAACTGAGAAGACGCTATCTTTCGACAATGCGCTTGCCAATCGGCCAAAGATCCTTGAAACACATCCTCCAAAGCTCTTTCCAAACGTTGAGACATTTCAGGAGTTAGACTAACAAGCCCCCTACTCCCGATTTCTTCAATCCAAACAGCCTTCATATCGGAAGCGATTTGATAGGTCTGAGCTAATACCTCGGAAAGATCATCTTCTTTAAAAATTAATTCATTCCCTTGATTTGTCTCTGTTGTATATATAAAAGATGATGTATCTATTTGTTCTTTGACCGCGCCCGCGTATGAGGGAACAGAACCGCTCGTAGTAGACGAACCGGTTTCTTGAGATTGATCGTCGGATGTTTCTTTTGCCGGCTCATGATCCGACTCTTTACTTTTAGAAGGTTCACGGGTTGAGAGTTCATATATTCCCCCCTCTACTTGTGTCTTAAACTTTTCAGTTAAGGCCACAAGGATTTTTATCTTAAAATGAGTTCCTTGTTTCTCACCCATGAGAAACTTTGAGGAGGCTATTTTCAAGCAATAAGCTTTCCAGCATTCCAAAGATCCTTGAAAGTTATCTGCAAAAGCCTTACTCATCCTTTCAGACACACCGACGGTTAGAGGGACAAGTCCCTTGTTCCCGATTTCATTGACCCAAATTTTTTCTAGTTCTTGAGCCGTTTTTAAAGCATCGTCAGATTTTTTCTTTTCGTCGGTTTCTTGAATTTGGATGCTTTGATGTTCTTGAAGGATATGTTTTAAACGTTTATAGAGTTTTTTAAGTAAAAGGTTATTTCGAACAAAAATTGTTTTTTTTGTTTGTCTATCTCGATAATAAGCAAAGAGCTTCCCTTTAAAAGGATCAGCTTCTTTTTCGAAGGCGGTTTTGCTTATATACCTAATGCCGATTTTATCAAAAGCAGTCCTAAATATTCTTTTAGATAATCCTAACTCTTCCGTCCATGTGTCCCCCTTTTTACATAACGGATGCTCACACGGTTCAATGAACTTATAAAATTCGTTCTGCTTTTTGCTAAACCAGTACTCCAACCGATCAAATAAAAGCACGGCTGTTTGAGAGCCGAATTCAGCTACAAGTGTCGGATTATATTTAATAAAATAGGGCGCAGTGTACGGTTGCGATGTTGAATCGCTCATTTTTCTTCTCCTTTTGGAGCCAAAAACAAGCATAAACCTTGACAAAATAGCTGAATTTGCTATTCTGAATTTGAATCGGAGGGTCGCTGCTTGTCGGCGGCTTCTTCTTTTTTTACTCTTCTTTAAACTTTTCTATAATCTTTTTCTCTCTTTCTGCACGCTCCCTATCTAACTTTTCTTGCGCTGCTTTTAATATCCAAGATGTTCTAGTTGTAAATGTTGCATTACAAATAGTATCTATCTCCTCAACCAAATTGCTTGGAAAGTAAACAGAAAATTGGGTCTTTGGTGGCTTGTTTACAGTTGCCATATTTTACTCTCATATTCATTGTTAACTAAAACTTATCATTAATGTATTTTGGTGTAAATAGGTTTTTTTTACGCACTATAGGTGTTTTGTGGTTGGCATTACACTTGTTTAGTGTTCTAATGCATTAGTGCACTAGTAACCTTTGTCCTATTCGTTGGAATGAAAAGCCCCCTTGTAAAATTCACTATTGAACTAGTGCACTAGTGCAAGAAACAATAAGAAGGAAATAAAATGTCATTTGTAATAGTTTTAGCAACATCTAAAGGCGGTGCAGGAAAAACAACTCTTGCAACATGCTTGGCTGCTCATTGGTATAATATGGGGATGAAAATAGCGGTTATTGATGCTGATCCACAAGGAAGCATTATTAAATCGTATGACCCAGAAGGCCCTATGGGGTGTATAAGTGTTTTTTCTGATCCAGAGACGACAATTGGAAATACAATAAAAGAAAAGAAAGAGGACTATGATTTAATCATTGTCGATACGGGAGGTTTTAGTAATCAAACAGCAGCTATGGCTCTTGTTAATGCAGATCTAGCGTTGATTCCAAGTAAAGCATCTGCGCTAGATATTCAACGCGCAATTGAAACACATGGTTTGATTAAAGATTTGAGCTTTACTCCGGAACGTGCAGGTAACCCAATTGTATACCGAATGATTCTTACTATGACTGTTCAAGGTACTGTAATAGCAAGACAAGTAAAACAAGAATTAAAGGAAATGGGATATCTGTTACTTGATGGAGAACTACATAATAGAGTTGTTTATCAAGAAGGAACTTTAGACGCTACCCCGCCCAATCTTTTGGAGCAGAACTCCGCTGCTGCCATGGATGTTGCAGCTATAGCCAGAGAGATTAGTCTGGTGAGAGAAAAAATTGAAATATCAACTAAAAAAATAGCTTAATTAAAAGGATAAAAAAATGAGTAAGCAGCTAAACTCAATTTTGAATAAATTGCCTCATGCAACCGCCTCTAAAAACGCTAGTTTAGCTATTTCAGAGGCGGAAAATCCTAGAACACCTAATCTGAAAAGTGCCAAAGAAAAAATGTCACGAATTGTCGCCCCAGTTCCTTATTCATTAAAACAAGAGTTAAAGAGATATGTGGTTGAACATCCAGAGGAAACGGAAAAATCTCTTATTCTAAAAGGCTTACGTACACTTGGTTTTACCATAGCGGATGAATACATTGAAGATAAAAGAAAGAAGTAGAGATACCACCTTCTTTTATATTTCATATCACCTATTAGACCACTAATGCACTAGTGCATTAGTGGTCTTGATTGGCAATAGTTTTTCTCAAATAATTTCCTAAAAAAGCGAACTTCAGTAGTGGTGTAGTGCAGTAGTACACTTATCTGTGCATGGCGTGCCAGCATTTATTTTGGTAACCTGTGTTTAGCGAATTAGTGAACCTCCACGGGGCAAGCCCCGTGGTATCAGGTCGGCTTTGCCGAGTACAAGCTACGCTTACTCTTAATCTTCCTTGTTGTTAACAACCTAGATTAAGAGTCAACTACATCCATGGGGCAAGCCCCATGGTTTTACTCCGGCTTTATAAAACGTGTAGTGCATTAAAACACTAGTGCACTAGTGTTTTTTTATTGCCACTAATATCTCTCAAATAATTTTCTAACAGCCAATGAACTGCGGTAGTTGTGTAGTGCAGTAGTGCACTTTTTGTATCTGGTCACCCCCCTTATAAATGGGGGATTACCACCTTAATTAATAAGGCTTTGGATAAAATCTTATTGGTGATTACGTACCTTTATGGGATTTAATCCAAATTAATAAAAAGCAGTAGTGCATTAGAGCACTACTTCATTACTGCATTAGTGAACAGGTAAATTTTATGAGTGTCAGGTCTGATTATAGCCTAATCTGATGTCAGGATTACCTTTTAAATACGTCAGGTTGAGGTTTATTATTCTATTTTCGAACACTCTTCCTCAAGGGTCTTGATCAAATTGGACAGTTTTTTCAAACTTAAGGGGATGCCCCTCTAAGACTTGAGGGGTTCTGTTCCTTTGCTGAGTATCTTTAAATAAGAATCATAAACAAAAACCTTGTTTCTCTCTTTTCCTGTAACTTCCCTAATTATTCCTAATTCTTCGAGTATTGCTAGGTTCCTTAACGCAGCAGGGAGTGAAATATCACAAGCTTCAGTTATGTTCTTCGTATTGGATATTGGATTTTTTTGAAAATAGTTATGTATTTTAACTAATCCGGTTGTTGCCTTTCCATGGTCATCAAGCTTTAAGAGGTCTTGTTTAAAAAGAGTTACAATATCATGGGCGGCTTGTGTTGCTTGAGAGGCAGTTTCAATTACCCCCTGTAGAAAAAATTCAATCCATCCTTCCCAGTTTCCCGTTTCTCTAACGGACTGCAAATGGTTATAATATTCATTTCGATGCGTTTTGAAATATAAGCTTAAATAGAGTAGGGGGCTTTTGAGAACATCATCCACACACAACAAGAAGGTGATAAGAAGACGGCCTAACCTACCGTTACCGTCTAAAAATGGGTGAATCGTTTCAAATTGTACGTGGGCAAGGGCAGCTTTGATGAGTTTAGGTAGCCTCACATTTTCATCATGGAAAAATGTTTCTAAGTCGCCGAGAGTTTCCATTAACTTTTCCGGAGGGACGGGGACGAAAGAAGCATTTCCCGGGCGACTTCCACCAATCCAATTTTGTGAGGTGCGAAATTCCCCCGGACTCTTGTTACCACCACGTGCATTCTTCATCAATTTTTCATGTATTTCACGTAACAATCTAAGTGAGAGGGGAAACGTTTTAAGTCTTTCAAGGCCGTAATTCATAGCTGCAACATAACAAGACACTTCAGTAACATCATCAATAGGTACTCCCGGAACTTCTTTATTTTCGTACATTAAAAGGTCGGAGAGTGAGGACTGCGTTCCTTCTATTTGGGAAGATAGGACTGCCTCCTTACGGACATACATATATAAGAACAAAGAGGGGTCAGGAAGGAGAGAGCTCATACCCTCCAGTTTTCCAAGAGCTAGATTTGCCTTGTCTAAAAGAGGGTACAGCGCCCCTAATTCAAGCTGAGGTTCCGGTGGTAACTTCGGAGGTATGTAGGCTTTGTAATGCTCTCCCCCAACAACTGAGCATTTAAGGTATTTTCCTATACGATTCAGCTTGTTAATTTTATTCATAACTAACGTTTCTCCTTATATATGTAACTTGTTTCATATTAACTAACGTTTGTTTTAGTTGCAAGGAGCTAAATAACGTTTCTCAAATAAATGTTAGTAAATATAAAAAGCAAACATAAAAATGGAATTATACACTAATAACACGAACTTGACAAATATAAAAACCGTGTTACAATAAATATATTAGTATAAATATAATTTAAATAGTAACAGGAGAAAGTAAAAATTGTTATGTAAATTTTGTAGAGAAGAAAGAACATTGGTGAATTCTCATATTATTCCCAAATCATTTTTCAAGGTCATAGCACCAGATAATGATTCAAAAATAATAGGTAGCCAAGGAAATCATCCAAAAAGAAGTCCACAAGGTATCTATGACAAAATTGTGTGTGATGTCTGTGAAAAGCGTTTTGAGGTAGGGGATGATTATATAATTAAGTTTTTTAATAAAAAAGACTTCAATAATACTTTGGTTGCAAATTCAGATAAAGCGCATGTGATAAAGGAATTTGATCTTGATAAGCTTAATCAATTTATTGCCTCGCTTTTGTGGAGAGCCTCGGTAACCTCGAAGGTTTTTTATGAAAGGGTGAATTTGGGAAAGAAATATGAGTCATTATTACTTTCATATATAATAAGTAATGGATTATTCCCAAGCCAAATTCAATATATATTTAAAAAATATCAGAGTGTTAATACTATTATCAGCCCCATAGATTATAAAATTGACGGTTTGAATGGTTATATTTTCCACTTTGGTGAATGGGATATATATGTAAAAGTCGACGAAAGAAAGCTCTCTGGCTCTTTAAGTTTATTTGCAGATCATTCTAAGGAGATATGGGTTATGGAAACGCCATATAAAGGATCTCCGGCGCATTCAGCAGCTGTGAGTTTGGCTAAAAAAAACCAAGATTTATTTTAAAAATAAGGTTGAACGACTTCAGCCCCTTTTTTACCTCAAACAAACGGCCAATAAGAGAAACCCTTTTAAGGGGTTTCTGTCTAGGATACGCATTGATTTACAAGGGATGGATAACGTTTGTGACGACGCCCCAGATCATGAAATCCATATCTTCGGTAATTTCAAGTATAGGATAATTAGGGTTCTCAGGCATGAGATAGAGCTTATTGTTGTCTTCTTTAATAAGGCGTTTTACCGTTAACTCTCCATTAACAACAGCTATGATCACCCGACCGCTTGACGGTCTTAAACTTCGATCAACAATAAGCAGATCACTCGGATGAATGCCGACGTCTATCATAGAATCACCGCTGACACGAACAAAAAAAGTACTTTCGGGGTTTTCTAAGAGGTGATCGTTAAGATCGATTTTTCCTTCACTGTAATCTTCCGTGGGGGAGGGGAGGCCGGCGGCAACAAGGGTTGAGTACATCACTTGAGGGGATGATGTTTGTGTTGAAGCGCTAAACACCCTATCTACTTTTGTGCGACCCTGCTCGGGCTTTAGTCTGTTTGGAAACTTTAAAAGCATTTCGATATCCTCCTCTAAATCGGCCGGCACTCTCATCACTTTTGTTTTTAAGCCGCGATATTTGCCCGACCCTTTTTTTCTACCTGCTCCTACTCTTGCGCCACCGGCTACCATCTTATTTTATTCCTAATTAGCTATCTTGTTTGATTATTGTAACAGAAATCAAATTGAAGCAATAGAGCTTCTAAAACTAAGACTGAAAATTACAAAAATATCTTAAAAGATGTAATTTACATATTTACAAAGCTTTAATTTCATGTAAATATAATCATATTGTTTTACGTTGAAAGAGATAAAAATGGCCGTTTTAGTAGAAAGTTTAAAAGAGGTTTTGCCGGTTTCAAAGTTAAGCCATGGGAGCAAGAAAATTTTGGAAGAGTTTAAAGCCGAAGAAAGGCAAAAATATATTGTGACGCGTAACAATATGCCTGAAGCGGTTTTCATGAGTGTGAGGCATTACGAAGAGCTTATGCACTTAATTAGTTCCCATACACAAGGGGCTACCAAGGATTTAGATATACTAAAGGAATGTAGGGAAATGAGGTTGGCATTACAGAAAGAAATGGAAGCCCTTTTTCCCGTAAAAGTTTCTCTTAAAAAGAGAGTTTAACGATAATTTGAAGAAGGAAAAAAAGAGATGAATGCTTTATTGGAAAACTCAAAGGAAGCCTTGCCGCTTACAGAACTAAGTCGCTCGACTAAAAGGATTTTGGAAGAATTTAAAAGTGGTGAAAAAGAGAAATATGTTGTTATGCGTAATAATATGCCCGAAGCGGTTCTTATGAGTGTTGACTATTATGAAGGACTTACTAATTTAATTGATTCTTTTAGATTGGAGCTTCTTCAACATTCCGGTCAATTAAAAGAATTCAAAGAAATAGCGATTAAAAGAATAGCGGCTAAAACCAGCGGGAGAAGGAAGTAATCTCTGATGCGGAGGAGGGGTAATTGTTTTTTCGTCATTTTCTTTCTTCCTGATGATGGGTGCACTTTAAGACATTTGTATCTTTTAATGCAAGACCTGTTTTAAAGGCTCTAAGCGCCATGAGCTATAAAATACTCTGAAAGGGCGTCTTTTGTGACGGTGTTGAGATTAGTATCATGAGCCCAAGCATATTCCATGGCCTTCCTGTGTAGTTGATCACCAACTCTTACGTTGAAAGATCCTTTAAAGCTTTTTTCAGGAATGATGGACTGCTCTGCACAGGTTTCAAGATAATCGTCAACGCTTTCTTGAAAGGCTTGTTTGAGAGACTTTACGTCCGATCCTTCATAGGAGACTAGGCTTCTAATGCCTTCAATCTTTCCATAGAAGACTTCATCATCATCATTATAATGAACCGTCCCATAATACTCTTTATATTTCATGTGATCCTTCATATTAATCTCTCTTCCTTCAATGTGTCTAAAACCTGATCAATTTGGTACTTTTTAAGCTCTTTACGGGGGTGGGGTTCATGCAAGCTGATAATCATCTTATTATCGTTTATAAACTTGCGCCTTGATCCACCTGTCTTGCCCGCAGGAAGGCCTTTAAAACCAAAGTGATTTAAGACCTTTATGAGTTCATCCCATGTTACATCCTTAGGAGTTGGTTTCTTTTGTAACTTCGCTATTATTTTTTTTATTTGGCTCACAACAAACTCCTATCTAAAGAAAGTATGGCACGGATGGCTAAAAAATGCAACTAAAAATAGTTACTATTTGATATGTGAACAAATTGGGCAAAGGGTAGGGGATTTCGGCGAGCCTTTAAAAAAGGGGGTATCTCAAGTAAGATACCCCTAGGTTTATCCACAGGTTTTGAGGATAACTTTTTTACTCATTATCCTGTGTGTTATGGCTTTGTTCGGGAGACCTCCTAAATAGGGGTTCTTCCACAGAACCCGATAAGGGGTGGTTTGCAGTCAGAGCGAATTAATTTGACGGTGCCAGAAAACATAGTCTGATTAATAAATCAACCCAAACGCGCAAGCAACATAGGGATCTGTGTTTCTTTTACCGCTTGCGCCCTTATGGCTGGAAATTCCTCCGTTAAGAGAGGCACTCCAACCGTCAAAATGTAAAGTTACAAAAAGGCCGCCTTGTTGTTCGTTGTAAGAACGACTCCCTGAAAACATGACTTCAGGCCCAAGACGTGCTCTACCCCATTGTAATCCGGGGCGCAAACGCGTGTGATAATGGCGATTAACCGTTGAAACCGAGCCGTCAAATTCAGTATTAAAAAACTTAGAAGGATCAGTAATGAATTCAAAACGGCACCGTCAAGTTAATTTAGGTCTGAAGTGACATTGTGGAAACCTCCTAGGTTATGGTAAAAATTCCTAGAATTTATGTAGAGGTTTCCCATGTCATTATCCCAAGCTCCCAAAGGGCATCGTTTTCCTGTCTCGATCATTAGCCATGCTGTCTGGCGTTATCACCGTTTTAACGACAGCTACCGTGATATTAGTGAAGAGTTGGCCTATCGTGGCATTATTGTGAGTTATGAAGCCATTAGAGGTTGGTGTATTAAGTTTTCTAAGGACTTCAGGGACGTTATCAAAAAGCGTGAACGCAAGCCGGGAGACAAGTGGCATCTTGATGAAATGATCATCAAGATGAACGGAGAAATCTTTATCCTTTGGCGGGCTGTTGATTCAGAGGGACATGAGATTGATGTATTCCTGCAAAAACGTAAGAATAAGAAGGCTGCTATCCGTTTCCTGTCTCGCTTATTAGGCGAGCATCCGGCGCCCCGTGTTATTGTCACGGATAAGCTAAAAAGCTACTTCAAGCCTATACGTTCTATGATGCCAAAGTCTGACCACCGAGCCCATAAAGGACTGAATAATCGGGTTGAAAATGCCCATCAACCCACAAGGCGAAAAGAAAAATGCCTGATCAGATTTAAGTCTTCCCAAGGGCTTCAAAATGTTGTCTCTCTCCTGGGAAAAGTAAGAAATATCTTTTCAGTAGCCGTGGGCCGATATACAAAATCAGCCCAAGACCGAAGAGACGCTTTTAAGGAAGCCCAGGTCATTTGGGAGGAAGCAACTCAAGGGATTCTTTGCGCCTAAAATTTGAGACATAGCCCTCATTTCATCCAGCCTAAATTAACTTGACGGTGCCTATTAGTTTATCAAAAAGCTATTAAACAACTGTTAATTTTTTAAGGTCTCTTCGTAATAGGGGGCTTTTGCGGGAAAGTGCAGGGAACTACGCTAAGGATTTTGGACATTACCAATTGCGCTTACAAAACAAAGTCGCATAATGTATCTTATGGAAAATAGAGACCAAAAAAACCTATGTTTTTCAAGGGTTTGGGAAACAGTTAAGCGATTGAATGCAATCCTTTTTTTTCAACAAGAGAGAGTAGTTTAAGTGAAGACCCCGCAGGGTGTTTTAATCCTTGTTCCCACTTTCTTACTGAATCCGGTGACACATTAAGGTAATGTGCAAAAACAGTCTGGCTAACACCTTCTTGACCTCTTAAGGACTTAATTTCTTCCGCGCTAAATTCATGAATGGGAGTTAAGCACCTTTCATCGAAATCTTTCATGGTTTTTCTGGTTATAATACCTGCATCATGAAGATCAGAAATAGTTTCATGAACCGCTGATAAAGCATCACTCTTATACGTTTTAACCATTTTCTTTTACCTCCTTAAATAGGCCTAATCGAACAGCCTTTAAAAAATCTTTATCGTTCATACTTAGAATTTGATCAGCCAGAGCTTTAAAAGCCTCTTCTTCTTTTCGATCTATATTATCTTTATCTTTTTTAGGAAAACCATAAACAAAAAAAGCTTTATCATTTACCTTGTAAAGAATTATAGTTCTGTAGCCCCCAGATTTTCCCTCATTCTCACGTGCTATCCTTTTCTTTATAACACCATGACCATAATCAGCGTCTATTATACCATTTCCAACTTCTCTAACTGCTTGAAGTATCTTCTCGTCTGAAATTCTCTCTTTTCTTTGAAATTTTTCAAACCATTTGTTGACAAAAACACGCATAGGCTTTTTATTGTTTAATCCTTATATTTTTATAATATATGACTTAGTCCTACCTGTCAACAAAATTCTAAGTTATCTTCCTATTCCCATATCGTCCACAGATTTGGTAAACCCTGTAGTCTTCGTCTTATTTTCATCGATGGTTTTTCTAGTTGGATTTCTCATGCGTTCTAAAGCTCTTTCAGCAGCGCTCATTTTGACTTTTGATTTATCAACTTCATTTGTAAGCGCCTCACAAAGTACGGGTGGGGTTTGTAAGTCGGTTGCTTTTTAAAGCCGAATACCACGGGGTTTTCTCCGTGGATGTCCACTGCATGAGATTTACAGTTATTGCCACTTCTTCCCACTACCACCTAACTCACTGGGGAAATCCAAGTATTTTGGAAGAGAATCATTTGCCTCCATTACGCGATCTCCGTAGTAGACATGTCTAATGGGGTTAAATGCTGGAGGTGGCTTGATTGTATTGAGTTCAAAGTTATTGGCATTCACGCCAATACCACTCTGATTGTTAGGATCTTTTGAAATGCCATAGATAAGAGAGTAGCAATTTTTACAGAGGTATAAAAAAGCGTTTTGCGACATCTGTTTATCTAATTTATCCTGCCCTTTTATTATTTTAAAGTTCTCATACAAGTAAGCTGCAGTTAGAGAGCACCCTTTTTGATCTTTTTTACGATTTGATTGAGAAGCAGTCCGACGACATTTATTACAATGGCAAATCTGTGTGAATAGAGGGTCACCTTTAGTTTCAAACTGAACTTCGTTACAATAACATGCACCTTTATAATTTGGCAATGACTCTCTTCCTGTAGCGTTGGTTGCACTCACATACACCAAAGATAATAAGAGAACTAAGACAGTTAAATAGACTTGAGATAGCTTATACATATTTATCCCTCTTGTGTGACTTGTTGAGTTAACTCATACAGCATCTCTTTTTTTCAAGTCAAGCATAATAAAAAAGCCCCAAGCCATATAATGGCAAGGAGCTTTTTGGTCAAATCAAGGTGAGGTTCGTGAGCTGGTTACTTTGCCTCTATAGGTCTTGAGGCTGGGTTAGTGAGACGTTTACGTTCGAAATTCCCAATCTGATAGGAGAAGGCTTATCTGGGAAGAATCATATTCTGATATCCAATATTTTCCATATATTCACTAACTTCAAACCCAAGCTTCACATATAAATTTCTTGCAGCTTCGCGGTCTCTAAATAGCCCAACAGTTAAGTAGAAATGGGTAAAACTCACACTTTCATTTTTTGAAGATCTGTATATCCCTAAGATAGTATGCATCGCTTGCTCGCCGTATCCTTTGCGCCGATATTCAGGGTAAATTTCTAACGATCCAATTTCAACCTTTTCTTCATTGTTATTCAGTTTCACTCCTATTTTACCTACAAGAGTTTTATTTTTTTTAGGTTTTTTGTATATTTCAAAGCTGCGTAGAGAAACCCATTGTCCTGTCGGATCTTGACCAGTTTTTTCAAAATAACACTCTAAATAGATGGGGCTATCTTTTCTTGTGCACTGATAACCCTTTCCAAAGAACACATCGTTGAAATCATTACCCTCTGATGAAGAAGCAAAAACATTAGTGCAGGAAAGAAGAATAATTAGAAGATATTTAGAAAAATTTTTCATTTTATTTAACCAAAATAATTTGAAGTAAGTTTCAGATTATTGCCTATATTTTCTTGATTTGTCAAGTTTTAAAATGAATATATATTATAGTATCCCTATTAGGTTTTAATCGTAAGCAAGGCGGTGAAATACCGTTTTTAATTCTGAACGGATTTGACCGTATAAAATCCTTCTTCTATACTTTGGAATGAACACGACATGATATTTGCAATCCCATGTCGTGTGACAACTATTTGGCGTATGATTAAGGAAGAGAAAACGGGAGTTCATCTATAATTTTCAGATTTCAAAAGCTATAGTTTATGCGGGTTAGAAAATTCCAATATGCTGAACCACAAAAAAATGTGCGCAATTCACGATGGTTTGATGGATGGCTGAAAGTGCTGGTATGAAAGGGCTATGTGTTGTTTAATTTTAAGATGACCTCCCGTTTGGTGTTCCTTAATCATCCGCCACATTCACACGGGGTCTCCATGCTCGGACACGATAGGCCTTCTCAATGTCATTCTAGCTGGAGGCATTAATATGGGGCTAAAGAAAATGGCTCTGTGTAGGCCTATGATGAGGATCGAGCAAACGAACCGCCATCTTAAAATTAGATAGGGAATTTTTTCATGGCTTCGGCGTATTCTCTTTGTGCATCTTTCAAGGATAGTTTCGAATAAACCTCAAGAGATTGGCGGCTTTCATGCCCTGAATAGGGTTGGATAAAAGCATCTCCAATGCGTGTAGCAGCTCTCATTCTTCTTTCTGGCCTTTAATGCGTATCGCCAATTGGCATCTCACCAGCGAGTCCATGACAGATGCGCTCGCCATTATTATCGATAAACATCGAAAGCTCCCCTTAAGCGCTGCTTGGGGACAAGGTTTAACATCTTCATCTGATGGTCAGTTTTTTCCTTCTGGGGGGAGTGGGGAGGCTATGAATTTAGTGAATGCAAAATATGGTATGGCTCCTGGCGTTAAAGCTTACACTCATTTTTCAGATCAATATGGACCCTATGCTACAAAATCAATCCCATCAACTGCCAATGAAGCTCCTTATATCCTTGATGGGCTCACAATGAATGAAGCCGGAAAAAGAATTAAAGAACATTACGCAGATACAGGAGGTTTTACGGATCATGTTTTTGCAATGTGTGCCCTTCTAGGATACCAATTTTCTCCAAGGATACGAAATTTATCATCCCTGAACTTGTATGGAATGGAAGGTATCACTTTACCAAGCGCCATAAAAGAACTTGTAACAGCAAAAGCTAATATCTCACGTATAGAAAGCCAGTGGCCGGATATTATTCGTTTGGTTGCCAGTATTACTACACATCGTATTGTGCCCAGTGATATCCTGCGGCAATTGGCCTCCTTTCCCCGTCAAAATGAGCTCGCGATCGCTTTGAGAGAAATAGGAAGGGTTGAGCGAACCATATTTATCCTAGATTGGATCAGTTCTCCCGAAATGCAACGCCGTTCTCAAATGGGGCTGAATAAAGGAGAAGCTCACCATAGCTTAAAACGAGCACTCAATTTTAATCGCAGAGGAGAAATTACTGATCGTACTTCTGAAAATCAACACCTACGCATGATGCACCTTAACTTGTTAGCAGCTATCATCATCTACTGGAACACAAAGCATCTTGGGAGAATTGTGACCCATATGGAAACGCAGGGAACTTGTATCCCTCCAGAGAAATTAACCCACCTGTCACCATTGGGATGGGAGCATATTATTCTCACTGGTTTTTATACATGGTAAAATCCTTAACGTAGTTCCCTGCACTTTCCTGCAAACTACCCCCTTAAATTTAGGAAATCCTAAACCTATCCATACACACATACAAGAAATTTAGGAGGTCTCCCGAACAAAGCCGTCTGTATGGTTTAATTGAGGGCAGGGCTTATTATCTCTAGGTTTTTTTGATCTTGGCAACCACTGCAATTCCAGACCTTTCAGGGCAAATTAAAAGATTCCTTTTACTCATGTAGAAATCTCTTGCATCTTCGACATTAATTCTGTCCACTGAACTCTCGCTACGCCAGCTTAATTCTTCTATCAATTCTTGTATTTGATTGTTGATGGAAGAATTTCCCTCAAATAATGCATCAACTTCATAATAATCAGACAGTGGCTCATCGGATTTCGCACCTATATCTAGGTAATTTATTAAATCGATTTCAAACCCAGCATTTTCAAGCGCAAGTTTTAGTGTCTCTATGTCCAATGGATGACAAGACTTTGGTAAAAATCCTGAATTCTCTAGTTTATAGCCCCAAATGTTTTGAAATTCCTCATAGATGTCAGGAAGGAAACCCGGCCAAGATTGCTGCTTTCTTTTTGCCTCTTCAAAGGTTAATCTAAAACGAGCAAATGGATTTGAATAAGGAGTTAAAACTTGAATAAAAAGTTTTCCATCATCTTTCAGCCAATCATGGATTTTCAACAAAGCTTGTTCAATTTCTTCAGGCGATAGATAGTGCAACACATGACTTAATAAAATAGCGTCAAATGAACATTGCTCTTGTGTCATTTCTTCTGGGAAATGTTTGTGATTTAAAAAAAGATTTTTTTTATCGCCGTGCTTATCAAACATTGGTAGAAAGTGAGAGCTGCATAAATCATTAAGAACAACCTCGATATTTGGATTATCTAAAAATATCTCTACATTATGACCAATGCCACCACCTATATCCAGCACTTTTTTAGTCTTTCCTACACTCGGAAAAAGTTTAGATACAAAAGGAGGTGTATCATCATTCACAAAGGTCTGAAATCTTTTAATAAGATAGCTAACGTGACGAACCAGATCGCCCATATGATTTTCTGTCTTGAAATTACCCTCTTTATTCAAGAAATTAAAAAGATTTTGAGTATTTATACTAGCTGAACACTCAGTGTTTTTTTGTGGAAGAACTTTTTTAGATAAGTCTAGACCTAAGTGCTGCTCTCTAATATTAAAAGTAGATTCTTTTGGATTTTGATAAAAATAATCCAAAGCAATATTAAAGAGTTCATCAGCGTCACGGAGAGACAATGGGGGGGGAGTTATAGGATAAAAATCACACCACGCAAATACTATTGTTGCCTTCTGGTTGTTCTCTATTGTAAATATTCTTCGGGTTATGGAGTTATTATAAAAATCACTATGCTCCGGAATCTGAGTGTCCATATAACCTTTCAGATTTTCTATGGGGAAATTATCAAACTCATCAAAGATGCCATCTGAAGCAGATAGATGGTAACTATGTAAAAAAATCAAGATCGTATATAAAAAATTTCTATTCATTAAAAAATAATCCTCTGATAAAATATTATATTATGACGCGCATATTTATAAAGTATGGCATTTGGTTGCGAGACTCTTAAATAAAATTACGCAACTCAAGATAGGTCTCTTCGCTCTTTGATAAAAAACTTCTTTTTTATGGGCTTCTTAGTCTATACATCCATCATCATCTTTCTAGACAATTAGTTGCACAGAGCCTAAAAGACCCTGTGAATTCGGCGAATGAACTTTATCTGTCCCCTTTTATCTATAGCGGTATGCGGTGCACCCTTAGGACTGGACAGAATTTAGGGTTTTTTAAGTGAGTTTTTGTCCCTAGGTTCTGGAATTTAATACCATGAGCATTTCGCCGAATTCTATACCTTTTTCGAGGCACCGTCAAGTTAATTTGAGGCAGGTGTGACATTGTGGAAACCTTCGGCTTTGTTCGGGAGACCTTGCTACGGTCAATTTTGACGCAATTATCCTATTTTTTGAGAATTACACGTTCCGAAGGAATTCCAGAGATTAATAATGTTGGCAATGATGATTGCTTCATTGTTTTGTGAGGACTCCCTTTGCGTCAGGAGCTCTCCCGAACAAAGCCCTACGGGATTAATTAACTTGACAGTGCCAAAAAAGAGAGAGCCCAACTTAGGGGCTCTCTTGTAAAAATGATCATTGGAAAATCTTAGGTTTATTCCTCATTATTTTCGGAATTAGTTCTAAGCTCTTGAAGTTTTTGCTCAAATTCCTCATCGGTTAGTGTAGGATAACCCGCATTCATTGTTTTGAATTGCTGAAGCGGTCTTAAAAAGTAATCTTCTAACAAAGTGAAAAGGTGATGAAGACTTTCTTGTTTTTTGACCTTTATATTGTACTCTTGAATAAGATTTTCAGCTCTTTTAATCTTGGTCTCTCTTTTTAATTGGGTTTTATTTTCTTCTGAAAAGAATTCCGGTGAAAGTGAAAACAAGATATCAGAAAGGAGAGGTATTAACACGTCACTGTTTTCGTATTCTTGAAGAAACTCTTTTTTATAATCTTTTTGGGCTTTGTATGTGTGGCGAGAGAATTGATTTAAGGTTATTACCGATTCTTCTAATTCATTTTCTTGAAGTTTTTCTACTAGAGCCGAATGATTTTCATTGAAAGACATGTAGTTTTCTAAATCAATATTAAATACCTCTACGGTTTTATTTTCGTGACGATGTGTGCTGGTGAACCATAAGGTTTGGTCTTCTTCTATTCTATGAAGAAGAAAATCGAACACCTTGGGTAAGTTCGCCACAGCATTTAATAAAGCTCTGTAGTCAGAGGCCTTTTCTAAAAGTTTTTCCCTTTTTATTTCTAAGAAAAACTTTGTATTTTCTTCCTCACTAGAAATTTGAGTATCTAATTCCGGAATTTCAATTTCTTCGATTGTTGATAATTGTGGACCAAAATAGAGAGAAAATTCTCCAAATATTTGCCCTTGTAGTTCTGTAATTTCAGGAAAAGTTTCTTGAAAGCGAGTTGCTTTGGAGGGTGTTTGATGATTTTCTTCGGATGCTGA
>Ga0210035_1001158_pt1 | contig 16220 bp, 15 predicted proteins | sample CryGeymeta201507_FD_183975 | JGI IMG/M metagenome (GOLD analysis project Ga0210035, IMG submission 183975) | Groundwater microbial communities from Crystal Geyser aquifers in Utah, USA - Crystal Geyser metaG 2015-07 (SPAdes) (version 2) | ecosystem: Environmental > Aquatic > Deep subsurface >...
GCATCATGTTGGCCAGGCGCGGGTTGGGCTCAAACGCAATCACCCTACCACTTGGGCCTACCGCATCAGCCAGCAGCAGGGTGTAGTAGCCTAAATTAGCACCGATGTCGATCCCTATCGTCCCCGGCTTGGTTAGACGCGCCATGGCAGATGTGATCCACATTTCCCAGTAACCTTGCAGCATCAGATGCGGGCTGAGCGCCTTGTCACGCAAGTCAACCCACATCATGTATTTGCCCAGAACAATGGCTACCGCCGTGTCGTCGAGCAAATTGACCACCTTGCATTTGGAGGTGCAATACGATTGCACGAGTGAGCGGTTCTTGGGTTGCGCAAGATCGGCCATGGAGAGCTGGTAATTGCCAACTCTTTCTTCCATATAAGTACGCAGGGTTTGTTTTTTTGAAAGACTAAATAAACGCTTGAACATTGTGACTTGAGCGTGGTTGAAATTTGAACAAATTTGCAGAATGAAGCTGCACAATACAATTGGAATGTAACTTAAGGGCGGTTTGATCAATTTTATGCACTCAACGAATACGAACTCATCACCCAGCCTCGCGACGAGGCATTTTGGTTTTTTTGTTGCTTCGGTTTGTTTGGTACTTACGGGCTGCAGCACCTATCCGTCTTGGCTACCATCTGCAGGCCCCAATGCCAAGCAGGTTGCAGCAGCACCTCAGTCGCCAGCGGTTGCCGGTATCCAGGTGATTGACATGAGCGATGCGGTAGCGCGCAAGGTGTTGGCCAGCCAGCAGCGCTCGTTGTTTTCCGAAACTTTCGGTGACTCTATCGTCACTGGCAATGTGGGGGCCGGCGATGTCGTCGAGATATCAATTTGGGAAGCGCCTCCGGCCAATCTGTTTGGTTCTGCCGTTGTGGATCCCCGCTCTGGTGGTTCTGGGGCGCACATGACGGTTCTGCCCGAACAGATGGTCAACCGCGCTGGCACGATCAATGTGCCGTTTGTGGGTTCGATCAAAGCTGCTGATCAATCTCCCAAGGAAATTGAAGCAGCCATTACGCAGGCGTTGAAGGCGAAAGCCAATCAACCGCAAGTGTTGGTGCGGGTGATTCGCAACGCCAGTTCTAATGTGACGGTGGTGGGCGAGGTGGCAGCGAGCCTGCGTATGCCGCTCACGGCCAAAGGCGAACGCTTGCTGGACGCACTGGCTGCCGCAGGTGGTGTGCGCCAGCCGGTGGGCAAGACCACATTGCAAATTACCCGCGGTAACCAGGTGCAGTCTTTGCCACTGGACAGCATCATTCAGGACCCCCGGCAAAATATTCCCTTGCAGGCTGGCGATGTGATCACGGCGTTGAGCCAGCCATTGAGCTTTACCGTGCTGGGTGCTACCGGCAAGAACGAAGAGTTGAACTTTGAGGCACAGGGCATCAGCTTGGCGCAGGCTTTGGCGCGCGCTGGGGGCTTGCAGGAACAACGCGCCGATGCACAGGGCTTGTTCATTTTTCGCTTTGAAGACCCCGCTGCTTTGCTGAGCAAAGTGGATGCCTTGGGGCAACCCTTGTTGGCGACCCCAGAGGGGCGTGTTCCGGTGGTGTACCGGGTTGACTTGAAAGACCCTGCGATGTTTTTTGTGGCGCAAGGTTTTCCGATTCGCAACAAGGATGTGCTGTATGTGTCCAATGCCCCTGCGGCAGAACTGCAAAAGTTCTTGAACATCATGTCGTCCATCGTATTCCCGATCTACAACCTGCGGGTCCTGGGGAATTGAGCGGATTAAGAGCCAGCTTGAAACGTGGGACGCACGGGTCTCATGAACTGCTGATTGATGTCACTCGGCTGCTGGTGCACTTGGGTTTCAGCAAAATACCTACGGGTATAGATCGTGTGTGTCTTGCTTATGTTGCGCAGTTTGGTGATGTGAGTCGTGCGGTTGTGCAGGTGCGCCATGGCTTGTTTTCGTATAGCAACATACTGACACGCGACGATTCGTTGGTGCTGTTTGGGCGGTTGCTCAACCCAAGCGTGAACTTTAAACATTGGCTGGCTGGTTTTTTAGCTAAATGTGGGTTGACATCCTGGCGCAAGGCAGCTGTGCAAGGCCACGTGTACCTGAACGTGGGGCACATGGGCATTGGCGTGCCTGGCTACGGCCAATGGCTTAAGCACTTGGGTGTCAAGCCTGTGTTTTTGGTGCATGACCTGATTCCGATCTCTCACCCTGAGTACTGTGCGCCAGAGGCCAAGGCACGCCACGTGGCGCGGATGGAGACGGTGCTGAATTTCGGTGCGGGTGTGATCACCAATTCACAAGCTTCATTAGCTGCCTTGCAAGATTTTGCGCAGCAAAGGGGCTTAAGCCTGCCGCCTGTAGTGTCCGCGTTGTTGGGTGTTGATTTGATTGATGCCAGAATGGCTCAGGGTTTTGAGCGCCCGCTACCGGGACCGTACTTTGTGGTGGTGAGCACCATTGAAGGGCGCAAAAACCATTTGTTGCTGTTAAAGGTTTGGCGTCGCATGGTAGAAAAATTGGGTGCGAATGCGCCGGGTTTGGTGGTGATTGGCAGGCGTGGCTGGGAGGCGGAGAGCGCTTTTGATTTGTTGGACAGGTGCGAATCATTGCAGGGCGTTGTCATAGAAAAGACATCGTGCTCAGATGCCGAGTTGGTGTGCTATTTGCAACATGCACAGGCACTGCTTTTTCCATCCTATATTGAAGGGTTTGGTCTGCCATTGGCAGAAGCGCTTAGCTTGGGAACACCCGTAATAGCCAGTGATTTGGCAGTATTCAAAGAGATTGCGCACGACATTCCGGAGTACATTGACCCTTTGGACGGTTTGGCTTGGCTGAATGCCGTGCAGGACTATGCGCTTGAAAACAGTCAACGTCGAGATCAACAACTGACTCGCATGGTTGGGTACCAAGCCCCCAAGTGGTCCGATCACTTTGAAACGGTGAATGTTTTGCTTGGTCGGTTGAGTTAGTGCATGGACATGAGCCGCTCATTTATCAGCCTGCAAGGTGTTGCTTCTCCTTTTTTTTCTGAACTGGGTCAGTTGCTTAGGAACGCAGGGCATAAGACGCATCGGATCAATTTTTGTGGTGGCGATTGGTTGCTTTCACTGTCAGAGCCGCATACCAATTTCACTGGTGCGTTGAGCGAGTGGCCTGCGTGGTTAGCGACTGAACTAAAGCGACATCAGGCGACGGATATTTTGCTTTTTGGCGACTGCCGGGCTGTTCACCGGGCGGCAGTTGCGGTTGCGAAAGAACTGAAGGTGCGTGTTTTTGTGTTTGAAGAGGGGTACCTGCGGCCCGATTGGGTTACCCTTGAGGTGGGTGGGGTGAACGGATTCTCGGGCATGGACCTGATGCCTGAGACGATATGGGCTTGGGCTGAGGGCCATGCTGCTTGTACCAACGCAGTCATGCATCACGGCGCTGGTTCCAACATGGCATCGCGGGCTGTGTATGACATTGCATACCGGCTGGCCAGTTCAGCGATGCGCTGGCGTTTTCCAAGCTATCAGACCCATCGTCCGCACAACGGGGTGCTGGAATATGCGGGGCTGGCCCGCCGGTTTGGAATGAAGCGGTGGTTTGAACGCGAGGCACAGGTCGTGACGACAAAGCTGTTGGTGGCGAATGTGCCGTACTTTTTGTTTCCATTGCAGCTCAATGCAGATTCGCAAATCAGAACCCATTCGCCATTTGCGAATGTCATAGCGGCAATTGAATATGTTCTGGCCTCCTTTCAACGTGCTGATTTTTGTCAGGCATCTCCGCCTGTCACTTTGTTGATTAAGAACCATCCTCTGGACACGGGTTTGGCGCGGTACCGCAGCTACGTGGCGCGGCGCGCGTGCGAGCTGAATTTGGGTGACCGGGTTCAGTTTATTGAGGCGGGTGACTTGACCTTGTTGCTCAAGCATGCCCAAGGTGTGGTGCTTGTGAATAGCACGGTTGGGTTGACGGCTTTGTCTATGAATTGCCCGGTTTACGCGATGGGCAAGGCCATTTTCAACATGCACAAGTTGACAGACCAGGGCAGCCTGGCCGCCTTTTGGAAAAGGCCGACACCACCAGATGCAAATTTTGTAGAAGCCTTTGTGGCGTATGTCAAAGCACATAGCCAGGTCACTGGCGACTTTTATTCGCGTACTGGTAGAAAGCACGCAGTTTTGGGCAGCTTGCAACGACTGCTGGAGGTCGCGCCATGAAGCGCACCCTGCCATGTGTTGTGGTAATCACGGGTGCCAGTGGTGCTATCGGCTCGGCACTGGCAGATGTCTATGCCGCACCGGGTATGTGCATGGCGCTGCAGGGGCGCGACAATCCGCGTCTCGAAGCCACAGCCACCCGCTGCCGTGCGAAGGGCGCTGATGTTTTTGTGTGTGAAATGGATGTGCGAGATGCACCTGCGCTGCGAGATTGGCTTGAAGCGTTTGACACGCAGCACCCGGTTGATTTGCTGATGGCCGATGCAGGAATTGCCAATGTATTGGACGATCTGAGCCACTGGGAAACACCGGCTGCGACAGAAGAGGTGATCAATACCAACTTGTTCGGAACCATCCATACCGTGATGCCAATTGCAGAGCGCATGCGAATGCGGGGACGCGGGCACATCGCCATTGTGAGTTCGCTGGCAGCGCTCAGGGGCATGGCGATATCACCGGCTTACTGTGCCAGTAAATCTGCACTGCATGCCTGGGGGCAGGCGATCAGGCCATTGCTTGGTGCCATGGGGATCTCGCTCACCATGATTTACCCTGGGTTTGTCAAATCCAATATGAGCGATGCCTTTCCAGCGAGCAAGCCGTTCCTGATGGACGCTGCCAAGGCTGCAGCGCACATGCGCAGGGGCCTGGATGCCAGAAAGGCAACCATCGCCTTTCCTGTGATTTTGTGGGTAGGGCTCAAGTTGCTTAATGCGTTGCCTGATCCGTGGGCTGATGCAGTGATGACTTTGCTTGACCTTTCTCCAAAGAAGCGTTCATGACGACCACGCTGGCCATCGCGTGGCTTGTCACCGTGTTGATTTCTGGTGGGGTGGATCGTCTGGCCGCGCCTGGGGTTGCGCCATGGCGGTTGCGCGGGGTTAAGCCGGTGGTGCTGCACGTCAGCACGGTGACGTGGCTATTTATTCTCTTCCTGGCACCATGGGGGCGAGCCTGGTTTGCCATGGTGTGCACGGTCGGGCTGTTTGGGCTTTTGGTTGCGGTGAACAATGCCAAAGTCAAGGCTTTGCGTGAGCCGGTGGTGTTTTCTGATCTGGCCTTATTTGCACAGTCCATCAAGCACCCACGGCTTTATTTTCCGTACTTATCCTGGACGCAACTGGTGGCGGTGGTGCCAGCTGTGGCGCTTTTTGCCGTGGTGTTTTGGTTTGATTCTGCGTTGAGTCAGATTTCATGGGTTAATTTGTTGCTGGTGTGGGCTGCACTTTTTGGGTTCCAAATGTGGTTGGCCAACGGGATAAGGTTAACGTTGAATCCCGCGCAGGATCAAGCTCGGTTTGGTTTTTTCAGTACCTTTGTGGCGTATTTGCTCAATGGCCTGAGCGCGCGGGAAATTCGGCATGTTCAGACGCAATTGAAGGCATCGCCTTACGCAAATATCGGCATCAAAACGAGCGACAAATCAGCAAGTTCGCGCGCTGACCTGCCGGATGTGGTGGTGGTGCAAAGCGAGTCGTTTTTCGATATTCGCAAAACTGGTTTAAGTATTGCGCCTGATCTGCTGGGTCATTTTGATACCTTGAGGCAGTCGTCCATTTGTTCAGGGGATTTTGACGTCCCGGCGTGGGGTGCCAACACCATGCGCACCGAACACGCTTTTCTGTCAGGCCTGCAAAATTCAGCGCTGCGTTACGCAAGTTTTTACCCTTATGCTTTTATCAGGCGGACAGTACCAAGCCTGCCACATGCTTTTGGTGCGATGAACTACCGATGCACGGCGGTGCACCCATACCCGTCTGATTTTTTCCTGCGCCGCAAGGTGTTTCCAAGGTTGGGGTTTGATGCGTTCGTGGATGAAGCGGCGTTTGCGGATGCAGCCCGCAATGGGCCTTATGTGTCTGACCAAGCCGTGACAGACTGGCTGATCAACATCTTGAATCAGCCAACGCATGAACCCCAATTTTTATTTGCCATCACGATGGAAAACCACGGGCCGTTGCATCTTGAAAAAGCAACGGCCCTTGAAGCCAGCAAACTGTACGAGCGGCCGAACGGCCAGGTTATTGACGATTTAACCGTTTACCTACGCCACTTGGCCAATGCCAACCAAATGCTGGGCAGGTTGCAGGCTTTTCTAGCTCATCGTCAGCGCCGCACCCTCCTTTGCTTTTATGGTGACCATGTACCGGGCATGGAGCACGTGTACGAGGCCCTGGAGTCAAATCCACGTCACAGCGACTATTTGATATGGACCAATTACGAGACCGATGGCGCACACGGATTGGCCTTGCAATCCCAGTGCTTGACGCCCGAGCAGTTGGGCTTGAAGTTGGCTCGGGTCGCTGGCGTGGTGTGAATGAGACTAAGGGTGCGGGTGGCAACCGGTTGCTTGGGCCGCTTGCACAGGCATGGTCATGTGTCGCGTATTCGGCACTGTGCCGCGTGGTCCGGAAAATTCATTCTCTGTATTGACTGAAAAACCGAAGCGTTCATAAAGAGCTTGCGCGCGGGGGTTTTCTGCAGAGACATCGAGCGCATAGATCGTGCGATCCAATTCCTGAGCCTTTTTGTACTGATGCGCAAGCAGGCTACGCCCGATGCCCCGACCTCGCAGCCCTTCGGCAACACCAAAGTGTGCAACATAGTGCGTTGTTTGATTCGGCGGCGGCATGATGGATTGCAGGCGGGCACCCCGCGTTGTTAAATCAATAAGGCATGATATTGGGTAGAACCGCCACAGCTGCCAAAGGTGGCCCAGTGTCAGCAGCATATAGGTTGACAAGTTGTAGACCGCCACGACCCCGACCACCTGCCCGTTCAGCGTGGCCACGGTGTGGTTTTTGTACCCCAGGAAGCCGTTGCCATCCGTGAACGCAAAACGCAAGAAATCATGACTGCTTTTGCCACAACACTGAAAACCATAATCAAACGCCTGTGGCCCCGAACTGTATATAAGTGGTACCGCAGCATCCACATCGCGTGCATCAGCATGACGAAACTGGCAGACCAAGTTGGTTGTCATTTGACAGCTTACCGGGCAGTGAACAATGACTCTTTCTCAGGCGCAACAACCGATGCTTGCTGCATCAGCAACAAAAGCTCTTCCATTGAGGGGTTGAGTGCGTTCAGACGATTTTGGCGATAGGTATGCAAGAAGAGACCCCAGGCCTTAAGGTGACGCAGATTGACTGTAGCGTAGTTCAAATGCAGCCAACCGGCTGCGGCTAACTGCTTCACGGCAACCGATAAGATGCCGCGCGAGACACCGCACATGGCGGCCAGCACGGACTGCTTGAGCGGGAGATCCAGGGTATCGTCGAATTCGAAGTGGGGTAAGTGTGATGAGCTGCTGAGCATGGATTCAGCAAATAACGCCAGGCCCATGACGACGCGCAGTGTGGGGTTACCAATGCGCATCAAAGACAGCATCTCAACGTGCTGCTGTTCGCGCCAGACCACGAGACGGGCGATGTAGCGGCTAAATTGCGCGTCATGCTCAAAGGCGTCCAGCGCCTCGGCATAGGGGATGCCAAGCACGCGAACTGGGGTCAGGCAGACATATTGGACCTGGGAGGCCTGTCCGGTAAGGAGGCCGATTTCGCCAAAGCAAGTATCTGCGGCGTAGATGTTCACGGGGTTGAGGCCGCCGTCAGCGTCGGGAATACCGGCACAGACCAGGCCGGAAATGACGAAGGTCCACGGCTGCAAGCTTGCCCCCTTGGGCCAGATCACCTGATCAACGGCGAAGGTCTCGCTTTGAGCAGTTTGCAGCATGCGGACCGCCCACTCATCGGACAGTCCCGCGCTCTTTAACAACTGGTAAGCCTTGGTTGACATGACGCGTCAATCTAGAAAAGAGAGCCGCTTATCGCCACAGACGACCGCACCACGTTTGAAGCACAGTCCTGATATTTTGAGTATTTGATGCATTGTGTTTGCGCCACGCTGGAGCTACCAGCATGGCTTCTGAAACCGATTTATGAACAAAGCTTCGATAATAAACAACTATTCATTCAATAGACGAAGCGATTGTCTTTGGGTGAACAAAGTATAGAAAAATCGTCGCAGACTAATGACCCCATCGGAAACCGAGGGCCGAGTGTTGAAGTTTTGCTGCGAGAACTGGGGAATGCTGAAAACGTCATCAACTCCCCGTAGTCAGTCAGTCGAACGGGCAGACGCAAGGTCTGGTCGCTATCCCATCTTCGCAGCCAATTTCTCCGCCTGTAGGTGGGTGTACTTCTTCAGCATTTGCAGCGTTTTGTGGCCGGAAATGGATGCGAGCTCAAGAATCGAAAAGTCGCCACGTTCTGCATATCTTGAAATTGATTCGTGCCTCAAGTCGTGCCATGTGAAGTCTTCGATCTTTGCCCGTCTACAAGCCGTTTTGAAAACCGAATGCAGGCCTTGTTTTTCAACCAAGAGGACTCTGTTCCCATCGGCGCGCGGAATTGATTGAAGCAATTCAATTGCGCGCCCCGACAGTGGCACAGCGCGCGCGTCACCGTTTTTGGTGACTTTTAAGAAGGCAATGCGCTTTTCAAAGTTCACGTTGTCCCAATTCAGGGCGAGTAGCTCGCCTTGACGCATGGCGGTTTCAACACTCAACAGCAAAGCCGGCTTGAGCCAGCGATTTGATGACCGATCACAGGCTGCTACGAGCTTGTCAAATTCCTCTGCGGTCAAGCGCCGTTCACGAGACGGATTGTTTGCCGGCTTACGGATCAACGCAACGGCGTTGCCGGTTGGCAAGGTCATTCTGAATTCTTTGCTCGCCACGTCAAGCACTTTCGAAAGCAAATCCAGTTCTGTCTTGACAGTGGCACCGGAAATTCTTGGTGCTTTATCGGCATCGGAAAAGCGTGGGTCAGGGGCGGTAAGTCGCTGATCACGATAGAGCGCAATTTTGTCGGCCGTCAACGAGGCAACTGAGTGCGTGCCAAAGTGCTTCACCAGATGAGCCAGTTTGTGCTTCCAGCCCATGCCGCGGTAGTGAAACGGTGCAAATTCTGTGCTGAATCGTGCAGCCAGATCTTTGAACAAAGTTTTTTCTGCCGCAACGGTTGAAACGTGCGTGCCTTTGTCAATTCCAGAATCAATGCCACGCGCCCACACTTGGGCTTCAAGCTTGGTACGGAAAGTTTTTGACTGCGAAGGGAAGCCTTTTCGCCTGATTTTTGCCTGCCACCAGCCCGACTCACGTTGTTCAAAAACTGCCATATTTGAAGTCCTCCAGCGAAATAAATGTCCCCGTTTTGTCCCCGAAAGTCATTTTTAATGACGAAAATCATTGTAACACTATGATTTTAAATAAGAAAAAGAGAATAAATTTTGCCCCTGCTAAGGGAGTATGGGGTGTAGAGCCTCATCGAGGGTTCGAATCCCTCCGTTTCCGCCAAGTTGAAACAAAAAAGCCACCTTTGGGTGGCTTTTTTGTGGGTGATCCGACGACAAATCCAGTGGACTGCTGGCCTCAGGGGTCGATGGTCGCGCTCCAGCGCGCGTCCCACTGCCCGCTACGCAGTTTCTCGCCATCACGCCGGTCACGCTTGGTGGGGCGGCCTTGCGTCAGCGTCAAGGCGGGCTCCGGTGCCAGGCGGCGCTGTTCGGCGGCCAACTGGCGTTGGGCAATGGACTCTGCGGTTTCCTGGTAAAGCAGAGCCGCCTGTGGTGCCGGGCCACGTTTGTCGCTGATCGCCAGCACGGTCACTATGCGCGTCACCGCGCCGCTGCGCAGCTGCACACTGTCACCCGCCTTGAGTTCACGCGCTGGTTTCACCGCGGCACCATTCACTTGCACCCGGCCTTTGTCGATCTCGTCGCAGGCCAGGCTGCGGGTCTTGAAAAACCGCGCCGCCCACAGCCACTTGTCGATGCGCAACTTGTCCATTGAAGCTTGCGTTGCCGCGCAGCGCTGTGCTTACAGCAATTTTTCGATGTCAGACACCAGGCTGCTGCTCAGCGGTTTGGTCATGCTGTTGTAGCTGTCGACCACTTTTCCGTTGCGGTCGATCAGGTACTTGTAGAAGTTCCACTTTGGTGTTGTGCCTGTGGCCGCCACCAGCTGGGCGTAGAGCGCGTTGCGGTTCGAGCCCGAGACCACGGTTTTGGAGAACATGGGAAACTTGACGGCATAAGTGTTGTAGCAAAAGTCGGCAATTTCCTTGTCAGAGCCGGGTTCTTGTTGGCCAAAGTCATTCGACGGGAAGCCGAGCACCACCAGACCCTTGTCCTTGTATTTGCCGTACAGCGCCTCCAGCCCTTCGTATTGGTCGGTAAAGCCGCAAAAGCTGGCGGTGTTGACGACCAGAATGACCTTGCCAGCGTACTGGCACAGATTCTGCGGCGCTTCGTCCTGCAAGCGGTTGAAGGTGTGCTTCAACACCGCGGGGCAAGCGGCTGAGGCATTGGCTTGCGCCAGGGCGGCGGGTGCCGCAAGCCATTGAAGGCTGGCGATCAAAAAGACCCCCAAGATTTTTGTGAGCATGGTGTGTTCGTTCAGGTAGTTGAGTAGTTTGCCCAGTTTACGCACTTGTGTTGTGCCGTGCAGCCGCTGCGCAGCAATGGCCGAGGCCGTGTGTTGGTACTTTCCCGGGGCACGATGGGTGTCCACACCGCCCGCACCGCCGCGATTTGGCCCCACTGGCACTGGTGCGGGTGACTCTGGAATAGCCGCGCCTGCCGAAGTCTTGGTTGGCCTGATGGCGCTGAGGTCGGGATGAAAAACTGCTCTCTATAAAAGAGCTATCAGCACCTGATTGAAAAGGGCTAGAGCAGTTTTTTGTCTGTTTTGAACGTGCTTACCGTGCGCTCCAGATGCGCAGCTTGGTCTTGCAGCGACTGCGCAGCTGCAGCGGCTTGTTCCACCAGGGCGGCGTTTTGCTGGGTCACATGGTTCATCTCGTCGATGGCCGCATTCATGGTGGCAACGCCGCAGGACTGGCTGGCGCTGGCCTGGGCGATGTTGCTCATGATGGCAGTGACCCGCTGGATGCTTTGCACAATCTCGGTCATGGTGCTGCCCGCTTGCTGCACCAGGGTACTGCCTTCTTCCACCTTGGAAACCGATTCACCGATCAGCGCCTTGATCTCGTGCGCTGCGTCAGTGGAGCGCTTGGCCAGGTTGCGCACCTCGTCGGCCACCACCGCAAAGCCGCGGCCATGCTCACCTGAGCGCGCGGCTTCGACAGCGGCGTTGAGCGCCAGGATATTCGTCTGGAACGCGATGCCATCGATCACGCCGATGATGTCGACAATGCGTTTGGACGATACGTTGATCGAACCCATGGTGTCGATGACCCCGGTAACGACACTGCCGCCCTGGCTTGCCACCGCAGCGGCAGACTGGGCCAGGTCGTTGGCCTGGCGGACGTGATCGGCGTTCTGGTTGATGGCCGCTGACAGCGCGGCCATCGAGGTAGCGGTTTTTTCCAGCGAAGCGGCCTGCGTTTCAGTCCTGTTGGACAAGTCCAGATTGCCGCTGGCGATGTCGCTAGAAGCGCTGTAAATGGTGTCGGTGCCTTGGCGCACCTGCGTAACGATGTATTCCAGGTTGTGGTTCATGTCCTGAAGCGCCTGTTGCAGGTGCCCCATCTCGTTGCCCGATGTGACAGCAATTTGCTGCGTCAAATCGCCTTGTGCAATGCTGCGGGCGACGCTGACACAGTATTCCAAAGGCTGCGTCACCACCCGGCGGATGAAGGGATAGACCAGCAGCAATATCGGTATACAGGTGATGATCGCCGCCAGGATGGTATTGCGCCGCTGCTCGGCCAGTCCGGCGTTGACCTTGTCGAGCGAGACCTTCATGCTCACCACGCCAAGCACCGTGCCCTCGGGCGTGAGATGGCAGGTGGTGCAGTCCTTGCCGAGTGAATTTTTGGATGCCACGGTGGGCCGCACTGCGCGCAGGTACTCACCGCTGGTGTCTGATGCAATTTCAATCACGGCTTGCCCGCTGGCCAGCACCTGCTGCTCCAGCGCATCGGGCTGGGCGTCGTCCTTGGCCGTACCGGGACCAAAGAGTTTGCTCACCGCTTCGCTGCGCAACACCCGCAGGTCGCGGATGGCGCCGAGTTGCCTGATCTGGTCCAGGAACACGTCACGCTGCGCGACAGTGCCGGTGACCATCATGCCGGTCAACCCGGCCATGGTGGCGTCGTGCATGCTGCTAGAGAAATCAGCCGCTTGCGCCAACGCCGCCTGGCGCGTGGTGTGGCTTTGCCAGACGATCATGCCGCTCCAAACCAGCAGCAAGGCTACGCCAAGCGTGGCAAGCAGTTGAATCCAGATTTTTTGACTACTCTTGAGCATGGCGCGGTCGCTTTCAAACGCTTCAACTTACAGATCAAGACTGACTTGATCAGTCTCTGTCATGCTGATATTTTGCACCGCCTAGAATGATCCTCGTTGTATTGCATCAACAAAAAAGAGAGGCGCTTTTAGTCATGTGCAGTGTTCACCCGGTAACCAGCTCCTGGAGTCAGCCATGGAGGCATTGAGCCCTGATCTGGCAATGCGTTTAACCGCCGCTGTCGACAGCATGCCGGCTTTTCCGAAAAGCGTGCAAAAAATCCTTGACCTCACCCGCGATGTGGCATGTTCGCCCAAAGACCTGGTGCAGGTGATTGACAAAGACCCGGTGGTCACCGTCAAGGTGTTGCGGGTGGTTAATTCGGCTTATTACGGGCTCTCCAACCCGATCACCTCGGTCGACCACGCGGTGGTTTTTTTGGGCTTCAACACCATCAAAAATCTGGCGCTGAGCATTGCTGCCATAGGCATGCTGCCCAGCCAGGCGCTAACCGGCTTTGACAGCCAGCGTTACCTGATGCATTCACTCACCACCGCCGGCATTGCGCGTCAATTGGCGCAGAGCCTGCCGCAGGCTGATTCGCATGACTGTTTTATTGCTGGTTTGTTGCACGACTTTGGCAAGGTGGTGGTGGCGCAGTTCATGCCAGAGGAGTTCAAGCGGTCGCTGGAGCTGAGTTTGTGGAAGGAAGTGCCGTTGCATGTGGCCGTGCAAGAGGTGCTGGGGGTCGATCACACCACCGTGGGCGCCATGCTGGCGCAGAAATGGCGCTTCGCCGATGACTTGGTGGAAACCATTGAGCACCAGCACCAGCCCGAGAAGTCTGACACTGACATGATGGCCTGCGTTGTTGCGGCCAACCAGATCAGCAAGCAGCTGGGCTTTGACTTTGGTGGCTACCAGGGTGCTGAAGAATTGGCCCCGTCGGTCAGCGCCCGTTTGGGCGGTACCTTGGCCCAAGTGAGGGAAAAGTTGGGTGACTTGAGTACCCTGGTTGAAGAAGCCCAACTGCTGTGTAACGTATGAATTCGCTAACCGGTCCACCGCCGCCATTGCGTCACACCGGGGACGCCATGGATTGCCAATCGTTACCTGCGCCCAAACGCATCGTGATCGTTGAAGACGAGCTGATCGTCGCCCGCGACATTGCCCAGCAATTGCTGGAGCTGGGCTACGAGCCTGTGGCCAGCGCCAACACCGGTGCGCAAGCCATTGCGCTGGCGCTGCAACACAAACCCAATCTGGTGCTGATGGACATTCAGCTTGCCGGAGCCATGGATGGCATCGAAGCGGCGCGCCAGATTCGCGCCCAAATGGATGTACCGGTGGTGTTCCTGACCGCTTTTTCAGCCAACGACGTGCTCTCGCGCGCCAAGTTAGCCGAGCCTTTTGGCTACATCCTCAAGCCTTTTTCTGAGCGCGAACTCAGCACCGTGCTGGCCATGGCGCTTTACAAACACCAGGCCGATGCCAAGCTGCGCAGCACCACACGCCAGTTGCAGGCTTTGTCGCAGCGGGTGTTGGAGTTGCAAGAACAAGAGCGCCGGCGCATCGCGCTGGAGCTGCACGACGAACTGGGCCAAGCGCTCACCGCCATCAAAATCAACCTTCAGATCGGCGAGAAGTTCAAAGAACAAGCGCCGCCCAACCTGTACGCAGACAACCTGCGCATTGTGGAAAACGCACTCCAGCAGGTGCGTACCCTGGCCATGGCGCTGCGCCCCTCCATGCTCGACGACCTGGGCCTGGCCCCGGCGCTGAAATGGATGGCCGAGCAAAGTGCCAGCCGCAGCGGCTTTGCAGCGCGCGTGCACCAGGAGCGCACGCTGGGTCGCCTGGCGCCAGACATTGAGACCGCCTGCTTTCGTATTGCCCAAGAGGCGCTGACCAACATCAGCCGCTACGCCAAGGCCAGCCAGGTTGACATTGAATTGCGCCGTGACGGCGCTGACCTGCTGCTGCAAGTCAGCGACGATGGCGTCGGCTTTGACCCCGCCGCCATGTGCGAACGCGCATCCAATGGCAGCAGTGTGGGCGTGTTGGGCATGCAAGAACGCGCTGCGCTGTTGGGCGGCCAACTCAGCCTGACCTCTGCGCCTGGCAAAGGCACCACTGTTTTGCTGCGCTGCCCGTGGCGCGCCCAGCCGCCACGGCCATGAACCTAGATTCCTCAGTTGACCGCTTGTTTTCTCTATGAAGTTCCTATGATCATTGACCCTTTCAGCATTGGCTCGGTTCACCATTTGGGTGACAACGCTACGCACCCGATTGAGCCACTTGCAACGCCCCTGGGGTCGTTGTTCCTCCTTGCGGGCAGCAGCCCGCCGCGTCGTCTCGCCTACCCAGCCGCGCCGCCAGTAGCCCATTCGTGCGCGTCCAACTGAGGAATTTAGGTTGAAAGCACCACTGCGCGTCATGCTTGCCGACGACCACACACTGGTGCGTGCGGGCCTGCACAAACTGCTCGACGCCATACCCAGCGTGGAAGTGGTTGGCGAGGCCGGTGACGGCCAGACGCTGCTTGATTTGGCCGCCCAACATCACCCCGACGTGGTGCTCATGGACATTGCCATGCCCGGCCTCAACGGCCTGGAAGCCACCGCCCGGCTGCTGCAAGACAGCCCGGCGGTGCGGGTGATGATTTTGTCGATGCACCAAAGCGAGGAATACGTGCGCCGTGCACGAGGTCACCGGCCTGGTGCGCTACGCCATCAAGACGGGTTTGGTATCTTTGTAAGAGAAATTGGCCTCTAGCCCCTATAAAATAAGCGCAAGTAGCTATACTAATAAGAGCATTTGGGTGCTGCATGCGCTGCACCAAAAAGGGCGCGCCATCAGGTCATTAAAGCCCTGGCCTCAGGTGTTGCCCTGAGCCAGCCGGGCTGCTGGGGGTGTTAACCATGCATGCATGGCAAAGCCAAGCATTCTGATCGTCGAAGACGAAACCATCATTGCGCGCGACCTGCAAGACCAGTTGCAGGCGCTCGGTTACGCGGTGGCTGGGCAGGCCAACACCGGCGAGCAAGCCGTGCAGCTGGCGGGCACACTCGCGCCCGACCTGGTGCTCATGGACATCAAGCTCGGCGCTGGCATGGACGGCATTGCCGCGGCGCTGGCCATCCGGGCGCAAAAACCTGTCCCGGTGGTGTTTTTAACCTAGATTCCTCAGTTGGACGCACCCGAGTGAGCTGCTGGCGGCGCGGCTGGATAGGCTGAGTGCCGCAGCTTCCATTGTGCCTGCGCACAATGGAACGGCACGAAGAGGCCAAGCCTCTGGCCTGGCTGCGCCCTGCAAGGGTGACGACCTAGCGGGCTACTGCCCGCAAGGAGGCGCAACGACCCCAGGTGCGTTGCCAGCGGCTCAATCGGGTGCGTAGCGCGCTCACCCAAAAGGTGAATCTGACTGAGACTGAAATATTCCATGTTCTATATGCACTTATTGAAGAAAACAAGCGGTCAACGGATGAATCTAGGTTCATGCTACAGCGTTAATAGCTGGCTGCATTCAGGACAACTGGTCAACTGGTCTAGGCGATACTAAGGGCTTGTTCATGAACAAGCCCTAAAACAGCCACTGCAATCAGGCGCGCATCAACGCTTCGATGTCCGCCACGCTCACCGGCACATCACGCGTCAGCAACTCACAGCCGGTGGTGGTGACGATGGCATCGTCTTCAATGCGGATGCCAATGTGGTGAAACTGCTCGGGCACGCCCGCGCCGGGGCGCACATAGATGCCGGGCTCAATGGTCAGCGCCA
>Ga0210035_1001175_pt1 | contig 16036 bp, 17 predicted proteins | sample CryGeymeta201507_FD_183975 | JGI IMG/M metagenome (GOLD analysis project Ga0210035, IMG submission 183975) | Groundwater microbial communities from Crystal Geyser aquifers in Utah, USA - Crystal Geyser metaG 2015-07 (SPAdes) (version 2) | ecosystem: Environmental > Aquatic > Deep subsurface >...
CAAGCTCGCAAGGACGACGATTGAGTTATATGCAAAGACGGACAGGTGACATAGATTGCTTCGCTAGTCGCTCGCAAAGACGGCGTTGGGGTGCTATAGGTAAAGATGGATGAACGTGGATTGCTTCATGACGAACTCAAAGACGACGACAAGGTCACTACAAAGACACCACATCAAAGGACAAAATAAAGTTTAAAGACAAATGAATGCCTGTTACCTAGTAGGCAACAGACACTCATTTGTCTTTTATAAAAGTTACTTTGAAATAGAGTACTTTGACCAACGTCTTTCACCATGTCTTATAACTTCACCACTAGCAATAAGTTCGTTAAGGTCTCTTTGGATAGTCTTGGCACTGACGTCCGTAATTATTTCAGATAAGTCCTTTATAGTGGCATCGGGCTTGGCCTCAAGGACTGTCTTAATGCGGGTGGTTCTGTCGCCTAAATCACTATAGACTAAAACAGCATCCGAGCTAAAATCGTTTTTGGGAATATTTGGTCTGAGACGACGAGACTTAGAAGTGGTCATTGCGGTTGAGGACGGGGACCGACTAGTGATTTGATCCTGATGTGAATAATGATTACGCAGATACCGTAAAACGGTATCAATCTCATTGGTGACGGACTCGGTAATAGTGGTCGTAACTACTCGCGCTGAAGAAGCTAAAGTGAGGGCACTATCCATCACCACCAAAGCTTGCTGAAGTGGAAATATCTTGTCTTTGACTTCGTATTCAAATAGATTTAAAGAATTAATGACCGTTTCATGTAGGGCCATAGCTTTGTCGCTTAGATAAGTGTAATGGACTTTTGTGCGGTCATTGATTTCAATATAGGACAATATATAAAAAACAGCTGAAGATATCCTTTCTGTCTTTTTAAAAACTACATTATAATAGTCATCATTTGCTGACAATCTTTTTAGTGATATAAGACTGTCTTTTTCATTGGTAGTTGTCATTTTGTCTTTTACGGTCTTTATGTTTGTCTTATTGAGAACTGGACATAAGGACACTAGCTACTATAAGGACATTTGGGTTAAAAAGCAAGCTTTATTTATGTCGTTTATTGTGTTGCAGGTTGAGGGTGATTGGTGTCAGATTGGTGTCAGAGTGATGTGGATTGCTTTGCAAGCTCCCAAGGCACGTTGGTATTATCGCAAAAGCGATTACCTGGATTGCTTCGCTGGTCGCTCGCAAGGACAACGGGTGACGTGGATTGTATTAGAGTGGTAGCAAGCCGGCATGGTATGATTAGGTAACATTTACTGGAAAGAAAAAGAAATATAGAGCGTTAGAATTATGGCAAAACGTAAGTATAAAAAGGAAATTGTAAAATCTTCAGGATCACTTTTTGATGATCTCTCACCCCAAGCCAAACAGGCAATTGGGGCAGTAATAATGGCGGTGGTCGGAGTGTTTTTTATCGCCTCATTGTTTGATTTTGGTGGCTTGGTTGGTGGTTACGCTGAAAAGTTTTTAAGCTGGCTTTTTGGTACTGGTGCCTATCTCGCACCTTTAATCTGCTTCTTCTATGTATTCATTCTGCTGAATCCCAAGGAAAATGAGGAGGTTAGTATCTCTAAAGTCATTGGCATAGCCATTTTGTTTGTTTCGGTTCTGGGTATTTTTGAACTTTATCAAGCTGATCTTGGCGGTATGTTTGGCTTCGTACTACTCTATCCTTTAGAGTTTTTAATAGGAAATACTCTGACTGGGGTATTTCTATTGGGGTTTATGTTGATTAGTATGTTTCTTATTTTTAATACTGGATTACATTTGCCACACTTATTTAAAACCAAGGAATTAGATGAAGATGACGACCTAAAAAACCTGTCCCTTCCACCTGAAATAAGTGAGTCAGTTACAACTGATACCGTCCAAGCTGACAAAGAAAAAGACGCCCCCGAGTTAGGAAAACAAAACTTACTAAAAGTGGTTTCGGATAAATTTATGCCCCACTCGCCTGACTTTGTAGTTTCTACCTTCAATGGCTCCTATGACTCTCCCCCACTGTCACTCTTAAAAAGAGATGTCGGCAAGCCACAGACCGGTGATGTAAAGGCCAACGCTAATATCATCAAACGGACACTCAAAGAATTTGGTATCAATGTTGAAATGGACGCGGTGGAAATTGGACCGACTATTACTCGTTATGCCCTTAAGCCGGCGCAAGGTGTAAAGATTGCTCGGATTGTGGGATTACAACAAGAACTTCAGCTCAATCTGTCGTCGGGAACTTTGCGAATTGAAGCTCCTATTCCCGGTAAGTCTTTGGTCGGAATTGAAATCCCCAATCTTACTCGTTCTACAATTGGGCTGGCATCATTACTTAAAAATCCTGAATATACCGATTCGCCCCATCCACTTTATGTAGCTTTGGGTAAGGATGTCACTGGTAATGCTCATTTTACCAATATCGCCCGTATGCCACACGCGCTTATAGCCGGTACTACTGGTTCAGGAAAATCAGTAATGATGCATAATATTATTATTTCACTCCTGTTTAGAAATTCTCCTGATCAATTACGTTTTTTAATGGTTGATCCTAAACGGGTGGAATTAACACTTTATGCTGGTATTCCTCATCTCCTTGCTCCAGTGATTACCGAAGCCAAAAAGACCCTACTAATGCTTAAATGGGCCACCAAAGAAATGGAAAGGCGTTATGATATTCTGGAAACTGAAAAAATTCAAAACCTAGAAACCTATCATACCAATGTCTATAAACCAGCCAAAGCGGAGTGGGAAGATAATGGCTCAGTTGAAGAAGATCGCCTCAGCGTTCCAGAACCGCTACCTTATATTGTGATTATTATGGATGAATTGGCAGATTTGATGCACGCTTACCCGCGCGAACTAGAAGCATCAATTGTCCGTCTGGCTCAAATGAGTCGCGCTGTTGGTATCCACTTAATTCTCGCGACTCAAAGACCATCAGTTAATGTTATTACTGGTACGATTAAGGCGAATATTCCTACTCGACTGGCGTTTAATGTCGCTTCGCAAATTGACTCCCGCACTATTCTAGATGGAGTAGGAGCAGAAAAATTGCTCGGTCGGGGTGACATGCTTTACCAGTCCAGTGATTCCCCTCGCCCCATCCGGCTACAATCGGCATTCGTATCAGAGGAAGAAATAAAAAATGTTGTGTCCTACTTAAAAAAACAAGATTCGGCCCAGATTCTAGATTCTATTAATCTGGAAGAAAAATCCGGTGGAACTGGTGACAGTTTTATTGGGTCAATAATGGGTAATGATGACGATGACGATGACGATCTCTATGAAGAAGCAAAACAAGCAGTGATTGAGGTGGATAAAGCTTCAACTTCATATCTCCAACGAAGATTACGGATTGGTTATTCTCGGGCAGCGCGCTTGGTGGACCTTTTGGAAAAACGAGGTGTAGTTGGTAAAGCTGATGGCTCAAAAGCCCGTAAAATCCTTAACGGAAATAACGATGAAACAACGACTGTTACTGATGATAATAATTCAGATGATAATCTTGAAAAAGAGTTGTAATTTAACAAATTGTAAAATCTATGGTTGATCTCAACATCACTTCACGTTTTACTCTTAGAAATATTTTGTATTATATTTTAGTGATAGTTATTTTAGGAATATTACTATCCTACATTATTTTTCAAGCCAGATTTATGATTGAAGGACCCCAAATAACGTTAATTCATGAACCCGATCGGTTGCAAAATGAGCGGATTATCACTCTTTCTGGTACCGCCAAAAACATTACTGAAATCTCACTCAACGGTCGGCAGATATTCACTGATGAATATGGGCATTTTGATGAAGCATTAGTACTAGAAAACGGGTATACTATAAATACCCTCGCAGCGATTGACCGCTACGGTAGACAAGTGCAAGTGGTAAGACCATTCATTTATATTCCAGCTTCAATAATAACTAAATAATATGAAACCAAAGAAAGTAGCCAAGACAGATAAAATAGTAGGAACACCAGCAACATCAAAAGAAAGTGGCTTGGCAGATATTGCCGAAACCTTAAGAACCCTCAAAACTAAATTCGGTGATGAAGCGATTATGACTTTATCCGATAGTCGTAAAGTTGATATTGATGTAGTACCGACCGGATCAATTGGACTTGATGATGCTCTTGGGATTGGTGGCTTCCCACGGGGACGAATTATTGAAATCTATGGTCCAGAGTCGTCTGGTAAAACCACTTTAGCGCTCCACGCGATTGCTGAAGCCCAAAAAATGAACGGTATCTGTGCCTTTATTGATGCCGAACATGCTATGGATCCAGAATACGCCAAAAATCTTGGCGTTAAACTAGAAGAATTGTTAATTTCTCAACCAGACAATGGTGAACAGGCACTGGAGATTGTTGAGTCATTAGTGCGAACAGGTAAAATTGATGTCATTGTTATTGATTCAGTAGCTGCTTTAACTCCCCGCGACGAAATTGAAGGAGAAATGGGGGCGCATCATGTGGGAAAACAGGCGCGGTTAATGAGTCAAGCGTTGCGAAAACTAACCGCAATTGTGGCCAAGAGTAAAACAGTAGTGATATTTATCAACCAAATCCGCATGCAGATTGGAGTGATGTTCGGATGCTTCTCATACGACACTAAAGTGATGCTTGCTGACGGCACCAGTGAAAAAATTGGTAAATTGGTAAATCAGACAAAAAAGGTAAAAGTACTTTCTTACAACTTCGAAAAGAAGTGCGTAGAAGCAAAAATGATTACCGATTGGCACATCAATGGTGAAACTGATGAATTTTTACAGTTCTTTATTCAGAATCATACTGGTAACGGACGACGTGGTTTTTCTGCCACTGCCGACCATAAAATATACACTCCGCAGGGCTGGAAGAAGGCGAAGGAATTAAAAGCTGGTGACGAGATTTCTGTACACATAACCGACACATCATTAACACCACAACAAGAAGAGGTTATTATTGGCTCTTTACTTGGGGATGGTAATATTAAGAAAGAACATGAACAAACCGCCTATTTTCGGGAAGAACACGGATACAAGCAATCACCGTATGTAGCTTGGCTCGCCTCTGAACTTGGAGATATCATGAGTAATGTGATATTAGAAAATTCTCAAGGTAATGCTATCGTCGAAACCAAGCACTTACTGCGACTTGGTGACTTACATGGATTATTTTATCCAGAACAAAAAAAGATATTCCCTGAATTTCTAGCAGAGCAATTGACTCCGAGAATGATCGCACTGTGGTACTGCGGAGACGGATCAATATCTCGTAGTGAAGGACGGTCTTCTCGCGCTACTCTGTATGCCAATGCATTCGGTAACCAATCAGAAAGTATAGAGAGAATCAACACTGCCTTTGCACGTCTCGGTATAATGACTTCCTGGCGAAAATGTGGTGAATATCGGGTAATAAATTTCTCTACTACTGAATCCAAAAAATTCTTTGACTTAATTGCTCCTTTTGTCCCCGTAACAATGGAGTATAAACTTCCAGACGAATTTTGTGGTCGGTATCACCAAACTGAACAACAACAATCAACCCAGAGCCAATTATTGCGTCCGATGAGGATTAAGGAAATCCGTTCTCGTGTTCCCTATCAAGATGGGCAGAGAATTAGCCATCAACGCTTTGACATCAGCGTGGCTGACAATCACAATTACTTCGTGGACGGTTGTCTAGTCAGTAACTCACCAGAGACTACAACTGGTGGCAAGGCCTTAAAATTTTATACTTCTGTGCGATTAGATATTCGCCGAATCGCCCAGATTAAAAAGGGTGATGAAGTCGTTGGTGGAAGACATAGAGTAAAAGTAGTAAAGAATAAAGTGGCTGCTCCTTTCAAAACTACTGAATTTGATTTGATATACAATGAAGGTATTTCCCTAGAAGGAGAATTACTAGCTCTTGGGGAGAAGTTCAAATTGATTACCAAATCCGGCTCATCTTATAGTTATACCCCACCGGGAGGAGATGAATCCACCACTGAAAAGCTAGGTCGGGGTTATGATGCTTCCAGAACTTTCCTGCGCGAAAATCCTAAAGTCAAAACTGAAATATTAAAGCACGTACGCAAGGCACTGAAGGAAGAACACGCAAGTAAATAATAGTGATGTAAGGTTTTAGAATAAAGGGGGGTCGGCGCTACGCGCCGACCCCCCTTTATTCTTTAATAACTTTTTTTTAAGACTACAGAATACAATCATAAAATGTGAACGACGTGGATTGCTTCACTAGTCGAACCACCACTGTTATTGAGAGTAATGAAGCGAAGCGGAATGACGTGGCAATCCATTGTGGTTATTGAATTGCTTCGCAAGATCGCAAAGACGGATGAAAAATAAAACTAAACAGAACTTAAATTATGAGTACGAATAACTGGTAAAGTGAACCTAATACCGATAGATAAAATTGTAAGCACTATAATACCAAAAGACAACAAAGCGAGAACTTCCGCCTGTAGCAAGGATTGTAAAATATACTGTGGTACATTGCCCACCCGAACAGCCAAAATGTTATTGATAATGCTAGTAACTGAAACTAATTTCCAGAAGCCAATCACACTGGCACCAAAAGCAAAGCCTGAAAGCGTACTTAATCTCAAAAAAACACTAACCAAATAACTGTACCAGATTCGGCGCATAATAACTTTATTTAGATTTTTTTCGGCAAAATTAATCATGTTGAATATTTACTTGCTATAACACATCATTTAAAGCTAAGGTTACAAAATTAACTCAATCTCCTTAGTATTACTTTCTTTCCTGAAAGCATTTTTGGCTCTATGAATACGCGCTTTGATGGTTCCTATCTGTTCCCCAGTTTTTTCAGCAATATCTTTATGCGACCAATGTTCTAAATAATGAAGTCGGAGTACAAAAGCAAAATGTCCAGGTAAGCGAGCGAGAATTCGCTCTACTGCGTCACGTACTTCTTCCTCATCAAAAACTGATTTATCGGCTACTAATTGCTCAAAATCAGGATCAAAAACCATGAACCTTTGCCCTTGCTTAAGTTTTTTTTGATAATAGGTAAAGGTAGTATTAAGTAAAATTCGGTAAGCCCACGAAGAAAACTTTGCTCCTGCATGGGGTGTAAAGGAATTGGCATTAACATAGATTTTAGTAAAGGTGTCCTGAACAATTTCCTGAGCATCCTCTTCGTCACGAATTATTCCTATGGCTTTCCGTAAAAAAGCAGTTTGATAGCGGTTAACTAAAATTTCATACAGCCAAGGTTTTGTTTGCGAGCGTCTTAAAATTTCCTCATCTGGCAATTCCGCTGTATTTTCATTATTGATTGAAAACCATTCCATATATGCTAATATAGTTTGTCTTATTAGCATACCATTTTTATATATCCTATGGCAGTCCTCTCATATAGCGAAATTACCCAAAAAAAAGTTATTATTTTTAATGATGAACCCTGTCTAGTATTATCCTGTCATATTTTTCGCAAACAACAACGCAAGCCAGTAAACATCACTAAACTTAAGGGTTTGAAATCTGGTCGTGTTTTGGAACAAACTTTCCATGTTAGTGAAACCGCTGAAGAGGCGGATTTAGAAAACCGTCAGGTAACTTTTATCTATCGTAAACCGGGTGAATATTGGTTTCATAATACTGGTAAGCCAGCCGAACGTTTTGCTCTTAAGGAAGAATTCATCGGTGATCAAGGTAAATACTTGAAAGATAGAACCGAAGTACAGGCCTTGGTGTTTAACGATGAAATCATTGGCATCAAGTTTCCAATTAAAGTTGACCTCAAAGTGACTGAAGCCATGCCGGCTGTAAAAGGTAATACTTCTAGTAGCGCTCTTAAGGAAGTAACTTTAGAAACTGGTGTTAAAACTATGGTACCGATGTTCATAAATGAAGGTGACATCGTTTCAATTAACACCGAAACAGGCGACTATTCAGAACGAATGGAGAAGGCATAAGAAGCCATGGCTCTAAAACGATTCAAGGCCCGGAATAAAATCTATTCCGGGCCTTCTTCGTCGTCAAAATTTACCAACCAAATTACGAACCAAGAAACAGAAAGTAAACATCCTATCCAATAGGCGATGAAGCCGTCTAAAAAACTTTGATTTACCTCACCAATCACCATACCGAGAACTATTGGTAGGTAGAATATGCCAGCTATTTTATACATCAGAACTACCCCCCCCATAAACTAAACTGTATGTAGATTACTACATATTTTCAATTTAGCAAATACAATAAAAGTCCCGCACCATAGGTGCGGGACTTTTATAGTTAATTTAACTAACGAGATATATAGGGCATCAAGGCCATAAACCTAGCGCGTTTAATAGCTTGGGCAAAATCACGTTGTGCTTTGGCAGTAAAGCCAGTGCGTTTGCGACTATTCATACGTGCATGGGGATTGATATAATTACCAAGACGAGTAATGTCTTTGTAATCAATATGTTGTACTGTCGCTTTCTTGTGTAGATTGTGTTGTTCCATATTTTTGTTTTGACTAATAAGTTTTCAAGTTTTAAGGTGTTTAAATTTTTTATTTCCAGTATTTTAAAGTTTAAGATGGTCTCATAGGTGTTTTTCTAAAATTAAAATTACTTTAGATGCGAGGAAGACAAGGAATTTTAGACGAGCCGTACGTCGGTACGGTGAGTCTTAAATTACCGCAGTCTGACAAAGCAGATGAAGTGATTTTAGTTTTAAAAAGGAATATCCTCGGGATTGATATCTTCAGTTGGATACTCTGGTAAGACCGGTGCTCCGGTATTATTATCAGTCTTGCTACCTGTGCTAGATCCAGTAGTGGCACCACCACTATTACCACCCCCTTTAGGTCCAAACTGCACTCGGTCGGCAATAATTTCAGTTCGGTAATGCTTTACGCCATCCTTTTCCCAACTATTAGTCCGTAGACTGCCTTCAACATAAGCGCTATTACCTTTTGTTAGATATTTTGCGCAGTTCTCGGCCTGTTTACCAAAGACGGTGATATTGTGGTAGTCCACAGCTTCCTGACGCTTACCGTCACGGTCATTATAAATACGGTTGGTGGCAAGAGCAAAAGAACAGACCTGCATACCACTGGGTAATGCCTTCATTTCTGGGTCTCTGGTTAGATTTCCATAGACCATGGCTTTATTGATGTACATAATGATTTAGCTTAAATAAATAAACTATTCTTTTTCTTCTACACTAACTTCTGTTGGAGGCAATTCTACTTCTTCTACTATAGTAGATTCTTCGGCTGTTTCTCCACCCAAGACCTCACCAGTATCAATGATCCGAACTTTAGTGTCAACCAAAGCTTCATGAAAACGAAAAGGATTCATCTCCTCCACTTTTGTCAAACGAACTAATAAATAACGAAGTAACTGCTTGTTTTGAGTCAATCCTTCTGTTAGTGAGTTTAGGATTGATGGATTAAGATGGAAGCGCAACCAACCAAAGTAAGCACTAGTGAATTTACGATATTTACCTTCTAGGTATTTATCTATTTCATAGGCCAACTCAAAGCGTTCCGCTCCTTCTTCGGCAAAAATTTCTCCTCCGGTCGTGGTAATAAGTTTTTTGAGTTCATCACTCACTCCTGTCACTTCCCCTTCAGCTACCGTTGGAAGAATGTGGTAGGCCAATTCATAACTAGCAAGCTCTGGCTCATTAGTTTTTGTTTCAACCTCGGTAACTGGCATCGTTGTTTCTGACATGCTTATTTTTTGTTATGGTGGATGATTTTTTGTTGCGACAAAAAATCATCCACCATGTCTAATAACTTCGCCACAGTACCACATTTTATTCTGCTATTCAAGGTGATTTTTCATGTTAGAATAATCTTCATGAACAACAATCAAGAACAGAAGCATCATAACTATTTATCCATTCTGTTTATAGCGATTATCTTGGTTTTTTTAGGTATTGTTTATCTAGTCATTTTGCAACACCAACAGCTTGTAAGGATAACAAAAGAAGGCGAAAGACTGACAAATGAACTCGCTCTCTCCACTAAGAATCTAGCAGAAATACAAGCAAGTAGTAGTATTTTAGCAACTAAATTGATTCAAACCGAAAAACTTCTTACCGATAATACCGAATCGCTGGCTATTGAACGAAAACGCAATGACGACTTTGAAAATCAAATTAGTGGTTTGGCCGGCACAATCGGTATCCTAGATAAGGTAGCAAAAACTGACCCCGAACTCCTCCAAAAGTATTCTAAAGTTTATTTCCTTAATGAAAATTATATTCCCGACAATATTAGGAAAATAAATGACAAATATGTTTTACCTGATAAAGGGGATCAATATTTTCAAGGTAACGCTTTGACATTTTTAACCAAAATGATTGATGTCGCCACCAAGGCAGGGGTGGATTTAAAGATTGTTTCTGCTTATCGCTCTTTTGAAACCCAGAGCGATCTCAAAGGGCAGTACTCGCAAGTGTATGGTTCTGGTGCAAATACCTTTTCAGCCGATCAAGGTTATTCAGAACACCAATTAGGAACAGCGGTCGACTTAACTGATGCAAAGACCAACGGTACTTTTCTAACTTTCAAAGACACGGAGTCATACGCCTGGCTGCAAAAAAATGCCCACAAGTATGGTTTTGAACTTTCCTATCCTGAAAACAATACCTTCTATGTATTTGAACCATGGCACTGGAGATTTGTAGGAGTTGAACTTGCCTCTGACTTAAATCGGGCTAAGGCCAATTTTTATGATTGGGACCAAAGGAAAATAGATGAGTATTTAGTAAGTTTGTTTGATTAATAAGAATTTTAGTCCCATTTCTAACTACTGATGAGATGATAGAGGTTTTGAGTATTTTTAAGAAGTTGTTCTCGCACCTTTTCTTCATCAAGGTTTTTTAGAAAAGCGATTTTTTTGTAGATCTCCTTCACCATCCACGGTTCGCAACGTTTACCTCGGTACGGTATTGGGGCAACATAAGGGCTATCGGTCTCGCCGTGAATCATTTCAAGAGGTACTTGTCTTATTAATTCTTCGTACGACTTAGCGAAAGTAATTACCCCCGTAAAAGAAACCGCGTATCCTAAGTCAAAGAATTTTTTGGCTTGTTCATAAGTACCAGCATAAAAATGTACATTTCCACTGACTCTAGCTTCTGTTTTTAATATTTCATAAGCATCTTCATAAGCATTTCTTCCCCGCCCGTCTTTACTGTTCCGTAAATGTAACATCAGTGGTTTTTTTAATTCATTAGCCAAAGCAATTTGCTCCAAAAAAACTTCTCGTTGGGTTTCGTAAGTAATATCACTGTTATGAAAATAATCAAAACCACATTCTCCAATCCCCACCACCTTTTTATTCAGAGCCAAAGTATAATAAAATTCATGGTCAAAAGTAGTTTCTGGTGGAAATGTTTCAATGTCATCAGGATCAACAGAAACCGCATTTATAGGATGAACTCCCACCATCGCAAAAAGGTTCTCGTTTTCAATAGCTAAAGTGACTGCTCTTTGACTAGTGACTTTATTGACTCCTATATTGATAACCGCCACGTCTTCATTAAGACAATGCTTGATAATATCATTTGCGTCTTCAGAAAATTGCGCCAAATTGAGATGCGCGTGGGTGTCAATGTATTTAAAACTCATAGATGAATATTAACACATTGATAATTATTACCCCAAACCTTTCGGTTAACCGAAAGGTTTTAGGGGTGTTGCTGATTGTGTTGGTGACAAGATAACGAGCTGCAAAGTGGCAAATTACTCCAAAAATGGTAGGAGTGGGTTTTTATTTAAAGTTTTGTAATTCCTCTAAGAGTTCCGGGAAATCGGATTGAAAGAAATGACCGCGATCTGTGAAGCGGTGCAAAATTGCTTTGGGGTATTTCTCTATAAATCTCTCACTATGATGTGTCGGCACGAGCGGGTCGTCCTGAGACTGCCAAATATGGAGTGAATCTGGCTCAGTCTTAAAACCAGACCAGGTAGATAAATCTATCTTGAAGCCACCTACTCCTTCACAATCTTTTTCATCAACCACTGGGGCCACTAAATGCACACATGATACTATAACCGGCAACTTATTCTCTGTCAGATAACGGAGCAAAAAACCACCGCCCAGGGAATACCCGATCAACGTCAGGTTGTCGCGCAAATATGGAAAAAGTTTCTCAAACCAGATTACCCAGGCATTGTAGTCGGCATTAAGGGCATTTGGCATTTGGGGTGCAATATAATCATGTGTATCAACCACCGATTCTTTAATCCAGTTTTTCCATTTTTGCACTTCTAGTAGATACGGATTGTATTCACAACTCTTAAGAAATTCATAAAACTGCTCGTCGGTTTCAAAAGAATCACCACCGTGAATATGAATGATTTGCGGTTTTGACATACTAAACATCTAAACGATTAAAAAGATTATCAGGTTTTTTGTTGGTAAGAACGGCGTTTTTGATGATGGCAGACGTTTCTGGCATGACAGGATTAATCAATCGAGCAATTAAGTACAGCTCTTGTACTAGCTCTTGAATAATTATTTTCGCTTTCTCTGATTCAATTTTTACCAATTTAAATGGCTCTTCATTAGTAATCCGCTCATCAAGCAAGCCAATACGGGACCAAACATAATCACCCGCTCCTTGAAAATTATAAACATCAAGTGCGTCAGTGTATTCTTTTGCAAATACTTCTGCCTCTAATATTACAATTGGTGCTTCTAAATGTGTTTCGGACATTTTCATTATCCGAGCAACGAGATTACCAAGGCCATTGACGAGATTGGCAGTGTACCATTCGTCGAGACGCTCCCAAGTTATATCAGTATCATCAGAAGGATGAACGTGGCGCAATAAAAGATACCGTGTAGCTTCAGTGCCATATTTATTAACCAAATCATACGGAGAAATGACATTGCCAAGTGATTTACTCATCTTTTGTCCGCCACTGTTAATGAAGCCGTGATAGGCGATGGTATCAGTTTGTTTAATATCAGCCGACATGAGCATGGCTTGCCAAATGATTGATTGAAAACGAACTTGGTCCTTACCAGCTAGTTGCAATGTTTCACCCTCTAGCCAGAATTTCTCAAATTTTCCTTCAATGTCATCAGGCCAACCGAGGGTAGAGATGTAGTTTGTCAAAGCATCAAACCAAACATACATGACCTGTTCACTATCATCAGGAACTGGAATACCCCAATCCAGACGAGACTTATTTCTTGAAATACTCAAATCTTCCAAACCGTCCGAAACGAATTCAAGTGCCCACTTACGATAGGGCTCCGACACGGTGCGGGTAGTATCTGATAGATATTCTTCCAATTGCTTCTGATAGTTGGAAAGTTTAAAAAAATAATTTTCTTCTTCTATTTCAACCGGATCAACATTAGGGTGATTAGGACAACGGCCATCCACTAAATCACTCTCACGCAAAAACATTTCATCCCCGACACAGTACAAACCTTTGTATGATTTTTTATAGATGTCACCTTTATCTCTACATTTTTTCCAAATAGCTTGAACTGCTACTTGATGTTCTGGGGCACTAGTGCGAATAAAATTATCAAAGGAAAGATTCAGAGCATCCTTAAGCTTGTTAAACTTATTTGCGTATTGATCAACATACACTTGGCGAGAAATACCTTCTTGATCAGCTTTTTCAGCAATTTTCTGACCATGTTCATCAGTGCCAGTGTTGAAAAAAACCTCGTGCCCTAAAATACGCCAGTAGCGAGATAGTGCATCAGCTTGAATCAATTCAAAAGCATGACCGATATGCGGATCAGAGTTTACGTAAGGCAAGGTGGTGGTAATGTAGCGGGCTTTTTTGTCTGGCATAGTTTATTTCAATTTTTCAATAAGTTCACCAATAGCGACACGCTCCTGCTTACCACTATCGCGGTGACGGATGGTGACTGTGTCTAGTAAATCGGGATTTTCACCTAGGGTATCAAAGTCTATAACGATGCAGAAGGGTGTGCCGATTTCGTCTTGACGGCGATAACGCTTGCCGACATTGCCGTTGTCGTCCCAGGCCACATTACCAAATTCTGCCTTTAACATTGAGAAGACTGCTCGGGCCTTTTCTACCAGCTCTGGTTTATTGCGCAAGAGTGGTGAGACAGCTACCCGATATGGTGCGAGATGAGTCGGAAGTGACAAGAAGGTACGGACTTCGCCGTTTACTTCATCTTCATGATAAGCCTCACAGAGCACCGCAGTGAAAGCACGGCCAACACCAAAAGATGGCTCAAGGACATGCGGAATGAATTTTGTACCATCACTTTCAATGTATTCCATGGACTGACCACTCGCCTTCATGTGAGCCGAAAGATCATGATTGGTACGATAAGCAAAGCCAGCGAGTTCATCAAATCCCTTGCCGGGATAATTGTATTCAAAGTCAATGGTGCGCTTACTGTAGTGGGCTAGATCATTCTCTGGTACTTCATATTCGCGGACATTATCAGCCGACAAACCAATATGCTCATGCCATTTATGAATAATAAACCGAAGTTTTTCAAAATATTCCTGCCATTCACTTTCACGAATAAAATACTCAATCTCCATTTGTTCAAATTCACGAACCCGAAAGAGCCATTCTCGTGGAGCAATCTCGTTGCGAAAGGCCTTGCCGATTTGGGCGATACCAAAGGGAATTTTTGGCGACATTGAATCAACTATATTTTTGAAGTTCACAAAAATACCTTGGGCTGTTTCCGGACGAAGATAAACAGTGCTATCAGGGCTAGCAGTGGCTCCAACTGATGTTTCAAACATCATATTAAATTGCCGGGCTGGTGAAAGAGGATTCCCTTGTGGACTCTTTATCCCCCGTTCTTTAATAACAGAATCCATTTCAGTCAAAGTCATACCAGCAACATCAACCCCACCATCTTTGAGAAGATGGTCGGCTCTAAAACGCTCTCCCGTTTTAGTATCTTCCACCACTGGATCAAAAAAGGTAGTCGTGTGCCCGCTCGCCTCCCAGACTTTAGCATTCATGAGAATTGATGCATCTAGCCCATAGATATCTTCACGGCTTTCAACAAACATCTTCCACCATTCACGTTTAATATTATTATTGAGAGACACTCCGAGTGGTCCGTAATCCCAAGTACCTTTAAGCCCACCATAAATTTCGCTACCCTGAAAAACAAATCCCCGCCGTTTAGCTAAAGCAACTATTTTTTCCATTTTGTTTCCGGAAATGGGACTTTTTTCTTGATCTGGGTTTGGCATAAATTATTTTAAAAATTGATTTAACAAGTTAATTTTAATTACGAGAATTACTAACAGGAGCTATTTTACCGTTATCTTTTTCATAACCAGAATCTGTAGGTAATTCTGCACTCAAAGGTACGGCTTCCGCTCTGATTACAGTACCAGTAAATAAATCAGTCCCACGCAATCTTTGCGTTCCAAGCAAGGCCGGAGTAATCCCGATTTGATTTTGACTAGGTAAAAGTGTCACTTGAAAACTGATTTGTTTTTGTTTTTTGGCCTCAATTTCTCCAACCGTCCAGTTAAGTTCTTTAGAAACTGGATTAAAAATTATTGTACCGTCACCTACGGTTTTGTTTTCCCAATCAACATATTGTGGTAATGAGGTGGTTACTTCTACCCCCGACACATTATTACCGCCCGCACCAGCGGTCAAGGTAAGAGTATAAGTCGTTTTAGTGTCCGCCTGTGGTGGAATAGGACCGCTGTCGGTAAAAATACCCGAAGCGTGAGTTACCTTACTATTCAAACTAACTATGGATGCAAATTTTGCTTCCATCTTTGCTGTGCCAACCAATTGTTCAGTGGCATCAACTTCGGACACTCGTCTAGCATAAGCATTGGCCGTCACTATTAGGGAAGGTGTTTGCTCTTGGTTATTAGGCGAAATATCAAAACTAAAACTTTTTACCTCTCCTGGTGCTACTTGAGCCAAAGAAGGATCACCAGAAACTTGAAAACGAATTACATCTCTAACTGAATCATAATAACCATTTTTCACATCAACGCTGTCTTTAATAATAATATTACCAACCAATCCGATTTCTACTGACATATTATAGAGTGTATCAACCAAAGTATTTTGAACATTAACCGTCA
>Ga0210035_1001189_pt1 | contig 15923 bp, 10 predicted proteins | sample CryGeymeta201507_FD_183975 | JGI IMG/M metagenome (GOLD analysis project Ga0210035, IMG submission 183975) | Groundwater microbial communities from Crystal Geyser aquifers in Utah, USA - Crystal Geyser metaG 2015-07 (SPAdes) (version 2) | ecosystem: Environmental > Aquatic > Deep subsurface >...
TTCAAATTGCTTGCTGGATAATGGCGCAAAGGTTTCTCCGGAGAATGAGCGTCTCTGTGGCAACGTGGCCATATTCCCTGCCGAATAATTGGCATAGAGTGCGAGCGTGGGTGTTGCGCGCCAGTTCACACCCAGACGGGGTGTGAGCGAGGTGTCGCTTTGTGTGCTGTGGTCCTGTCCCGCAATAGGCAAGTGATCGGCATAGTCGAAAACCTGATTCAGGTAGCTTAGGCGCAGGCCGAGCAGCCAAGTCCAATTGCTTTTGATGAGCTCATCCTGCACGGCAATGCCAACGCTTCGATTGCGCCAAGATTGGTCATACACCGAATAATCCACCGTCGGCATCCATGTCTGATCATAGACCGGCGCGAAGGCGTCAATATTGGTGTAGTCATCCCAAACGCCGCCGTAAAGAGAGCGGGTTTCATGCGCCACTTCAAAACGTGTAGCGAAACGATGCAGCACACTTTCTGTCTTGAATTGTCGCGACCAATCCGCATGGCCGGTCAGCCAGCGATATTTCTCCGGATAGCTTTCATACCAGCGATTGACTGTAGTACCGGTTACCGAATACGGCTCCACGTCCAGATACTCCAGATACTTGAAATCGTAATACGAGAACGCCAGAGCAAGATCACCATCCGCAGCCGGCTGTGACCAGCGTGTGGTTAGCCGGGTGGAATGCGAATGCTGCTGGCCCCAACTCTCTGTATAAATGCGGCTAACCGGCACATCTGCCGGCGCGCCGTTGACGGCGGGTATGCCGTAATCCGTGTCGCGCCGGTCATCCAGATATTCCAGAGAGATGAGCAATTGCCGACTCTCAGGATAGTCCCAAGCAAAAGAGGGGGCCAGCAAGGTCTGCTCACTGATTTGATTCTCGCGGAAACTGCCACCTTGCTCTCGGGAAGCTACAAAGCGGAAGCGGCTGCTGTTGTTCATCGCGCCACCCAGATCAAAATCAACAGATGTTTTGCCCCAAATATCCGTTTGCAATGAAGTCGTGCGCACCTTCTTGTTGGTGGGTTGCTTTACGCGTATTTGCACTATGCCTCCGGGTTCAGACCAGCCGTAGATCGCCGATTGTGGACCGCGCAGAATTTCAACGGCTTCGATATTTGCCATCGAAAGAGGCCCTCTCCCCTGGTAGCGAAAGCCGTCTTTGTAATACGCCGATGCATCGCCGGCGTTAAAGCCGCGCAACTGAAAAGTAGGCGTATCAACGCCCCAATAATTGGAGCGGCGCGAAACACCCGCCGAATAATCCGCCAAATCGGCAATGTCCTTGGGTAAACGATCAGAGAAGGCATCTGTATCGAGCTTCGTTGCCGACAAGGGGAGTTCAAATAGCGGAGCGGACGACAGAGTCGCAGTCGTTGCCGTGTCCACTTGGCGCGCCACCACCAGCACCTCATCCAGGTTTACGACACCATCGTCTGCAACGGCCAAGCCGCAAACTCCCAGCCACAACAACCCATTGACCCACTGCCTCGCAAACCAGAATTTCATTTACTTATCCTCGCAACATACTGTTTGTATAGTTATGATCTGCGCACCTTGCGGTGCGCGGGCGGTGCTCTGCCGAACTTGTCGAACCACTCTTCAGCCAGCTCGAGAACCAAATTTTCTTTGCCTTGCTTGTAGAACAATTCCACGGCCTCAAGATAAGCCGCTCGTGCTCCATCAGGCGAACTTATCATCTGTACCTTTCTCCGCAGGCACTGTGCAATTTCCACTTCGTTTCCCATTTGCCTCGCCTGTCTCAACGCTTTTGCGAGCACCCCATTAATGCTGCCGGAAACATTCATCTCGCAGATCAAAAGATGCGGCCATTGTTTCATCGAATACCGGTGATCCAGAGCGACGTCGACCAATAGCAGACTGGCAAAAATAGAATCTTCACCGATGCCCAGCTTGCGGCAGGCCAGCAAGTTGGCAGCCAGCCACTGCATCACCGTATCGGCGCAGTCTTCGGGAATCACCCCGCGCTTGATGCCGCGCAGCAGATTATTGGCAAAGTTATAGCACAGGCCATCAAGCAAACTGCTGTCGCCGTGAGAAAGAAACACATAACCCAGCGCCTCGGCAAGCGCGGAAAGCGTCTGGTGCAGAAAAACGGGGGCATCCGTGTCGTTAGAGGCGAGAAATTTTCGTCCCGCAGTCAGCGCATTCATGTTCAGCCAGGAAGGGTGGTGAGCTGAGCCAGCCGTTGACGACTCGCCAAGCAATTGCTCTGCCTCGGCGTAGCGAGCCTGGTCATAGCGCATTTTTGCGCGCACTAACCGAGCTTCTGTCTTTGCCGCAGGGTGAGCGTGGCCATGCCGAACAGCGGTATCGACACGGCGCAGCCAGAAAGTGGCTTCGCGGTAACGCGACTCTTTATTCAACAAAAAAGCGCGACGAACGTGCACGACGCTGGCCGTCCATAACGGCAGGGAACTACTTGCAGCCTCCGCCGTATCCAAATAATCGAGCGCGCCGTCTTTACCCGAGAGATGTCCCTCGTGCAACGCTAGTGTGGAGTGCAACAGCGCGATGACCCATGCAACCCAAGCCTTGTCTTGATAAGCACTGAGCGCAACGTTAGCGACAGGCGTGAAAAGGTCGGAAGTGGCAGGCGCAGACCTGGTGTGAGGCGACTGATCTCCGGATAAAACAATGGACTCGGGCTTAACAGCCAATTGGAATCGACCACGTGTCTTTGTTTCATAACGCACCAACTGCAAACCTGCCGCTTCCAGCAGATCAACAAACCGCGCCAATTGGCGCGGATGGATGTGTGGTAAACGAGCCTCGATATCCGCCATATCAACCCAGCCGGGATAAGCGTCCTTCAAAATTGTCAGAAAGACAAATAGCCCAGGACTACGGAACGGGTAGGTGCGCTTGCTGTAATGCAATTTCATCAGGCAGGTCTCTTCGACATCGTTTGTGCAGCAAGAAAACCATTGTGTCACAAGTGTCATTGTGAACTAAAGTGAAATGTGACTTAACATCCGGCAAGTTTCAGCAAAGCTACGGTAGGTTGATTGTGGAGATACATGATTGAAAGTGCTGCTGAGTGTCTTAACTGAAAAGAAATTGCTTGCTAAAGGAGAAAGTAATGAGTGTTGCACGTTATTTGCGCCAAGCCGATGTGCTTGGTTTTGGAATCGCGATTGTCGCTTCATTGGCATTATATGGATGCGGCGGGGGGGGGAATGAACCATCGGGGCAGATATCGGGCACGGCTGCTACGGGTGCGCCGATCACATCGGCAAATGTAAGCATCAAGGACAAGAACGGCCGCACAACCACAGGCAGAACAGGTGCGGACGGCAGATACACGATCAACGTGAGCAACATGACGGCCCCCTTCCTGCTCCGTGTTCCTTCCGATAACGGCTACCTCTACAGCGTGGCGACAGCAAACGGCACGACCAACATTCACCCCTACACAGACCTGATTATCCAGAACTGGTACAAGGCGCAAGGTTCCGATGTGGCGACAGACTTTGATAGTGCAAGCGGGCTTGCCAAAATTCCGACGGCCACAGAGATCGGCACCATCGAGACCGTGATCAGATCCATTCTGTCGGCCAACATGGCGCACGACAGCGTGGCGACAAGTTTCAATCTGCTCACCTCCGACTTTAGTGCAGACAGCACCGGCTTCGATAAAGTGCTGGATAACACCAAGGTGGTCATCGACACCGCAACCGGCGGCGTTACCGTAACGGCCTCCGATGCCACGACCGGCATCACCGGCACCATCGTTTCCACGACCGCCCCAATCGACACGGCCGCCGATACCGCAGCACCTACTGCCCCGACAGGGCTTGCAGCATTACCCGCCAGCACCTCTTCGGTTGTGCTGACCTGGACGGCTTCCGCCGACAATGTCGGCATTGCCGGATACAACATCTATCGCGACGGCAGCAAGATCGCCACCTCGCCCTATCCGGTCTATACCGATAGCGGGCGCACTTCCGGCACTAGCTATGTCTATGAGGTAGAGGCGCTTGACGGTGCGGGCAACGTATCGGCAGCAAAAAGCAATCAATCGACTGGCACCCCGGCACTCGCAGCCGATACCTCCGTGCCAAGCACACCCGCCGTCTTGACTGCAACAGCCGTCTCTGCCAGCCAGATCAACCTGAGCTGGGCTGCCTCTACCGACAACGTCGGTGTGATCGGTTACGCCATCTATCGCGGTGCGGTCAAAGTGGCCGCCGTCAACGGCTCCACCTTCAGCGATACCGGGCTGGCCGCAGGTACCGCCTACACCTACACCGTCAAGGCGGTGGATAGCGCGATGAATTATTCGCTGGAAAGCAACAGCAGCTCGGCAACCACCCAGCCCGGCATCCCGTCATCACCGGCAGGCATCGTAGCGACGGCGGGTGACGGGCAGGCAACAATAAGCTGGAATGCGGTGAGCGGTGCGACTTCCTATAACCTCTACTGGTCAACTTCATCGGGTGTGACCAAGAACAGCGGCACCAAGGTAACTGGCGTCACCAGCCCCTACACCCATAGTGGTAGAACCAACGGCGCGACCTATTACTATGTCGTCACGGCGGTGAATTCGTCGGGCGAGGGAGTGGAGTCGGCGCAGGCTTCGGCTACACCGGTGGTGTCAGTGGAGGCCGGGACGCACAACGCAAGCGGTACATACACTTACGATTCAACGACTAGTACGATGGTTTGGAACACGACGAGCACTAATTTCTGCGGACGCACCACGGGCACGCAAACCATGACAGGCGTGAACATTGCAGCTACGGTGCTGAGCTATACGAATGACCGTGGCTATCAAGATTCTTGGCATCGCCCCAGCGGGACAGCGGGCAATCTTCTTGGCTCGTGGCCGACAATCGACAGCACAACAGGGTATACATACACGCTGACCTTCAATGCCAACGGAACATTTGCAATCACGAGTAATGAGACTTCGTGCGCACAAGGTCCCGGCAGCACCGCAACAGCCAGTGACTTTGCCGGTTCATGGGGGGGTACCGCAACAATGTATGCACCTGCGGTGGAGGCTACGTACCCTGCCGAAAGTTTTACCGCTCCAGTGGTTGTGGCCTTGACCGCAAACGGCAATCAAGTGTCGGGAGAAATTTACTTCCCGGGCGATGCAACCAACCCGTCGTCTATATTTTCAATTTCCGGTACCGTGGCGAACGGCGTGTATTCCTTTAATCTCCCATCAACTGGTCCAACCCACCCGGATTGCGCCAACTGGAACATGCCCGTCACAATCGCTTTCGATGCGAGCCTGACCACGATGACGCTCAGCGGATCGGGGACGGTATGCGGGCCTAACGGTGGCAAGCCCGGTACGCTAACAATGACGGCTACTCGTGCGACCGGGACGAAAAACGCAAGCGGTACATACACTTGGGATGCGGCGACCGGTGCAATGGGCTTTAACTGGACGAGCTCAACTTTTGCAACGGCGTGTACCGGACCAGGGGTGGGTGCGGAGGCTAAATCAGGTGTGACAGTCGCAGCTACCACTATGATGTGGACGGGTGTCTCCGAAACATGGACATGGACGAGGTCGAGCGGGTCGGCTGACAACATCGTTGGGACATGGAGCGCAACCAGCAGCTATGCCGGGAATATATTCACGCTCACCTACAACGCCAACGGCACAGCATCTGTGTCAGCGAATGTAGTCGGGTGCGATAGCGGCGGCAGCAGCAACGCTAGCCCTTCGACTGTAACAATGGATGGGCATGTTTATGCACAAGACGGCGTGACACCAATTGCGGGGGCGGTTATCTCGACATCGCTCGATGCCGTCACGGCGACGACCGATGCGTCAGGCTATTTCAGTCTCGTCACCAACACGGCAGCAAATTACAGCGCAACTCCCTATACCGTGACTGTCGCCGCAGCCGGTTATCTGGCGGGTGGTGGCACCGGTACATGGGGCGATCATCCGACGAACCAGGTTTTCACTTTGGCACCTTAGTATTGCGCGTTACCTGCGATGATCACTGATCACCGCTGCCAAGAATCAGGTTTGCAACAAGAGAGGCTCCGCAAGGAGCCTTTCTTGCTTTGGGCGGTGGCTAATGGTAATCCCAGGCCAAGCTTGCAAATCGCCGCCTTGGAGAGCGGTACGGTTTGCATCAAACGGGGAGGGGATTCCATGAAAGGCGCGGTGCTACAATGCGCGCCGTCATTTTTATACGGAAGCGACTAAATTGCTAGATGACATCAAACGTTCGCCTGATCTGGCCGAATTCGTGATCCAAGGTGTGAGTAAGGAAAGCGTTACTTCCTGCCCTTCCAATTGGAATGAGCGCCTGAGCGATATGCTGTCGACGACCGGCAAGGACGGCCGCACCGTCTATTCCTCCTATGTGCATCCGGCTACCATCTAGGGGCTCCCCTCCGTGGTCGTCCGTTTTTCACTGGAAACGGCCGATCCGCAAGGCTTCGAGTGGGTGCGCTAGTTCGTGGTCAGCAATCAGTTGCAGGTACGCGCCGGGCGCAGTCGGGATAAGGCTGGTGCGACCGGCTTTTTCCAGACGCTCGTCATGGAACGCAGAGATCCCCGGCAGAATGGCTGGTAAGGCATGAACCTGCTGAAGGCACTCGCGGCGATCAGTGGCCTGACCCTGGTTTCGCGCGTGCTCGCCTTCGGCCGCGATGTGCTGATCGCGCGCATCTTCGGCGCGGGCATGGCGACCGATGCCTTCTTTGTCGCCTTCAAGCTGCCCAACCTGTTGCGCCGCCTGTTTGCCGAGGGCGCGTTCTCGCAGGCCTTTGTGCCCATCTTTGGCGAATACCGCAACCGCAAGGGGCATGACGAGACCCGCCTGCTGGTGGATCACGTCAGCACCATGCTGGCGCTGATCCTGTTTGTCGTCACCCTGATCGGCATCCTCGCCGCGCCGGTTCTGGTCTATCTCAGCGCCCCCGGCTTTGCCCGCAATGACGCGCAATTCGATCTCACCGTGCAATTGCTGCGCATCACCTCGCCCTACATCTTCTTCATCTCGCTGGTGGCGGTGGCGGCGGGCATCCTCAACACCTACAACAAATTCTGGGTGCCGGCGTTCGCGCCTATCCTGCTCAATCTGTGTTTCATCGGCGGCGCGCTGTGGGCGGCGCCGTATTTCGATCCGCCCATTCTGGCGCTGGCGTGGGCGGTGTTTGTCGCCGGCATCGTCCAGTTGGCGTTCCAGATTCCGTTCCTGCGCAAGATCGGCATGCTGCCGCGCCCGCGTTTCAACCTGCGCCATGAAGGCATGCGGCGCGTCATCCGCCAGATGGGGCCGGCCGCGTTCGGCGTTTCCATCGCGCAAATCAGCCTGATCCTGAACACCGTGTTCGCCTCCTTCCTCGTCGCCGGCAGCGTGTCCTGGCTGTATTACGCCGACCGCCTGATGGAGTTTCCCACCGGCCTGCTCGGCGTGGCACTGGGCACCATCCTGTTGCCGTCGCTGTCAAAATTGCACGCCAACAACGACACGCTGGAGTATTCCCGCATGCTGGACTGGGGGCTGCGCCTCACCTTTCTGCTGGCCTTGCCCGCCGCGCTGGCGCTGGGCATGATCGCCGTGCCGCTCTTGGCGACCTTCTTCCAGTATGGTGCGTTCAATGCGCATGACGTGCTGATGTCGCGCAGCGCGCTGGTCGGTTACAGCATTGGCCTCATCGGCCTGATCCTGGTCAAAATCCTCGCCCCCGGTTTCTATGCGCGGCAAAACATCCGCACGCCGGTCAAGATCGGCATCGTCACGCTAATCAGCACCCAGTTGATGAATCTGGTTTTCGTGTTCGGTCTCGGCCTCGCCCATGCCGGATTGGCGCTGTCGATCGGTCTCGGCGCCTGCCTCAATGCGGCTGTCCTGTTCCATTTTCTGCGCAAGGCCGGCATCTATCGCGCCGAACCGGGCTGGGCGTTATTTCTCGGCAAACTCGGTTTCGCCCTGCTGGCGCTGGGCTGGCTGCTCTGGTTCGGCATGGGCAGCGAGCAGCACTGGCTTGAGGCACGTGGCTGGCCGCGCGTCATCCATCTGTCTGCGCTGGTGGTCGGCGGGGTCATGGTGTATTTCGGTGTGCTGTACGCGCTAGGTTTCCGCCTGCGGGATTACTATAAACGAGCAACGGAGTGAGAAGGAAAGATGAGCGATTACTCGTACAACGTGGAAGAAGACAGTTTCGATGAATTGGTGGTGGCGCGTTCGCATGAACTACCGGTGCTGGTCGATATCAGCGCCGAATGGTGCGCGCCGTGCCGGGTGCTGGCGCCGCTACTGCACAAGATGGTGTTCGAGTACGATGGCAAATTCTACCTCGGCGTGGTGGATGCCGACGAGAACATGAAGATCGCCGGACGACACAAGGTGCGCGGCTTTCCCACCGTTATCGCTTACAGCCGCGGGGGCGAGCTCGACCGTTTCCACGGGGCGCAGACCGAAGGTTTTTTGCGCAACTTCATCGACAAGGTGATCGAGCGCCATGCAGTCGGCGCGCCGTCTGGATCACCGCACATCTGATTTCCATGCAATACGGCGAACGGTTCAACACCTGGACTCATCTGCTCGGCGCGCTGCTGGCGCTGATCGGCGGGACGGTGCTGATCGTGCTGGGCGCGTTCAGCGGCGATGTGTGGAAGATCGTCAGCTTCTCGATCTACGCCGCGACGCTGGTGTCGCTGTACGGCTTCTCCACCCTGTATCACAACGCCGGTCCGGGCCGGCTCAAAAACATCCTGCAGAAGTTTGACCACAACGCCATCTACCTGCTGATCGCCGGCAGCTACACGCCGTTCACCCTGGTCAGTCTGCGCGGCCCGTGGGGCTGGTCGCTGTTCGGTGTGGTGTGGGGGCTGGCGCTGCTGGGAATATTTCAGGAACTGTGGTTCGCCAAAAAGTCGCGCTGGCTGTCCATGCTGATCTATATCCTGATGGGATGGGTCGCCCTCGTTGCCATCATGCCCCTGCTGGAGATGTTGGGCACTCCTGGTTTTCTGTTGCTGGCGGCGGGCGGGGTCGCCTATACCGGCGGCATCGTCTTCTATCTCTACGATGAAAAGTTTCGCCACTGGCACGGCATCTGGCACCTGTTCGTGCTCGCCGGCAGCGCGCTGCACTACTGCGCGATTCTGTTCTACATCGCCTGAATGAGAATGAAATACGCCGCCGGACAGTTCGATTCTTACCCGTCCTGCCGACCCGTAACGCGCCTTCGGTGTGCGCGCTTTATTTGTCAAAACTTGCGGGAGTAGAGCTATATCAGCGTTGAGAGATGGTGGCCAAGCGTCTCGACATTGACAAAGGTCATGCCATGCATGGCGCTTAATCCCTTGCATTGCTCGGCATCAAGATCCGGCACGCAGCGGATGAAGTATTTTCGTTCAATGTTCAGGCGCTTGCGCAGGCGCTCGCCAAACAAATAAAGGGTTTGCTGAGACGAATCAAATTGGTACGCAGGTCGACATGAGACAGCCAGCCCTGGAAGTTCGCTTCTTCGAGACAGATGCCGGCAACGAGCCGGTTCGCGAGTGGTTGCACGGACTCTTCGCGAAAGACAAGAAAATCATAGGTGATGACGTAAAGACTGTTCAATTCGGCTGGCCGCTGGGTATGCCGCTGGTTGCACATCTGGACGGCGACGTGGGAAGTGCGCATCAGGCTGGATACGCGCATCGCGCGGATACTGTTCTCGCTGGAAGGCAACATCATGGTGTTATTGCAAGGAGTCATCAAAAAAACAACAAAAGACGCCGAAGCCGGAACTTGATCTGGCGAAAGAGCGGCTGAAACAACTCAGGAGACGAACATGAGCAAGAAAAACATCGGCAGCAACTTCGACGACTTCTTGGCTGAGAACGCCGCACTGGACGAAGCGACCGCAGTCGCCGTCAAGCGCGTCATCGCATGGCAGATCGAACAGGAAATGAAAGCGCAAAACCCGAACAAAAACACGGGGGCGAAGAAAATGCACACCAGCCGCTCCGCATTGAACCGGCTGCCGGACGAGAACGACACCAGTCTGACGTTGACCGCGCTGGCGAGTGCGGCAGCAGTGCCGGGGAAGAAGTTGAATGTCAAATTATTGGCGGCGTGATAAAGAACCCTACATCAACTCGCCAAAGAAATTCCTGATCGCCAATACCCGCTGCTGCAAATCCCCGTACTTCAACTCGATCTTCAGCTTGTCCTGTCCCGCCATTTTGATGCGCCGTTTGCTCTGGATCAGGCTGATGATTTTCATCGGGTCGATTGGCGGGGCAGGCACGAACTGGATCACGATGTCTTCCGTTGAGGCATCCACTTTGGTGATGCCCAATGGTTTGGCGAGGATGCGCAGGCGGTGGCTGTCGAGCAGGGTTTGCGCGGGTTCCGGCAGCAGGCCGAAGCGGTCGATGAGTTCCTGCTGCATGTCGTCTAGGTCTTGCTGGGTGTCGCAGTTGGCGAGGCGTTTATAGACCACCAGCCGCTGGTGGATGTCGCCGCAGTAATCGTTGGGCAAGAGCGCCGGAGAGTGCAGGTTGATCTCGGTGGTGACACCCAGCGGGTGCGCCATGTCCGGCTCCTTGCCGGCCTTGAGCGACTTGATCGCGGCGTTGAGCATGTCGTTGTAGAGCGAGAAACCGATTTCCTGCATTTCGCCGCTTTGCGATTCGCCCAGCACTTCGCCCGCGCCGCGTATCTCCAGATCGTGCATCGCCAGATAGAAACCCGAACCGAGCTGTTCCATCGCCTGGATCGCTTCCAGGCGTTTCTTCGCCTGCGCGGTGAGGCCGTCCATGCTGTCCACCAGCAGGTAGGCATAGGCCTGGTGGTGCGAGCGCCCGACACGGCCGCGCAGCTGATGCAGTTGCGCCAGGCCAAAGCGGTCGGCGCGGTTGATGAGCATGGTGTTGGCTGTAGGAACGTCGATGCCCGTTTCAATGATGGTGGAGCACAGCAGCAGGTTGAAGCGCTGGTGGTGGAAGTCGCGCATCACCGCTTCCAAGTCGCGCTCGCCCATCTGGCCGTGCGCCATGCGGATGCGCGCCTCGGGCAGCAAGGTCTCCAGCTTCTCCAGCATGTTGGGCATGGTGTCCACTTCGTTGTGCAGGAAGTACACCTGCCCGCCGCGTTTCAATTCGCGCAACACGGCCTCGCGGATCACGCCCTGGCTGTAGCCGGCCACAAAGGTTTTGATGGAAAGACGGCGCTGCGGCGCGGTGGCGATCACCGAGAAATCGCGCAGGCCTTCCAGCGACATCGCCAGCGTGCGCGGGATCGGCGTGGCGGTTAAAGTCAGAACATCCACTTCCGCCCGCAAAGCCTTGAGGCGCTCTTTCTGCTGCACGCCGAAGCGGTGCTCCTCGTCGAGGATGACCAGCCCGAGGTTATGGAACTTCACATCCTTCTGGATCAGTTTGTGCGTGCCGATCACGATGTCCAGCCTGCCGTCCGCCAGATCCTTCATGACTTGGGTGGCTTCCTTGGCGGAGCGGAAGCGCGACAGCTCGGCGATGCGCACCGGCCAGTCGGCGAACCGGTCGGAGAAGTTCTGGAAGTGTTGTTCGGCCAGCAGCGTGGTGGGCACCAGCACCGCGACCTGTTTGCCATCCATCACCGCGACGAAAGCGGCGCGCAGGGCGACCTCGGTCTTGCCGAAACCCACGTCGCCGCAGATAAGTCGATCCATTGGTTTGCCGGATTGCAGGTCGAGCAGCACGGATTTGATGGCGGCAGCTTGGTCGGGGGTTTCCTCGAAACCGAACCCGGCGGAGAACGCTTCGTAGTCGTGATAAGTGAGCTTGAAGGCATGGCCTTTGCGCGTGGCGCGCTGGGCGTAGATGTTCAACAACTCGGCGGCGGTGTCGCGCACTTGTTGCATGGCGCGGCGCTTGGCTTTGTCCCACGTTCCCGTTCCGAGTTTGTGCAGCGGTGCGGTTTCCGCCGCACCGCCACTGTAGCGGCTGATCACATGCAGTTCCGATACCGGCACATACAGCTTGTCTTCGCCCGCATATTCCAGCAGCAAGAATTCGTTTTCGCCTTCGCCGAGGTCAAGGTTAACCAGGCCGCGATAGCGCGCGATGCCGTGCTGCTCGTGCACCACCGGATCGCCCGGCTTGAGCTCGGACAGGTCGCGCAACATGCCCTCGATGTTGCTCTTCTTCGCGGCGCGGGTGGCGCGGCTGCGCGGCTGCGCGGCATACAACTCGGCCTCGGTTACGACCGCGATATTTTCTGCGGTAAGGATAAAGCCGTTCAGCACCGGCGCGACGCCGAGCATGAATTTCTCGCTACCGGCGAGGAAAGATGCGTAATCCTCGCATACAGCAGGCGCGAGGCCGTATTCCCTGAGATAACCGGACATGATTTCGCGCCGGCCGAGGCTGTCGGCGAGCAACAGCACCCGGCCGGGGTGGATTTCCAGGAAGTTCTGGAAGGCGTTGGTGGGGACCTCGGCGCGGCGATCGACGGCGATGGGGGGGATGGGGCTGGTGGGGCAGCGGGTAATGTTTTTAGAGTCTTCCCTCACTCCCGGCGCCTCCTTCGGCGGGAGAGGGAAACTTAAGCTCCCTCTTCCGCCGGGAGAGGGCCGGGGTGAGGGAGCACTCGTGGCAATCACATCTATCCGGGCAAATTCCTTCGCCCGAATAAAGAACTGCTCCCCGTCCAGAAACAACTCCCTCGGCTCCAGCAAAGGGCGCTGCGGGTCACCTCTCAGTAAGTTATAGCGCGAGGCCGCATCCTTGGCGAAAGCGGCGATGGCCGTGTCCACCTCGTGGTGCAGGCATAGCGTGGCGTTGTGCGGCAGATAGTCGAACAGGCTCGCGGTCTGGTCGAAGAACAGCGGTAGGTAATATTCGATGCCGGAGGGCGCGATGCCCTTGCTCACATCCTTGTAGATGCGCGACTTCGACGGGTCGCCCTCGAAGCGTTCGCGGAAGCGCTGGCGGAAAGTGGCCTGGCCCCGGTCGTCCAGCGGGAATTCGCGCGCGGGCAGCAGGCGGATCTCCGGCACCGGATACAGCGTGCGCTGCGTGTCCACATCGAAGGTGGCGATGGTCTCGATCTCGTCGTCGAACAGGTCGAGGCGGTAGGGCAGCACGCTGCCCATCGGAAACAGGTCGATCAGCCCGCCGCGCACGCAATATTCGCCGGGGGTGAGCACCTGCTGCACATGGCTGTAACCGGCCAGCGTCAGCTGGGCGCGCAGGGCATCGAGGTCGAGGCGCTCGCCCTTGTTCAGAAAAAAGGTATAGGCGGCAAGATAGCTGACCGGCGGCAGCGGATACAGCGCGGTGGTGAGCGGCACGATCACCACATCGCAATCATTGCTGCGGATATGGTGCAGCGTGGCCAGGCGCTCCGAGATCAGATCCTGGTGCGGCGAAAAATGGTCGTAGGGCAGGGTCTCCCAGTCCGGCAGCAGGTGCGTGCGCAGTTTGGGATCGAAGAACGGAATCTCTTCCGCCAGCCGCTGTGCTTCCAGCGCATTCGCGGCGACCACGACCAGCGGCGAAGTTTTTGTGGCGTACTGCGCCAGCGCCAGCGCATCGGACGAACCGTGCAGTTGGGTATAGCGGGGGCGGGAATTTTTTGCGGAAAAAAGCACGACAGACAGCCTGAAACGGGGGCGCGCATTATAAGCCATGCCTCCGTCTTTCATTTACAATTGCGCTTATGTCCGGATTCCACGCATTGGTCCCCGCCGCCGGTTTCGGCGCGCGCATGGGGCATGAATTGCCCAAACAATACCTGCCCATCGCCGGCAAGCCGATGATCGCCCACGCCCTCGATACCTTGTGCGCCTGCGCGGAAATCGCGACGGTGTTTGTGGTGCTGTCGCCCGGCGACACACAGTTCCACACTTATGATTGGTCGCGCTACGGCGAAAAATTGCAGCCCCTGTTCTGCGGCGGCGCGACGCGCGCCGAAAGCGTGGCAAACGGCCTGCTGGCTTCGGAGCTGGAAGCGGACGATTGGGTGCTGGTGCACGATGCGGCGCGGCCCTGTCTGACCCAATCGCTCCTGAACAAGATGATCACCGAATTGCGCGACGATGCAGTGGGCGGCATTCTTGCGGTGCCGGTGGCGGATACGCTCAAGCGCGCCGACGCGCGGCAGCGCATCGCCGCCACCGAGCCGCGCGAAGGTCTGTGGCAGGCGCAAACACCGCAGATGTTTCGCGCCGGGCTGCTGGTGGAAGCGTTGGCGCGTTGCAAGAATGTCACCGACGAGGCTTCCGCCGTCGAGGCGCTGGGCTTGCAACCGAAACTGGTGCCCGGCGACAGCGGCAATTTCAAGGTGACCTATCCGCAGGATGTTGTGTTGGCGGAATTGTTGTTGAAACGAGAATTACCGGATAGCCATGCAGCTTCACTGCCGCTCTGCTAAAGTCACGCCCATCCTGTTCGGGAGGGCATCATGAAAATTCACGAGTATCAAGGCAAAGCGATCTTGCGCGAGTTCGGCGTGCCGACGCCGCCCGGGTCGGCCTGTTTCAGCGTCGATGAGGCGGTCGCTGCCGCCGCGCAGTTGGGCGGCAAAGTGTGGGTGGTGAAGGCGCAGATCCATGCCGGCGGGCGCGGCAAGGGCGGCGGGGTGAAGGTCGCCAAGTCGCCGGATGAAGTGAAGATCTTTGCGCAGCAGATCCTCGGCATGCAACTGGTGACCCACCAGACCGGGAAGGAGGGGCAGAAGGTGCGCCGCCTGCTGATCGAAGAGGGGGCGCAGATCGCCAAGGAGCTGTACGTGGGCATGGTGGTGGATCGTGTTGCGCAACGTGTGGCGTTGCTGGCATCGAGCGAAGGCGGGATGGAGATCGAGGAAGTCGCCCGGCATTCGCCGGAAAAGATCCAGACCGTGCGCATCGATCCGGTCGCCGGTTTGAGCGCGACCGATGCCGCCAATGTTGCGCGCAGCATCGGCGTGCCGGACGCGGCGAATGCCGAGGCGGTCAAGGTTTTGCAAGGTCTGTATCACGCCTTCGTGGAAAAGGATGCGATGCTGGCCGAGATCAATCCCCTGGTCATCACTGCGGATAATCGTGCCATTGCGCTGGATGCGAAATTCAATTTCGATTCCAACGCGCTGTATCGCCATCCCGAGATCGTGGCGCTGCGCGATCTGGACGAGGAAGACCCGGCGGAGATCGAGGCATCGAAGTTCGATCTGTCCTATATCTCGCTCGATGGCGACATCGGTTGTCTGGTGAACGGCGCGGGGCTGGCGATGGCGACCATGGACATCATCAAGCTGTACGGCGGCAGCCCGGCCAATTTCCTCGATGTCGGCGGCGGTGCGACCACGGAGAAAGTGACCGAGGCGTTCAAATTGATGTTGAAGAACCCGCATCTCAAGGCGATCCTGGTCAACATCTTCGGCGGCATCATGAAGTGCGACGTGATCGCGGAAGGCGTGGTCGCGGCGGCGCGCCAGGTGCATCTGAACGTGCCGCTGGTGGTGCGGCTGGAAGGCACCAACGTCGAACTGGGCAAAAAAATCCTGGCGGAATCGGGGCTGCCCATCATCTCGGGCAGCGACATGGCGGATGCGGCGCAGAAAGTCGTCGCGGCGGCAAAGGGGGCGAAATGAGCATCCTCATCAACAGCAAGACCCGAGTCATCACGCAGGGCATGACCGGCAAGGTCGGCCAATTCCACACCCAGCAATGCAAGGCATATGCGAACGGCGCGAACTGTTTTGTCGCGGGCGTGAACCCGAAGAAGGCGGGCGAAATATTCGAGGGCATTCCGGTGTACGCCTCGGTGCGCGATGCGAAAGCGGCGACCGGTGCAACCGTGTCGGTGATCTATGTGCCGCCTGCGGGTGCTGCGGCGGCGATCGACGAGGCGGTGGAAGCAGAACTCGATCTGGTGATCTGCATCACCGAAGGCATCCCGGTGCACGACATGATCCGCACGCGCTACACGATGCAAGGCAAGAAAACCCTGCTCATCG
>Ga0210035_1001190_pt1 | contig 15922 bp, 20 predicted proteins | sample CryGeymeta201507_FD_183975 | JGI IMG/M metagenome (GOLD analysis project Ga0210035, IMG submission 183975) | Groundwater microbial communities from Crystal Geyser aquifers in Utah, USA - Crystal Geyser metaG 2015-07 (SPAdes) (version 2) | ecosystem: Environmental > Aquatic > Deep subsurface >...
ACCATGGTCTTCCTGGCGACGGTCACTTTTGTCCAGGCAGAAGCGCAGGCATGGAGAGATCGCGTTGTTGCAGCAGTTCGACCCGGAGCCGTTGTGGCGCGGCGCGGGCTTGACAATGACCCCATCACGCAAGCGGTACTGTTCGGCCAGGGTGGTGGCAAATGGAGCCATGTGGGCATCGCCGTGCAATTGATACCGGATGGCCAAATCTACATTGAAAGTGCCATGCCAGGCGCTGGCACCAAGCTCGAAAAGCCGGAGGTATTTTTCAGTGACGAGCAGGCTTCAGCAGGTGAAATGTTGCTGATACCCGAACACAAGGTCGATGCCGTTCAAAGCGCTGCCAGATCGCTTTTGGGGCGGCCCTTTGACGACCAGTTAGCGCTGGATGACAACGGCAAAAAGCTCTATTGCACGGAACTCGTCGCCATGGCACTGCAAAGTGCTGGGGTGATCAAAGATTTGCCAATGCGCTCTGTTCCATTTTTGCCTCAAAAGGTCATTACCCCTGATGATCTGGTTGCCGCAGTTCGCGCAACAGTGCTTTAGGGGCGAGGTTCGTGCGTACTCTGACCAATGAAGCCGATCTATCCGGCGCCAAAACGCCACCAGTTCCGACCTGATATAGCCACCTGATGTGGCTACAAACTGTTGGGGCGAGCACCGGCCAGGCAGCGTAACCAGTCATAGGATTTCAGACCTTGGGTCACTTTTGTTGGGCCATATGCTGACGTTCGCGAACGACAGGTTTAGAGTCGCTAAAGTTCACCCCCATGACCTACCTGATCACCAACGGACATCGACACCCATATGGTGCTCACACTCGCGAAAAGGCTGTGCGCTGACGGACCAGTGTCCATTGCGTACAAGGATCAAAGCTGATTAAGAATGCGCTGGCGGGCTGCATCATGCTCATCCTGCGTAATAGTGTCGTCCGCAAGTAATTTTGCCAGCCGCCCAAGTCTTTGCTTCGGGGACATGCCTGGGTCTGCTAAGGGTTGTTCGAGAATCTGATCATTAACAGTCTGAGTTGGTTGTTGCTCACTTTCGAAATCGTCCTCAATGCGCAGGACAACCCACCTCAGGGGCGTGTCAAGTGTGTCGGGATTCCAGCACTGCATGCGCGGACTCATGTGAATTCCCATTTCAGGATTGCCGAAGCTACCCCAACCGCGCTCATCCCCATCCGGCGCCTGCATGCGCTGACCGAGCCACTCACGCGCTTGCTGGTGTAAATCGCTTGCGCGAGATTCAATGCTGTCCAACGCGTCGCGAAATTCAACCATCTGCTTCCGCAGAAATCGTTGCGTGTCAAGACTCGTGATTCGATTCCTGAGCTTTGAGCTAGCGTTAGTTATTTTTGCCAATCGCCCTAAGGCCACATAGATGTTCCACGAATCGGGTGCTCCAGAATCTACAAATACATCTGAATACTCCCGCACCCTCACATCAATCGCCTTTTGCAGATCACTCGTGGTGCGGTCACCAAGATATATGGTCAATTGCGCATAAGTTTCAGTTCCAAATATTGCAACTTGAGGAAGAAAAGGGGTCATCTTCCTACTACTAGAGGCGACAATTCGCAAAAGCGAGACGACGAAGAGCATAAATTCTTGCTCTTGTTCCCTGGTTAGGGGCTCATGCTTAAAGACCTGACTTGCACCAAGTACGTCAGTGAGGGCATGATATAAATGTTCGGCATGCTGCCTGAGAATATCAATGACAATGCTGATTTCTGGCGATGTTTTCATATCGTGGACTTTCATGAATTTCTGGTGCCAGAATTACGGACGTTTATAAGTGAATTTCCAATTTGAAAGCCCTATGCGTTGCGCATAACTTGCGATACAGCGGCTACTAAATCAGAGCTGATTTGCTTGGCAATATTCAATAGTTTCAGCGACTCATCTGGACTCTGGAGCGAAGCCATTACGTACCCGATTTGGATCGATTTGCCATCGCGTGAAAACACAAACGTTGTTCTGGTTGAATGATGACTGTCCCAGTAGTTGACACTTTGAGCTTGAACGTCAAAGCCTCCGGGAAAGATGACCGGTTGCAGTTCGACACTCAAGTCATCACTATACCGCCGTCTGATCGGACCATTGGCACTGCACAGCTTGTCGAGAAGGTCGGTCAGGCCGGCAAATGGAACGGTAATGAACATCACATAGACCTCACGGTGCAGGGTCCATGCCGAAGTCCCATCTGCGGCTGTCTCATGCACGGGCAGCCGAATGGGCATCAGCCCTGTGTCATTCAGCGATTTTTCAAAAACGACCATTGGATTGCTGGTCCATTGTGGCGCGACTCCTTCCAAATAGTTTGTTACTTGCAACAGGAGCCTCGCTTCTGCTGAAAAAGGGTATGCCACTTCTGCATCACTGATCTCTGAAAGCCATTCTCTGACAACTTCAATGTTTCGCACCGCCACCGGAAATGCAATGGTTCTGAACGCACCATCAGGCATACCGCAGAATGAAGCCATGTTCTCAGGCTGCTCGAAGTAAGTCAGTTGATACATTGCCTCAAGGCTCTTCTTTGCCTGGCTGTCCCACTGGTTTGGAAACTGCATGTAGAGTCCCTGCAGAATAAATTTTTTCAGACCAATCTTTTCAGGGCAAATGCTAAAACCCCCATCGACGCCGTCCCATGTCTGATGGATGTCATATCGGCTTTCGGCCTTACTGTATTTCAGTTTGAAGTGCGTTTCTTGTTCAGTACCTTGCCAAGTTGCTGACCACCCATCGGTTGTCGCCTTGAATGACTCGCGGTCAAGCGCACCCAAAATCAAATAGGGTGGAAGGTCCTTGGCAGCGCGAACAGCCGACGGTGAAAAGGTATCCCATGACAAATGAAGCCGGTTTGGCACATGGCGGTGAATGCCAATGACGCGAGGCAACTTGCTTTGCAATTGTTGAAGCGAATGATCCATGCTTTAACTCCCTGTGGTTATAAATTTTGCCAATGTCATCGACGGTGGCAACACTGAATTCAGGTTGTTCATAATAATCTCCTGTTTAGCGCATTCTCCGAATTGGCCGGGTGCGCAATCTGGAACAAATCCCCCGTTACCTGGCGCTTGTGATGCAAATCACCGTTCCGCAAGCGCCTGCTTAATCAGATTTTTCAAAACCGTCAGTTCGTCACTGGTGAGGATCAAGTCAAAGTTTTTCTTGAACTCCAACGGATTTTTGGCCGAAGCCAGTCGGCTGCTAAAAGCCAACTGATAGCTTTGCTCAAGGCTTGAGATGGGGTTGATAGCGACTTCACGAACAAAGTCGCCAGTGCTGGAAAGGATGGTTTTCATGGTTGATCGCCGGTGGGTTGGTTAAATGGAAAACTTGATCGGGTCTTTGAATTCGCTCGCCAGAATCCTGGGGTCAATTCTGGTGCAGTCAGGCAGTTTGATGCCAAAGGCACTCGCTGTGATGCTCAAAATTTGCCGCAGGTTTGCGCTTTGCGCTGTCAAGTTGGTTGTTTTCATATCTCAATCTCCGTTTTAGCGCTTTTGCCAACATGGCCGGGATCGCAATCTGGATCAAATCCCCCGTTTTGCTTTGCATTGACAGGCGGTAGTGTTGTCGCCGCCGCTTGCAAGCGTTGTGTCACTGCCGCTGGCAGCATGCGATTCATTGGCCCCAAGGCATTGTCAAACGACCAGTGGCCATCTTTCCATTTGCAATGCAACGTCGCCTCGCGTTTAGCTGCTACACCTCGCACAGAAAGCAGCAACTCGTCCCCTTGGGCGCAGCGCTTGCTCCAACTTCCAACACAATTGCGCATCAGTCTCCCTTCTTCAAGCAGCTCAGTCGTACTGGCCATCGCAACCAATTCCCAGTTGTCCCACAGGACCGTTTTAAACGGCACTGCCCAAGCAACGCCATTTACTGCGCAGCGCTCATCTTCCAGCGCACAGAACGCCAAACTTTTTTTGACCAGCCAGTTCCAGCCTTGTTGACGCTGGCTGATAGAAAGTGCAGGCAAGCCGGGTTCAGTTAACCAGTGAACAACCTGGCTGACATCCATTTCTTGCTTGTCGCTGGGCTGCTCCATGGCGAGCTGAACCACTCTGGTCATGTGCCGCAGCTTGGGCATCACGCCGCTCATCAGCCTGTAGTAGTCAGACCTGGGCCTGCCTGCATTCCCGTATTCACCAAACAGCGCCTGTGCGAGCCAAAGCGGGATCATGCGATCAACCGCCAGACCATTAAGCACCCGTAAGGCGTTGAGCACCGCCAAGTGCCGCTTGCCGCAATAAAACTGGCGCACCAACTTGAGCACCTGGTGACCGTCCCTGAGTACCAGTTTCCACAAGCTGGGCGTCAAGCCTTTGGACTCCAAGTAGCTTTTGAGCCTTTGCAGTGGTTCACCGCTTTGCGGAAAGTCTGGTGCTAAACACAGCACGGTAAAAATGCCCAGTGCCGCTGGGGCCAGTGTCTGCAACTCCCGTAACTTGGCTTTCTGCCGCTCCCTCAGATCAATCCTCGTCGAACTCATGGGTAGTCCTTTCATTAACCCAAAATGGCGGTATGCAATTGCGCCGTTTCCCGGTGCAATGCCAGCACGGGTTCACGCTTTTGCGCCTCAGTCAAACCGTTGGCCAGTTGATAGCCACCCGCCAAATTCCAAACCAGAGGCTTGTGGCCAAGCCGTTCAAACACCGTCCGATCCCGCCAGCTCATCTGTTTAGTGGTCAAAATGCCGCCCAATGGGTCATCCATGTGCGGGTCGGCCCCGGCCTGGTACAAAATCAGGTCGCAGTTTTGGCAGCGGCTGATGGCTTTCTCCAGCCAGGCTTCAAACCGGCCAGCTTGCGCATCCTCTGCGTAGTAAAAATGCTTGCCAAACGTGTGGTGCTTAATCCAGTTGATGCGGCGTTGCGAGATGATGTCGTCCGTGCCGTTACCGTAATGGGCATCGCAATCAATGATCCCCACGCGGTTGACCAGATTGGCCTCCTTGAGCGCCAGGGCCGCCACCATCAAACCGTTAAAAGTGCAATAGGCCATGGCCGTGTCGAAGGTGGCATGGTGAAAGCCACTGGTGGGTGAACAAACCGCCTCACGGTGCAAGACAGCATATTCAGCCGCCGCCACCATCGAGCCAGACGTGTAGGGCAGAGATGCGGCCACATCCGCATCACGGGTACCAAAGCCGTTGTCAATTTCGCAGGCAAGCACCTTGCGCACAAATTCCGCGTCGTGTGCCAGTGCAATGGTTTGGGCATCGACCGGCTCAAACGAGCAAATTTCCATGTTGATTTTGTAGTCAATTTTCCAGTCGGCCACGACCAGGCGCGGTTTGAGCGCTGAGGGTGAATAGCTTTGCGACGTTGCCACTTGCTCTGGGCGATAAAAGACTTTCATCAGGCAATTCCTATTTGTTTACGGTGCATGAACATCAACTCGGTCAGTCGGCTTAACAGAGACCAAAGGGAGGGTTGCATTGCCTCCCTTTGGCGGTGTTACGCCCGTTTGAGCGTCAGTAGTGGGCGGTGCCAGCCGCCAATGTGGCCATCGTTGGCAGCAATGGGGGTTTGGGGTTTTTGACTGACTGCGGGCTCTTTGGCAGTGCCCTCAACCAGCCGAAACTCCTTGCGCCTGGCTGCTAACCCTTTCGGGTCGGCAGCCACTTGCCCGGCGTCGCGTGATGTGGCCTCACGCTTTTCTTGGTTGCTGGCCTTCTTTGAGACCTTCACCATTTGTCTGGCTTGGTATGCCGTTAGCCTCTCCTGGACTCTTATCACCAACCTTTGTTTTTGAAGTGGCCCCAGAGTGGGGTCATTCATTAACCGGCTGGCTTGTCGACCCAGAGACCGAATGACGGAGTCACTGGAGAGGCACTCGATGAAATGGTGGTTAGACATGTTTTGCTCCTTTGCGTTACGTCTGAACACACCGCGATGACGCATCTGGAAAGAACCTGAGCTTGCAAACCTTTTTGGAGGTTTCGGGCGTGAGTTCTCCCAGCCGCATCAGGAAACTTCACCCCGAATTGGGCGCAGTTCCGCTGTCGCGGTAAAACCTGAAATCAATCAGCTTCGGTGTTCAGCGTCTCGGACGCATAAGGTGCAAGTGGTTGCGTGTCATTGAAAACTCTCCTAAGAAGTCACTGCCATTTATGGCTGCCCTCCATCAGGGTGATGGACCGGAGAGCCGCCTGTTTAGCCAGAATTTATGAGTCGCCCCGGCAATCTGTCGATCAAATCCGGCGACGGTCTGGTTTCAGACCAAAATCAAAAAGCCAATAAAAAAGCCCGCTTTATCTGTCTCGAACGGTATGTGAAAATTCACATGGGGCTCAAAATAGCCAAAGCGGGCTTGGTCGCTTTAGCAAGAATATTTAACGTGCCCTGCAATTCAACTGGTAACTCGGCACAGGAAATAATGTAAGCGATTGGGTTGAAAAAGTCAAGCTCTGCACTAGCAGCGCTTGTCTACGTTTTGCAACAGTGTTACCGGTTCAACGCAAGTTGGTTAAATCAGTCAGCATTGGCCTTAAATCTTCAGGCATCCGTTTCCCGAAGTGCGACGCAAAGTTCGGATCCCTGATGCACCATTCAGACCCCGAAATCAAAGATAAATTGCAAAACTGAAATTAATATGCTACTTCCCAACCAGAATACTATAAGAAACCCTAGCGGTAACTGCCAATCTTCCTTGCGACCAAACACAATGCTGTATAGCAACCATCCAACCAGACCAATGGTGATAAATGTGAACAAAAGCAGTAAGACAATTCTCATTGGATAGCCCTGTGTTTCGTTGATCACCACAGGTGTCACTAGTGGGCTGGGGGCGGTGGCCGTCTAGCAACTGCGTTGCTTGCGGTTGGCGACGGGTTTGACTCGGTCAAATTTGAACTCAAATTTTCAGACACGCGCTTCATGTTGTACAACGCAAGGTGTACAAGTGGTTTGATGTTGGCATTTTTACTCTTTTGTTTTAAAGGGCAAAGGAGGCAACCATCCAGAAGCCAATTTTAGTATGGTTGCCTTGTGCGCATCAATATCTAAGTCAGAGGGACACTTGAAGGCATGTATTAACCGTTCAGTTAAGATTGCTTCTGTCGTTGAATCCTTTCTGAGATTAGCTTTATTAATTTCTTCAGACAACTGAGTAATGTTTCGAGAATTATATTTACATTTGGCAATGTAGAGTTCCTCAAGGGGCGGTGGTGTGGGTCCAAGTTCCTCCAAATCATTCCGCGTGAGCCAATAGATATCATTTGATGAACGCGACATCATGGTGTCAATTAGTCTGTTTGAAATTAAGTTTCTTTCCAAATAATTTCGGATTCCGACCATGACATTTGATTGTCCCTTCAATGAGTCCTCATTGTTACTTGGATTTATTAGAAAGGGTCTGTGAAGACCTACAAGTCCAGAACCTTTTGTGTCACCTTCAAAGCCTGCCGTTCTGAAAGATCCATTCATCCAAATGAAGAAGCACGCACTTGCACATATTCCATCTGCCGCGACACGAACTGGCATACGAAGTGCTCGTACCAATTCTCCCAGCCGCACTGCTTCTACGACATCCCCGCCCCGACTGTTTAAGCTTAAACCAAGCAAGGATGGATATTTAAGAAAGAATTTTCCAACCATTTGCGTATCTCCAGGAGTAATGTCCCCTGATAACGCCCCAATCTTGCGACCAGTGGGGGTTGATGCGATTTCTATAACGGCAGCTTCAACCGCACCAAAAAGAGAAAACAGAACGAAGCTAATCAAGTTTAGAATTTGTCTCTTGTTCATTGTCTATATTACATTTAAAGTCATGTATATTTATATTTAGAAAAATATGAAAATGTCCAACTAAAAATCCGCCTCAGCTAAGCCAAACGTTTCCATGTTCCCATTCTTTACTTTATATAGCGTCATGGTCACATTGCTGAACTGTGCACCTTCGCTGGTATGGACTTCCGTCAAGCTGAATGCTTCTGAACGAGAAAGGCCACCAGAACTGAGATCACGGTAGCGAATATCATATTTTCCTGCGTCAACGTTCTTGAGCACAAAACTTTCATGGACTGGAATGTAAAACTGTCGCACTGAAATGGGTATTGGAACGGCTTGTGCGGTGTCGAGTGATATCAAATTCAGATTTACCAGTTTCACGAAGACCTCGGAATCATTTCGGCTGTTGTCTACGGTGACGGTTGAAAGCCCGTTGGTGTTTAACCGTTCATAGCCTTTCACGTATCCTGCGGCGGAAGGCCAAGGCGCACCATTGGGCGCGGCTGCGGGTTTCACGTATGCCGGTCGCGCCGTCGCAGCGCGGGTCGAAACGGGACTTGCCTGATAGGGTTTTGGACCAACTGGTGGTATTGATGGTGTGCTTGTGGCCCAAGACCACATCACAATGCCAGCGATACCGTACCAGAGCCAGTTGCTAAGCACATGCGAAACCAGTCCGCGCATTGCGCCCGCTTTGGCGGGGGCAGATGGCGCTGGCGGCGATGGTGCTTGAGGTTGGGTCTGCGCGTGTTGGCGTGGCCACGAACTACTTGGCGCTGGCTTAACCAACCGCTCTTGCTGCGCTATCCACCGGTCATGCTCGGCCCGCTGTAAAGTGTCAGAAAGCACCTGGTACGACACATTGATCAACGCCATCACCCGCGCAGCATCAGCATTGCCAGGATGCCGGTCCGGATGATATTTTTGCGTGAGCGTCTTGTAGGCTGCGCGGATGACCTCCGGCGGCGCATTGCGCGTTACCTTGAGATTGTCATAGTGCGTGTGTATTGTGCTCAACCTAAGCTCCCCTTGCCATGCATCTTTGAAATTAAATATTTATGCCAGAGGTAATAGTTATTTGCAATTCTTATTCTATAATGGATTTTAATTTATCCATATAGGTAATCACACGTCCACGCATCTCTTTAATTCTCAGTTTTTTTAAGCGAACTTCGCTTTTTAGTTCGATGTAAGCCGTTTTTTTCTGGTTAGGTAGCAATCTGATCGGAATCAAATAATTCTCAGATGCTTCGACTGTGTAATTTTGAAAATTATCTAATGTTAACGGCTTATTGTTTGTGCTATTTATGATGTTGACTTTATTTTCGTCATACGCAACCAAAAAATCTATCGAAGTTATAACTAATTCATTGTCTTTATTAATTAAAATGACATCAACTACTCTGCCATCTTGCTTCCAATCAACTTCAATATTATTTATTTTTGTGTTCGGAAGTAATCGGTCAGCAATTGGTTGGCATAATGAAACACTTGCCAAGGTCGATATGGCAATCATTAAAGTAAATTTAAAGTAGTTGATGCTAAGCATATTTTCTCCATTCTAATTAAAAAAATAACTTTCAATATAAATTCACTAAATGCTTCAAGTCAAATATCAATGCATGAAAAAGTTAAACTCTAAATTCATAAGTGCTATTGTAATTTAACGCTATTTCTAAAATCGATATGGGATCTTTTTAACAATTCACTATCGACAATTGATAGGTCTAATCGAGTGCTTGAGCCAAGAATAGAAATTAATTTAGCATGAATTCTTCTTTTATCTACCAACATAATTCCAGAGAGCACTACCTGATTTTTTTGTCGTCATTAGTTTCAGTAATGTTACTGATTACTAATATTTCACGTTGATTGGCCTGCTGTTCCGTTCCACGTCCAATTTCTTGAATCGAAACTTTTCCTTCAATCGGCCAACATTCTGCACCGAATCTGGTATTGCCAGCGCCGCGTCCTGATGCGGCACCGAGAGCAGATACACCTCCCAGACTAAGCTCTCTGGTTTTGTATTTATTAGGAAATTGAACAGAAAAGTTGCAATTTTTTGGACTGAAAATATATTCGTCTGCTTTAGCTTCTGAAATGGTCAGAAAAAGAAATATTAACGTCAGTATACGAAAAAACATAAAAATATCTTTAGATTGTAAAAATAATAATCGCTTAACCAGTTAGTACCTGTTACACCACCATTGCCGCATGGCTGGCGACATCTCATCAAGCGCCTTGCCAGACTCCAGATCATTGGCAAATTTATTGAAGGTCTGGCGATCCAATTCTGCGGGGGTGTTGCGCTGAGCTAATTGTTTTTGATCATTAGCGCTTGTTTTGCCAGGGTAATCCCCACTGCGCTTGGCTGAATGTGGTGACGGGGCACCGCACATGTCCAGCCGACTGATCTTGCCATTGGCCACCTTGACCAGCATCAGCGAAATCAAATTGTCCTTTGAGTCTTGCGCCATCACCACACAGGGGCTAGGAAACTCTTGCTCAAGGTGCGCCATTTCAGCCCACACATCGCTGCCTGATTTCTTGATTGCCAACAGCTTTGGCCTGATGTAATCCAAATAAGCCTGTTTGGATTCGATTTCAGCAAACACCCACTGAGAGGCATAGTGAAAATCCTTAGCAAGCAGTTCAGCAAATTTGGACTCGTCTTGCGTATTCATCATGACTGCATAGGCTCGCAGTGCGTCTTCTTGACTCAGCATCTTTTGTTCTCCCAAGGCAATTTTTTAAAACACGCATCCTCAGAGTTGAACCGGCGGCGATATCCAGCCGAAAAATTGCAATAGCCATCGTCACGCGCAAAGGTGTGCAGCGACAGATTGACCTGCCTGATGCGCGGAATAAAACCGCGAACCATCACATCCAAACATTCCCCCATCTCTGGCAATGGCAGCCACTTCACTTTGCTGCCAGGTGTGTGGTCAAGGCTTTCACCACTATCGAGCCTGCCCTGCAAACCAAAGCCCAAATCAAGCATGGCAACCCGGCGATTCACCAGCATGACGTGGCCACTGACGATAGCGCCAATCGGGTGTGCTGCTCTGAATTGGTTGAACGCCTGCTCGACCCGTTCGGTGTAGTCGTCGAATATGCCAATGCCAGGTAGCACAGCGGTTTTACGCGTTCCCGTTCGTGCGTAGTCGCCAGACTTAGTACCCGGCGGCATGTACCCGTTGCCAATGGCACGCGGAATTGACTTCACGTAGCCAACTATGCCGCTCTCACTCAGCAACTCCTGGCGTGCCTTACGCGGGAACTTCACATCGCAGGCAATGCCGTCCACCATGACGCGTGCGCTGCTGCTGCGCAGGTTGTCCAGGTGAATTCGCACCACAGGGAAATCGTCGAGGCGGTGCAGCATGGTTCTTTTGGATACACGTCGAGTCATGGAGGCTCCAGAATATAAAAAACGCGCAAGGGCTTAGCAACAAATAAACTTCAACCCACAACCGCATCGCAATTGTTTTCACATCCTTCAGCGGTCGGGACCCACAACCAGCAAATGCTTTTTTGGTACCGTTCCGGTCAGACTGAAATTGCGAGCCTGTTCTTTTCCATTTAATGCCCTTGCGCGGCCGCGTCACTCAAACTACCCACCCCGCGACAAAGCAGGCAGCCTCTTTGCCGGGTCACCCCGGCTCGGATTCCTCAAATTCCAGCGAGTTTGGCCACCTCCAGCGACACGCTCAGCGTCAACGTGGCTTTGTTCAGGTCGGCAATCTCATCAGACAGTGCGTAAGACTGGGCGCGGATCGCCTCAAACTCAGCCCGCAGACCATCCAGGTCGTCCTTGCTCAGCATGCGCACGTGCAGCAGCGGGCGCTTGCTTTCATAACTGCTGCCGTCGGCCACGTAGTCGGCGGGAATGTTGGCAAGTTGATCAATGGAAATCATGCTGGGGCTTTGACCCTCGATCAATTCGGTCACCACCTTCAGGCGACGGTTGAACTTGTCGAGCTCTGCCAGTTTGGGCGACACCCCATTTTTGACATTGGCGTCGCCCAAAGCTCGCCGTGCTTCGGAGACAGCATCTTGCACGCGAAACGCACGTGCCAGGCGAGCGGTCGCATCCTGTGCTGCGGTGCGCAGTGCGTTTTGCTGTTCGGCCCCAAGATAGGATGAAACCTTGGTGTTGCTCAGGGTCTGCTTTGCTGCATAGACCGACTCGTTGTATTCCCGAGACAGCCGCTCGGCCACTTTGTGCCAGCGGGTCAGGGTAAGGGTACAGGTTTTACTCATCGACTCCTCCCATTTAGTTATTTCCAAAATAGAACAACCAGTCTTCCATGTCGGCTTCAAGCCGATCTTCAGGGTTGGCTTTGAGTACCTGCGCCCACCCAGCGTATTCATGCTTTTTGCCAGCATGGTACGCCAGTTTTTCCATGCACTCGTCGAGTTTGTCTTTCAGGTCGTTGCGCACCATCACCTTGGCACCGCGTTCATAGTCGCGTGACTTGGGGTGGAAGTAGCCAAGCGCAGTGCCCTCGCTCACTTCAAGGCCGTCCTTGCGAATTTCCGCTACCAACTCCTCTTTGTGTTTTTTCCAAAATGCGAAGCGCTCCTCATGAAACTTGAGCTTGGCATCAGCTCCCTCGCCCAGGCGGGCTGCGGTGTAGGTAAATTTCCAGTTGTCTCTGAGCATAACGGGCCTTTAAAAGGTTGATGTAACAACAAAATTTGGACGAAAAAAAACCCGCTTTGTATGTCTCGAACGGTCTGTGACTTGGTAGTCTCAGCGGGCTCGAAGTAGCCAAAGCGGGCTTACTTGCTTAGCAGAATTTTTAGGGCGCTCTGCAAGGTGGTGTGAAATCAGTGCTGGAATTAATGTATCCGATGCGAGGCAGTTTGTCAAAAGCGCAGTGCTGACAAAGCGCAGTGCGACAAACTCAGGGCGGCTACGGAGTCTGCATCTGCTTGAGGATTTTGGAGAGCTCGGCCGCGTTCATCAAGGCGTCCAGGCGCGGTGTTCCACAGCTTAGCCCCTCGTAGCGCTTGGCCGACGCCTCGTACCGCGCTATCTCCTGCTCCAGCGCTGTCACCCGTTGCGCTGGCGGCAACTGTACCATTTTCGTCAGAAACGCCTGCACGAATTCATCCATTTTATTCTCCCAAAACCGCAGTATCGGTCACCTTGGGCAGCGCTGCAATCGCCTGTTGCGCCAGCGTCACTTTGACGCCCGTGGTCGGCACCTGCCAAGGCCGCAACTTTTTAACCTTGACCGGTGAAAGTTCATGCGGCGTGGGGTAGAGCGTGATTGAATGAGACCTCAATCGTATACGCCGCCTAAGCAAACCACTCACTCTTCGACAAATCCGAACGAAAATTTGCGTGTCCTGTTGTGGTGGTCATCCCTTGGAGATTTCACAGGCCCAAAATACCGTGAATCAAAGCTGTTTGAGTGCTCACCTGCAGTCCAGATTTCCTCTTGCTTGAGCGTAAAAATTCCGCGCAAATGGGGAAGTGCCTGTTCCTTGGTATCTAGGTCAAGCGGCCTTGAATTCGGCACTGGCTGTCCATTAATTTCAACCCCGTGATCCGTTGCCGTCGCAAGATCACCGGCAACCCCCACCACTCTTTTGACCAAGGGCAGGCTGCCATCAGGGCACGCACCATGACCAATCGACGGATGGGGAATCGGCGAGCAAAAGCTGACCAGGCTGCCTTTTTCGCCATGACCCAACTTGTAGACGGTGCCAGGCATCGAGCCAGTGACATTGAAAACGATGCCAGCAGACTTTGCCACCATGGCCAAACTTGCCACCACTGACAACACCACCAGTGACAGATAAAGCGGTACGAGATTGCGTTGTTTTGCCGGCATGCTTCAACAGTTTGGCCGGTCAGCTCCGAGCGCTCTTTGTGCGCCCGTCAATCACTGAATTCCCGATCAGTTTGGCAGCCCCCAGCATCTGCCTTTTCACAAGAGCTGTATCCTTGTAATAGATGATTTTCTGGCAGTAAATCGGCGCGTGACCGGCCACAAACACCAGCTCATCAGCGGGTGGCAGGCGCATGGTTTCATCCGGTGTCAATAAGGGTCGCTGGCTCAATTGTTCATTCGTGCTGACGTTGTTCAGCACCACGCTGAGGCGTGAACCGGAGAAATTTCTTTGACTGTATGCAACCGTGGAGGCGCCACTCATTTTGGAGAGCAGTTCTGCCGTCTCGATTTTGTTGGGTGCGAACGCGATCCGGATGTGGCAGTTCGACATGATCGACTCGTCTTTTGAGTAGGCTTTTGTCAGCTGGGACAAATCTTGTGTGATCAACAGCGCCTTGAGCCCGTAGCCAGCGATAAATGCCAGGGCCTCCTCAAAAATTTCCAGTTTCCCGAGCGCCGGGAATTCGTCAATCAGCAGCAACATCTTGTGGGGGAAGCGCGACTTCGAAGCGCCGGTCTCGTCGAACTCCATTTTTTCTGTGAGGCGACGAACCACCTGGTTGATGACAAGCCTCAAAAGTGGCTTCAGGCGGTCTTTGTCGGAGGGCGGCACGACCAGGTACAAGCTGGTCCTGCGCTGCATCAGCGACTCGATGGTGAAGTCCGATGCGCTGGTGTTGGCCGCCACAATCGGATCACGGTACAGGGACAGGAACGACAGGGCCGTCGACAGCACACCAGAAGCCTCGTTGGAGGCCTTGTTCAGAAACGACTGGGCCGCTTGGGAGGCAGTTTTCCAGGCGACCAGTTCCACATCGGTGCAGTGACCCGCACCGATCCTTTCGTAGCCGATATCCCGGATGTATTCCATGACCGCCCGAAAGCCCTCGGCAATTTTGGTCTTTTCGTCGCTTTCTGAGTCTTTGTCGGCTGCCAACCGTTCTGCCAACTCGCGCACCGGCCCACCGTCAGACAAAATGGCTTGCACAGTTGACAAATTCCGCTGCGAATCCTCCAGCTCATCGGACACCAGAACAAAAATAATGACCCCCGTCATGAGGTCAAAGCCGGTTTTGGCCCAATGGTCCTGCAGGCCTTTGCCGTCGGGGTCAACAATCATGGTCGAAACGTTCTGTACGTCTTTGACCAGGTTGTCGTCAAGCCGAATTTCGGACAGTGGATTGAAGCGTGCCGAATCCGTTTCTGATGGCGAAAACCGCAGGCAGTGTTGCTTCAACACCTTCTCGCGAAAGCCAGACGTCAGTGCCCAGTTCTCCCCCTTGATGTCATGCACCAGCACGGATTCTGACCAGGACAGCAGTGTCGGCACCACGATACCAACGCCCTTACCCGAACGCGTGGGGGCGAACACCAGAATGTGTTCGGGACCGCTATGGCGCAGATAGACGGTTTTGGCTGTTGTGCCAAACGGGTTGAAACCATAATTCTTGACGGGAACGTCAACAGCACCCAGCATCACACCGCCAACATTGGCCAGTGTTGGCAAGATGCCTGCAGCCTCGATTTCTTCTGCCAAGGCCCAATGGGCCGAACCGTGCAAGTCATTGCGTTCGTCTTTCAGCTTGCGGGTTCGCCGGAACACGTAGGCCACCGGGAAAACAATGGCGGTCATGGCACCTGCAGCCAGCAGCACTTGGGCCTTCTTGATGACGGACAGGACATCGGGTGACGAGTCTGGCCGGAAGTACCGAAATATCCAGATCAGGATGTCCCAAGGCCAGTAAATCCGTGTCTGGCCCAGCATCGTGGCGGGCGACCCAAGCGACGGGTGAAAACGAAACTGCCAAGCCGTGTATTGCGTCACCAGCACGAAGGTCAGCGCGGTGACCAACCCGAAAATCAGGAAGGCCACCCATACGAAGCGAGTGATGTCCCCCTGGGTTCGGGGGATGACGTAGAGCTGCTGTCGCTGCGACTGGGACATGCAGAGCCGTCAATGCTTAAATTTCCAGCTCAGTTTCAGGTTTAGCTACTTTTTTCGCCCGGGCTTTTGATGGCTTCAGGACTTCCTCTTTCGCGGGTTCGGCCTGCACTTCATCCGCCACCAGGCCAACGTCTTTGTCGACCTCGACGCCCAGGCTTTTCTCAAGCAAATAGTCCACGGCCTTTGACGCGTCTTTGGCTGCCGCAAAAACAGCGTGTTTGTCAGCTTTGAGGGTCTCAAGCCACGACCCGATATAAGCCGCGTGATTTTTGTCGTCAAACTTCACGCCCGTCTCAGCACTGGCGAAAGCGCTGCATAACTTCGCCACCA
>Ga0210035_1001197_pt1 | contig 15875 bp, 13 predicted proteins | sample CryGeymeta201507_FD_183975 | JGI IMG/M metagenome (GOLD analysis project Ga0210035, IMG submission 183975) | Groundwater microbial communities from Crystal Geyser aquifers in Utah, USA - Crystal Geyser metaG 2015-07 (SPAdes) (version 2) | ecosystem: Environmental > Aquatic > Deep subsurface >...
AGGACTACGTCACCAAATTCGGCTTTGATCGGGATAAGGTCGGACCCTACTTGACCATGGCACTGGGCGCGGTCTCGGTTACGCCCTGGCAGATGTTGGGCGGCTACGCCGTGTTTGCCAACGGCGGTTATCGGATCAATCCTTATCTGATCCAGCGCATTGAAGACGGACAAGGCAACCTGATCAGTGAAACCGTACCCGTCGTGGCCGGGAAAGATGCGGAACAGATACTGGATATCCGCAATACTTTCACCATGGTCAATATGTTGCAGGATGTGGTCAAGCACGGCACCGCGATTCGCGCGATGGCACTGGGCCGGCAAGACCTCGCGGGCAAGACCGGCACTACCAGCGAGTCGATGGACGCCTGGTTCTGCGGTTTCCATCCCACACTGGTTGCCATCACCTGGGTCGGGTATGACAACCCGCGCAGTCTGGGCGAAAAGGAAACCGGCGGAGGTGCCGCATTGCCGATCTGGATGGACTATATGGGCAAAATCCTCAAGGACGAGCCGCAAATTGAATATCTGGTGCCACCCGGCATCGTCACCGCTCGCATCAATGAGGAAGGCTTGCGCGATCCGGCGGGTGAGAGAATCGAATATTTCTATGAAGAATTTCTGCCGCCGGAAAGGAATAGTTTCCTGCCTGATCTTTTCAAGCCCACCGAAAAAGACAGCGATCAGCTCTTCTGATGCGCAAGCCTCCCTTGCCCCACCGCAACCTGATGCGCGAACAACTCGCGCAACAAGCGGCCAAGTTAATGTTCGAGGGCGGCATTACGGATTTCTCCTTTGCCAAGCGCAAAGCGGCGAAGCAACTCGGCGCACTTGAAACGCAACATTTGCCCAGTAATGAAGAAGTCGAAGCCGCGCTGCACAGCTACCGGGCACTCTTCCCGCAGCATGATCATCCGCAAAACCTGCGCCAATTGCGCCAGGAAGCGCTCACTGCCATGCAGCAACTGGAGCCATTCCATCCCTACCTGACCGGATCGGTACTAAGCGGAAGTGCGGGTCCTGACTCCGATATCAACCTGATCCTGTTCAGCGACGATGCCAAAGCCGTGCTGTTGTTCCTGCTCAAGCACAACCTGGAATTCGAGGATGGAGAGTGGCGATTGAAAATAGGGGGGCGCGAAGAGACCGTGCCGAGCTACACCTTGGCCAGTGAAGCCGGCACACCGATTCATCTAATCGTCCTACCAGAGAATGCGCGCTACAGCGGTAGCCGCCACCCGGACACTCACGCGGACATCAGCGCAGTAAAAGTTTTGTTAGCCGCCTGACTTCAGCCACCGCGCCGCATCCAGCGCGAAGTAGGTCAGGATGCCGTCCGCACCGGCGCGCTTGAACGCCAGCAATGATTCCAGCACGCACGCTTCCTCGTTCAGCCAGCCGTTCAGCGCGGCGGCCTTGAGCATGGCGTATTCGCCACTGACCTGATAGACAAAAGTCGGCGCTTTGTATTCATCCTTCACCCGCCGCACGATATCGAGATAGGGCATGCCCGGTTTGACCATCACCATGTCCGCGCCTTCCTGCAAATCGAGGCCGACTTCCCACAGCGCTTCGTCGGAATTGGCCGGATCCATCTGGTAGGTGTATTTATTGCCGGAGCCCAAGTTGCCGCTGGAGCCGACCGCATCGCGGAACGGGCCGTAGAAGCTGGAGGCGTACTTGGCGGAGTACGCCATGATGCGGGTGTGGATGCGCTTATCGGCATCCAGCGCTGCACGCACCGCGCCGATGCGCCCGTCCATCATGTCTGACGGGGCGACGATGTCTGCCCCGGCGGCAGCGTGACATTGCGCCTGCCGGGTCAACACCGCGATGGTTTCGTCATTCAGCACATAGCCGCTGTCGTCGATCAGGCCATCCTGGCCGTGACTGGTATAGGGATCAAGCGCGACGTCGGTCATTATGCCGAGCTCCGGGAAATGCTTTTTCAGCGCAGCCACCACACGGGGCACGAGGCCGTTCGGATTGAAGGCTTCACGTGCGTCCAGACTTTTCAGCGGCGCATCGATCACCGGAAACAGTGCCATCACCGGAATACCCAGCTTGACGCATTGCTCGGCATCTTTCAGCAACAGGTCCAAGGTCTTGCGCTGTACCCCCGGCATGGACTTGACATCCTCCACCCGGTTTGCCCCCTCGAGCACGAAGACCGGGTAGATAAAATCTGCCGAAGTGAGTATGTGCTCTCGCATCAAGTCCCGTGAAAACGGGTCATGGCGCATCCGGCGCATGCGTGAGTGAGGATATTGTCCGAGTATTTGCATGGCGATTCCCAACAAATTAGTAAAGTAATGGAACTATTTTCGCACAGCCTCGTCTGAGCGGGTGAGTAGCGAAAGCTGCTTCCCGTTTCTCCTCCCTGAGCGGGCGTCTTTACCTCGTAAAGACCTTTGCCCCTGAATCTATCCCCTTTGATTCAGGGGCATTTTTTTCGATCTCAAATAAGCTACTGCGCGGTCAAATCGCTGCGTCGCGTGCTCGCTCATTCCTCGCCTATCAATATGATATGTCTCGTCATTCGCTGCGCGGCTCCTTGCGCTTCGCCCTGCTCGCTACGCTTCTGTGAGACCGAAACCACTCCGAATTTCAGGCAAGCCAACTGGCGATCACCGCCTCGGCTTCATCCATCCCGACTTTTTTCAGGCTGGAAAAGAGTTGCGCCGAGCAGTGCGAGAAATGCTCGGCCAGAAACGCTTTTACCTCGCGCAAGGTTTGGGTGGCCTGTTGACGGCTCAATTTGTCGGACTTGGTCAGCAGGATATGCACCGGTTTTCCGGTCGGGGCGAACCAGTCCAGCATGCCCTGATCGCGCTCGGTCAGCGGGTGGCGCGCATCCATGATGACCACCAAACCGCATAGTTCAGCCCGCGTTTGCAAGTACTGGCTTAACAGATGTTCCCAGTGCGCCTGCACGTCCGGCGGCACTTTGGCGTAACCGTAACCGGGCAGATCCACCAGAAAGCGGTTATCGCCCAAGTCGAAATAATTGAGGTGCTGGGTGCGCCCCGGCGTCTTGCTGGTGAAAGCCAGCCGGGTATGGTTGGCCAGAGTATTGATGGCGCTCGACTTGCCCGCGTTGGAACGGCCAACAAAGGCCACTTCCTTGCCCCCGTGCAAAGGCAAATCCTTGATGTGGTTGACCGTGGTGAAGAAGGTCGCTTTGGAGAACAGTCCCATCACTTCCAGGCCGCGAAGATTTTGTCCGCCGCTGCCACGGTCGCGGCGATGTCGGCCTCGGTGTGCGCGGCGGACACAAAACCCGCCTCAAATGCAGAGGGCGCGAGGTAATGCCCCGCATCCAGCATGGCATGGAAAAATTTGTTGAAAGCCTCCTTGTCGCACTGCATCACTTCCGCATAACTAGTCGGCGGTGAGCTCCTGAAATACAGGCCGAACATGCCGCCGACTGACTGCGCGCAAAAGGCGATGCCATGTTTTTTCGCCGCCGCGGTGAGCCCTTCGGTGAGTTGCTTGGCGCGTTGCGCCAAGCGCTCGTAGAAGCCCGGCACCTGCACCAATTTCAATGTGGTCAACCCTGCGGCAACCGCCACCGGATTGCCGGATAAGGTCCCGGCCTGATACACCGCACCGAGGGGTGCCAGACAATTCATGATATCGCGCCGTCCACCGAACGCGGCGGCGGGCAAGCCGCCACCCATTACCTTGCCCAGCGTCACCAGGTCGGGCTTGATACCGTAATAGCCCTGCGCGCCCTGCAGGCTGACACGGAAACCGGTCATGACTTCGTCCAGGATCAGCACTGCGCCGTATTGCGTGCAGAGTGAACGCATCGCATCGAGGAATTCGCGCTTCGGTGTGACCAGATTCATGTTGCCCGCCACCACTTCAACAATCACAGCGGCGATCTCCTGCCCCATCTCGGCAAAACAGCTTTCCAGTCCGGCGGCATCGTTGTAGTCCAGCACTGTGGTGAGCGCGGCGATCTCGGCCGGCACGCCGGAAGAACTCGGCTGGCCGAAGGTCAGCGCGCCGGAACCGGCTTTCACCAGTAAGCCATCGGAGTGGCCGTGATAACAGCCCTCGAATTTGACGATGCGCGAACGCCCGGTGAACCCGCGCGCGAGACGAATCGCGCTCATGGTCGCCTCGGTGCCGGAGCTGACCAGCCGCACCATCTCCAGACTCGGCAGGAGCGTGCATAACAGATTCGCCAAGTCCAGTTCACCTGCCGTCGGCGCGCCGAAACCCAAACCCTGCGCGGCAGCATCCTGCACCGCCTTGACCACTTCCGGGTGGCAGTGGCCGACGATCATCGGCCCCCATGAACCGACATAATCCGTGTATTGCTTGCCGTCCGCATCCCACACGAACGCGCCTTGGCCGCGTTGAAAGAACAGCGGCGTGCCGCCGACCGAACGGAAGGCGCGCACCGGCGAATTGACACCGCCGGGGATGACTTTTTGTGACGCGGTAAAGAGCTCTTCGTTGTGTGAGGTCATGCTGATGTCCTGCCAAATAAAGTTGAAAAATCCCGTGCCGCCCGTTCGATGTCCGGCGCGTTCCACAGCGCCGAGATGACCGCCAGCGCATCGGCGCCCGCCTCGATCAGCGCCGCGCCATTGTGTGGCGTGATGCCGCCGATGGCGACGATAGGAACGCTTAATTCGCGCCGCACCGCCCGCAACATCTGTACCTCGGCCTGCACCGCGCCGGGTTTGACCGCAGACGCAAAAAAGGCGCCGAATGCCACGTAGTCCGCCCCTTGCCGCGCCGCCTCGAACGCCAGCGGCGCGCGATTATAGCAAGACACCCCGATGATCCCCGCCTCCCCCAGCAATCCGCGCGCGGCAGACACGCTGCCATCTGCGCAGCCCAGATGCACACCGTCCGCCCCAACCTGCGCCGCCAGACGCGCGTCATCATTCACAATGAAGGTGACGCCGAATTCGCGCGTCAGCAAGCGCAGGGCGCGCACCTGTTGCAGCTGCAAGTCCGAATCGGCGGATTTGTTGCGGTACTGCAAGACGCGCGCACCGCCCTGCAAGGCGCGCCTGACTTTGCCCAGCAACGCAGCGGTATCCGGCTCATCCGGCGTGATGGCATACAAGCCGTGGATGGAACTCACTTCCTCCCCCACCTCAATCCTCCCCCGCATTCCCCCCTATCCAACTTTTCCCCGCAAGCGGGAGAAAGGGCAAACGAGAAAAACAATGTTGAACCCTTGGGAGAGAAAGCAAACGCCGCAGCCAAGCGGGCGCCTGCCTGCACCCTGCCTTCAATGGCGTGTTTCTTCACTGGGCGTTTCGTCCTCGTCGCCGCGCCCCCAGAACAGGCGATCCGGAATGTGCTGCCCCATGCCGGGGCGGAAGCCGTATTTCAGCGCTTCCCAGGTGTATTCCTGCGCCTCGCGCACCGCTTCTTCCATCGACAGGCCGTTGGCCAGCAGGGCGGCGATGGCCGAGGACAAGGTGCAGCCCGAGCCGTGGTAGATGCCGGGCAGGCGCGGCCAGGTATCGCTGCGCAACAGACCGCCCTCTCCGTATAGGGTGTTGATGACTTTGGGTGTGTGCTCGTGGGTGCCGGTGATCAGCACATATTCGCAGCCGAGTTGCAGAATGCGCTTGGCGCTCTCGGCCAGATTCGGATCATCCGCCTCGTTGTTCTCATCCACGATCAGGCGCCGCGCTTCCATGCTGTTCGGCGTGAGCAGGGTCGTCTGTGGCAGCAACAGTTCGCGCAAGGCGTCCAGCATGTCTTCGTTGGCCAGCTCGTCGCCGCGCCCGGAAGCCAGCACCGGGTCGAACACCAGCGGCACATCGGGATAATCGGAGATTACCTCGGCAATGGCGGCTATGTTTTCCACGCTGCCGAGCAAGCCAATCTTGAATGCGGCGACAGGCATATCTTCCAGCACGGAGCGCGCCTGATCAACGACCCAGTCGGCATCCACCGCCTGTACATCTTCCACGCCGCTGGTGTCCTGCACCGTGATCGCGGTCACCACCGACAACGGGTGGCAGCCCATGCTGGCGATGGTCAGCACATCGGCTTGCATGCCGGCACCGCCGCTGGGATCGGTTGCTGAAAAGGTTAAAACAATGGGTGGAATGTCGGACATGATGGGTTGCCGCAGGTGATGGTGAACAGGGCGTAATTCTAACTGAAACTAACTGACCACGCGTTCGTTCACAAAGTTGGCGATGCGCGTAAATTCGGCCACGCCCAGATTTTCCGCGCGCAACTGTGCGTTGATGCCCAGTTGGGCAAAATCGGCTTCAGCCAGCCAGGCCTTGAGCGTGTTGCGCAAGGTCTTGCGCCGTTGTCCAAAAGCATCCGCCACGATGCGTGCAAACAAGGCTTCGTTGTTGACCGTGATTTTCTCCCCGGGCAGCGGAATCATGCGCACGATAGCAGAATCAACTTTGGGCGCAGGACGAAACGATTGCGGCGGCACATCGAGCAACTTCTCCATCTCGAAGCGGTATTGCAGCATCACCGACAATCGCCCGTATTGCGGCGTCGAAGGCGCGGCCACCATGCGCTCGACCACTTCGTTCTGCAGCATGAAATGCATGTCGGTGATGCGCGCGGCAAAGGCGGCAAAATGGAACAGCAAGGGCGAGGAGATGTTGTAGGGCAGATTGCCGACGATGCGCAAGGGCGCATCCAGTGTCGCAAAATCGAATTGCAGCGCGTCGCCCTCATGGATGACGATCGTGTCCTGCGGGTAGTCGGTTTTCAGGCGCGCGATGATGTCGCGGTCGATCTCCACCACATGCAGTTTATGCAGATGCTGCAACAACGGGCGAGTCAGCGCGCCCAGGCCGGGGCCGATCTCCACCGTGTTGTCGTCCATCTGCGGATGGATGCAGCGCACGATGTCGGCGATGACGGTTTGGTCAACCAGGAAATTCTGGCCAAACTTTTTTTTTGCTTTATGCATGGAAGAACAATCCACCACCGAGACACCGAGACACAGAGAACGGCAAAAGCAGACGTGGTTTGATGTGCTGCACGATGCAACTCATGCTGGTTTTCCTCCGTGTCTCTGCGCCTCTGTGGTGAAAGTTTTTTCGCACTGCGCCATTTCTACCGCCACCTTGATCGCTTCCAGCAGGCTGCCAACCTCCGCCTTGCCTGTGCCCGCCAGATCAAGCGCCGTGCCGTGATCGACCGAGGTGCGGATGATGGGCAAACCGAGCGTGATATTCACGCCCGCGCCGAAGCTGGCGTGCTTCAGCACCGGCAGGCCCTGGTCGTGATACATGGTCAGCACGGCATCGCAGCCGCGCAGACGATGGGCGGCAAACAGGGTATCGGCGGGAAGCGGCGGGCTGACATCGAAACCTTCCGCGCGCAGCTTGTCCAGCACCGGGATCATCACCTCGATCTCTTCGCGTCCCAGATACCCGCCCTCGCCCGCATGCGGATTCAGCCCCGCCACCAGAATGTGCGGATTGGCGATGGCAAAACGCCGTTGCAGGTCGCGCCGCAGGATGCGCAGGGTGCTTTCCAGCAGCGGCGCAGTGACCGCGTCCGCCACCTCACGCAACGGCAGATGCGTGGTGACCAATGCGACACGCAAGCCGCCTCCAGCCAGCATCATCACCACCTGCGGCGTATGGGTCAGTTCGGCAAGGAATTCGGTGTGCCCGGTGAAGTGAATGCCGGCATCATTGATGATGCCCTTGTGCACCGGCGCGGTGACCATGCCGGAGAATTCACCGGATGCGCAACCCTGCACGGCACGGCGCAAAGTGTCCAGCACATAACGCGCATTGGCCGCATCCAGCCGGCCCGCCTGCACGGGTTGCGCCAAGGGCACATGCAGCACGCTCAACTTGCCCATGAAATGCGGAGCATCCACCGTGTAGTCATGAAACTGGATGGCGATACCCAGTTGCGCGGCGCGCTGCTGCAACAGCGTCTTGTCGGCAATGATTACCAGCGGCAGGGCAAGCCGCACCAGCTGCAGGCAAAGTTCCGGACCGATGCCTGCGGGTTCGCCCGCCGTAATGGCCAGCGGCTTGTGGATGTCCCTGCCCACGGCCCGGCCCTCCGCGAACGAAAGAGGGGGCAATGGATTTCGCTCCGTGCTGCTCACGTTATTCGCGATAGTCGATGAAGGCGCGATCGCGCAACTGGCGCAACCAGTCCTGGTAGGCCTCATCCGATTTGTAGGCGCGGATGGCGTTGCGCGCCTGCTGTTTCTTTTGCTGCTCGCTGACATCGGCGTTGCGCCGCTCAAGCACCTGGATCAAATGCCAGCCGAACCCGGATTTCACCAGGCCGCTGATCTGTTTTTCTTTCAAGGCATTCATTGCGGTTTCAAATTCGGGCACGGTCTCTCCCGGCGAGATCCAGCCCAGTTCGCCGCCCTGTGCCGCGCTGCCATCTTCCGAGTGCAGGCGTGCCTGCTCGGCAAAGTCCGCGCCCGCATCGATGCTGCGTTTGATTTCCTGCAAGCGGTCGCGCGCCTCGCTCTCGGATACCAGTTCGCTGGTTTTGATCAGGATATGGCGCGCATGGGTCTGCGTGATGAATACCGGCGCATCGTTGTTGCGCCGGTCAAGCAATTTGAGAATATGGAAACCGCTGGGGCTGCGCAGGATGTCGCTCAACTGCCCCGGCTGCAGGGCTGCCAGCGCATCGGCGAACAGGCTGGGCAACTCGTTGCTGGGACGCCAGCCGATCATCCCGCCCTGCAACGCGTCGCGCGCATCCGAATAGCCGGCGGCGACCTGGGCGAACGGCGCGCCGCCGCGTAATTTTTGCAGCGCCTCTTCCGCGCGACGCTGCAGAACGCGCAGATTTTCCGCAGTCGCCTGTTCCGGCACGACGATCAGGATGTGCGCCAATTGCAGCTGCTCGCCCCTGTTGCCTTGTTTGGCCTGGGTGTCGAGATAGACCTCAATGTCGCTGTCGCTGATGAACAGCTTGCTATCGACCTCGCGCTCGCGCAAACGCACCGACAATATCTCGCCGCGTATTTCCTCACGGAAGCGGGCAAAATCGATACCGTCTTTTTCCAGTTTGCTACGGAATGCGGCGAGCGAATCGAATTTGTTTTGTTGCGCGATGCGTTGCAGCGCACTCTCCATCTGCGCGTCATCCACCCGCACCCCGTTCTCCTTGGCAAACTGCAACTGCAGCTTTTCCATGATCATGCGCTCCAGCACCTGTTTCTCCAAAATGCCGCGCTCCGGCAATTGCGTGCCCTGTTTTTGCAGTTGTTGCACCACCGTCTGCATGCGTTGCGCCAACTCCAGCCGAGTGATGACATCGTCGTTGACCACGACGCGCACGGCGTCGATCGGAGTCGCCGCCGTCTCGGCCAGCAGCGGATCGGCGCAAACCGCGCACAGCAACAGCATCACGATTCTTTTGTTCAGCATGTGTTCTTTCAAAAAGTGGAGATTAATGCAAGCCTTCGACCGGCGTGGCGTGGGTTGCCGCGTTCAGCTTGGAATAGCCCGGCACGCTGTCGCGCAACGCATCGAGCGGGTCGGAACCGATGCGAACCAGATCGTTCAGTTCGAGCTGCACAAAGACCCCGGAGGTGCGCTCGTCCGTCGCGGTGGCAAAACTCTGCGCCACCAGCCGCACGGCCCAACAGGCGGCATTATACTCAAGCCCGCCCAGCGCCTCTAAGATACGCTCGTCACGCAGGGAATAATTGAACCGGCCCACACCGTGCCAGCGTCCGAACAGCGGCCACTGGGCGGACACATCGACCTGGCGCAAAGCGTCGCGCGTAAAACGATAGCCCAGATTGAGCACCTTGCCCGCCTCGGGATGATAGCGGGCGGCGAGGTTGTAATTCTGGGTATAGGCCACATTCGGGTTGTATTGCAGCTGGCCATCGAGGCGCCATGCCGCGTTGACCCTGCCGCCCAGGGTTGCCAGGATATCGGAGCGGTTGGTGTTGCCGCTCGGCGTCACCAGGTTTACTTGCGGCGTTTCGAGGAAGAAGCGTTCCGCGACGGCGACGCGCAATCTTTCCGAGCCATCGGCTTCGGCGATTACACGCGACGTCAGCGCCAATGTCACCATGTCCGCGTCGCCCACCCGATCACTGCCCAGAAACCGGTTCTCGCTGAACATCTGGCTGAAGCTGAAGGGCGCTTCGGCGGAATCGAAGTTGGGCAGCTGCGCCTGGTCACGGTAAGGAATCTTGACGTAGTAGGCGCGCGGCTCCAGCGTCTGCACAAAGTCGGCACCGAGGAAAGAGTCGTTGCGCTCGAAGATCAGCCCGCTGTCCAGACTGAAGATCGGCACGGTGCGCGAACGGTCGGGCTGCGCGGACACGTTATTGTCGCCCAGCACGTAGTCGGTGTAGTGCACCCCCAGTTTCGGCGTCACAAAGTAGCCGGGACCGCTCAACAGCAGATAACTGACCGACGGGTAAAGCACCAGGCGCTGGCCGCTGACGAGAGTCGGGTGGCGATAATCCACAAATTCCCCGGTCAGCGCGATATCCGCTCCGGCAAGCGCCTGTTGCGCGCTCAAGTTGATTTGTGGCTGGCGCCGATAAGGCACGATCACGGGTGCCAGGGGATCCTGCAAGGTCTGATAGCGCTGCACCCGCGCCGAGGCATTCCACCAGCCGCCGGCATAACTCAACACGCCTTCGCGCAGCAAATTGACCTGCGCACTGCCACTCACGTCATTGGCCAAATCCCGGAAGTAGTTGTCATCGGAAACGACATTGAGATTGGCATCCGCCGAAAATCCGTGACCCAGATTCTGGCCGTGCCGCAGCGCAACATGGACCCGATCCCTGCCCGCCACCCGGTCTTGCGCCAGCGCGTCAGCCTGCACCGCACCGCTGAAACTCGGTTGCAGATAACGCAATTCGTTGTTGAATTGAACCCCGCGCTTGCTGATGAAACGGGGGGAAAGGGTCACATCGAGATTGGATGCGATATTCCAGAAATAGGGCACCGTGATTTCGGAGCCGCCGGAGTTGGTGCTGCCGAAGACCGGCCCCAGAAAGCCCGAACGCTTATCATCGTTCAGCCCAAAGTCCATCCATGGCGTGTAAAGCAGCGGAACCCCCTTGAACTCCACCCAGGCATGGTGGGCGACGCCGACCTGGGTCGCGCGGTCGAGCTCGAGCCGGCTCACGTTGAGCAGCCAGTCGTCATTGCCCGCCGGGCAGGTGGTATAGGCCGCCGAGCGGAAGGTATAGCGACTGTTGCCCGCCATCTCCACACGCTCGGCATGACCGCGCGCCGCCTGCTCCCCCAGCACGAATTGCGGTTGTTCCATCACCCCGGTGTGCTGTTCCAGATCCAGGCGCAGGGTTGGTCCGCTCACCCGGGTATCGGCTTGCTCGATGCGCACATGGCCCTCGGCGTACACCTGTTGCTCGTCCTGTTCGTAGGTCAAATGATCCGCATTGACCACCCGCCCGTCCTGGCGCAACTCGACCTCCCCGCTGGCCTCGATCTGTTTGCCCTGGCGCGTCTCCATGCGCTGCGCGCTGAGGTAAACCACGCCCGTATCAGCCGGGGGCGGCAACTGCTTGAAAGTGCGATCCAGACGGAGCGGCAACGTCTCGGCGTGCGCCAGGGGGGGCAGGACGAACAGCAGGGAGCAGGCGATCAAACTCGAACGAAAAAGCATGGGCGGGCCGAATAATTTAAGGGAAACGCTAAATAAGTCGGCGAGCGGAATGAAGCGCAAGGCGCACGGAGCGCAGAAGCCGAAACATATCAGGTAGATAGGCGAGGTTTCGAGCACCGCGCAACGCAGTGATTCGCCCGCGCAGACACTTATTTAGCGTTTCAAGAGTGCTAAAATCGCACAAAACCCAGATCAAGGCAATCCAATGCAGCGCCAACAACAGCTTACCGACTGGCTTTCCGCCCTGTATCCCAATCAAACCTTCTCGCTCGCACCGGCCTCTGCCGACGCCAGCTTCCGCCGCTATTTCCGCGCGACGTTCGCCGACGGCAGCACAAAAGTGGTGATGGATGCCCCACCCCAACACGAGGACTGCAAACCCTTCCTGCATATCGGCATGCTGTTCGAGGAGGCCGGTGCGCACGTGCCGCATGTGTACGAGCAGGATTTGACGCAAGGTTTCTTGCTGCTATCTGACCTCGGCAATTCCACCTACCTGCAAGCCTTGAACAAGGACAATGCCCGCGCGCTTTACGGTCAGGCGCTGGATGCGCTGATCAAAATACAACTGTCATCCAAACCCGACGAATTGCCGCCCTACGATGAGGCGCTGCTGCGCCGCGAACTGAATCTGTTCCCCGATTGGTACATCGCCAAACATCTGGGCGTCACGCTCAATGAGAAACAAAAGGCAAAGCTGGAACAGGTGTTTGTGCGCATCATCAAAAACAATCTGGCACAACCTTGCGTGTATGTTCACCGCGATTACCATTCGCGCAATCTGATGTATATCGGGACCCCTCTCTCTAACTCTCTCCCGCGAGCGGGAGAAAGAACAAACGAGAAAGGCAATTTTCTTTCCTCGCCGGGCATCCTCGATTTTCAGGATGCGGTATATGGCCCGATTACCTACGACCTCGCCTCACTGTTCAAGGATGCCTACATCAAATGGGAAGAAGCGGAGATCATCGACTGGCTGGTGCGCTACTGGGAACAGGCGCGCCAGGCCGGGTTGCCGGTGCGCGAGGATTTCGGCGAGTTCTACCGCGACTACGAGATGATGGGCGTGCAGCGCCACATCAAGGTATTGGGCATCTTCGCCCGCCTGTATCACCGCGACGGCAAAGACGGTTACCTGAATGACATGCCGCGGGTGATGGAATATCTGGTGAAGGCGTGCGAGCGTTACATCGACCTCAAGCCGTTGCTGAACCTGCTGCTCGAATTGAACGCGCAGGCGGAGAGCCCGGGAACAACTCAGGCATGAGGGATTCCTGCATATCCCCTCTCCCCAACCCTCTCCCGCCAGCGGGCGAGGGGGCGATCGTGAAAGTCATTCAACGATGCGCGCGATGATCCTTGCCGCCGGTCGCGGCGAGCGCATGCGCCCGCTCACCGATCACACGCCCAAGCCGTTGCTGCAGGCGGGTGGCAAACCGCTCGTCGTGTGGCATATCGAGCGTCTGGTACGCGCAGGCATCACCGACCTCATCATCAATCACGCCCATCTCGGCAAACAGATCGAACAGGCGCTCGGCGACGGCAGCCGATTGGGCGCGCGCATCCAATATTCGGACGAAGGCACGGCACTGGAGACGGCGGGCGGGATTGCCTTCGCGTTGCCACTTTTGATACCTCCCTCTCCAGCCGGGAGAGGGAATGAGGGTGAGGGCGCGCCGTTTGCCGTGGTCAACGGCGACATCTGGTGCGACTACGACTTTGCGCAACTGCCCGCACTCGCCACCACGATGCAACAGCACGACGACCTCGCCCATCTGGTGCTGGTGGACAACCCTGAACACAATCCCGCAGGCGATTTTGGCCTGGCCGGCGACCGCGTGACCGACCGCGCGCCCAAGTTGACCTTCAGCGGCATCGGCCTGTACCAGCCCGCCTTATTCGCCGCCATTACGCGCGGTAGCAAGGCGCCGCTCGCGCCCCTGCTGCGCGCACAGATTGCCGCCGGCCGCGTCAGCGGCGAACATCATCGCGGCCAGTGGCTGGATATCGGCACACCGCAGCGCTTGGACGAACTCGACAAGCAGTTGCGCGCCACGCAGAATGCGCCCCATGTCTGACACCTCACCTTACCCCCCGCGCCGCGCCCGCCTGCTGCAAAAGATGCAGCGCGGCATCGCCGTCATTCCCACCGCGCCGGAAGCTTTGCGCAACGGCGATGCGCATTACGACTATCGCCACGACAGTCATTTCTACTATTTGAGCGGTTTCGCCGAGCCGGACGCCGTGCTGGTCCTGGTTGCGGGCGAGACGATGCAGTCCGTCCTGTTCTGCCGCGAGAAAAATCCGGAACGCGAGATTTGGGACGGTTTTCGCTACGGCCCCGCTGCGGCCGCGGAACATTTCGGTTTCGATGCGGCGTACCCCATCGATCAACTGGATGAGAAACTCACCGAACTGATGGGCAACCAGCCGACCCTGTTCTACCCGCTGGGCACGGATGCAAACTGGGATGCACGCCTGCTCAAATTGCGCGAAGCGGTCAAGGCGAAATCGCGCAGCGGCATCCAGGCGCCCGCCGCACTGCGCGACATCCGCGCGCTCATCGACGAGATGCGCCTGATCAAGGATGCGCACGAGATCGACCTGATGCGCCGTGCCGCAGCGATTTCCTGCGGGGCGCATAGACGTGCCATGTGCTTCACACGTCCCGGACACTACGAATTTGAAGTGGAAGCCGAACTGCTGCACGAGTTCTGCCGCCACGGCGCACGCCAGCCCGCCTATACCAGTATCGTCGCCGGCGGCGCCAATGCCTGCACCCTGCATTACATCGGCAACGATGCGTGCCTCAACGACGGCGACCTGTTGCTGATCGACGCGGGCTGCGAATTCGCCAGCTATGCCTCGGACATCACCCGCACCTTTCCGGTAAACGGCAAGTTCAGCGCCGCGCAGAAAGACGTGTACGAGATCGTGCTGGCGGCGCAGACCGCTGCCATCGCCGCCGCCCGTCCTGGCAACCCGTGGGACGCGCCGCACGAAGCGGCTGTGCGCGTGCTGGCACAGGGCTTCATCGATCTCAAGCTGTGCCAGGGCTCGCTCGAAGCGGTGCTCGAGAGCGGAAGTTACAAACAGTTCTACATGCACCGCACCGGCCACTGGCTGGGCATGGACGTGCACGACGTTGGCGAATACAAGCTCGGCGACGCGTGGCGACCGCTCACGCCCGGCATGACGCTGACCGTCGAGCCCGGCTGCTACATCCGCCCCGCCGACAACGTGCCGCGTGAACTGTGGAACATCGGCATCCGCATCGAGGACGACGTGCTCATCACCGCCAAGGGTTGCGAAGTGCTGACGCAGGATGCGCCGAAGACGGTGCGGGAAATTGAGGAGGTGATGCGCCATGAATGAACGCTGTGATGTCGCCATCGTCGGCGGCGGCCCAGTCGGCCTCGCGCTGGCGCTGGCGCTGCGCGATAACGATTTGAATGTCGTGCTGCTCGAAGCGCGTGAAGCCGAGATCAACACCAGCGACCCGCGCGCGCTGGCGCTGGCTTACGGTTCGCGCCTGCTGTTGCAGCGCCTCGGCGCATGGCAGGCCATTCCCAATGTCAGCGGCATCCGCGAAATCGAAATCACGCAAAAAGGCACGCCAGGCAAAACCACGCTCAAGGCCAGCGAATTGAAGGTGCCCGAAATGGGCTATGTACTGCCCTACACCGCGCTGCATGCGGCGTTGCAACAGGCATTGCACCAGTCCGACATCCGCTGCCTGTATGGCGCGGCAGTATCCGAACTGAACACGGCCCACGGTTGCGCCACCCTCACCTATCAGCATCAGGGCACGCAACACCAACTCGACGCGCGCCTGGCCGTCGTCGCCGACGGTGGCAAATTATTGGAAGCCGCGCACCCGCCGCAGATCACCGACTACGGCCAGAGCGGGCTGATCGCCCACGTCAACTGCACGCAACCTCGCGCGGGCATGGCCTTCGAGCATTTCACGCCGCAAGGCCCGATGGCGCTGCTGCCCTACCTGGACGGCTACGAACTGGTGCTCACCGCCGCGCACGACGCCGCGCAGGAAATGCTGAACTGGGACGACGCGACCTTCCTCACTTTCCTGCAAACCCATTTCGGCGACTGCGGCTGCGACACGTTACTGGCGCAGCCAGCCGATTGCGGGAGCAGCGTCGGCGCGTTCACCGCCATCGGCAAACGCAGTTGCTTCCCGCTACGGTTGAAGCGCGCACCCGACCTCACTTTCCCCCACACCGTCCTCATCGGCAACGCCGCGCAGAC
>Ga0210035_1001222_pt1 | contig 15726 bp, 10 predicted proteins | sample CryGeymeta201507_FD_183975 | JGI IMG/M metagenome (GOLD analysis project Ga0210035, IMG submission 183975) | Groundwater microbial communities from Crystal Geyser aquifers in Utah, USA - Crystal Geyser metaG 2015-07 (SPAdes) (version 2) | ecosystem: Environmental > Aquatic > Deep subsurface >...
AATAAAGATGCAAAAGTTAGTTTTTCAAGTTCATTGGAAAAGCCAGGCTATTATGCGGTTCTTTTCATTGTTCCTTCGGCAACAAATAGTGCTTTACGAGCAAGATATTCCGTTTTTATGAATGGGGATTTACAGTTAGAACGCATTTTGAATCAAAACTACACAGAGAATACTTGGCGATCCATTGGGATGATTTATGCTGATACACAATCAGACATTGAAGTAATTCTTGATTTACCAGATATTGATTCTGATCAAGTGGGTAAAGTGCTCCGTGCTGATGCCGTTTTATTTGAGCGCATTGGACTTGATTTAAGCGAAATTATTATTGATAATGAAGATCCGAATTATTCCGAAAATGGGACTTGGTCAACAAGTACTGCTCAAGCTATAGGCAATTCAAGTCGTTATACTGGGTACGGCTCAAAAGCGAGTGCAACATATACCTTTGTTGCTTTAGCTGATGGAGTTCATCAATTAAATATGATTGTTCCAACAACTGTGAATGCTTCAGAAGCGGCTCGTTATACTGTTTTGATAAATGGATTTCAGCAAGATCAAGTTATTGTAAATCAAAATACAAATAGCGGAACTTGGGTAGCCTTAGGAAATTGGTATGCCGACAAAGGAGCCAATATTTCTGTAATTATAGATGATGCAGCAACGGTTAATACCAATAAAGTGCTACGAGCAGACGCCATAAAATGGATGTACGGAGATTTTAATTCCACTTCTGTTGATGAAAATGAGTCATCTAAAGAACAGAGATTTGAATTTTTTCCCAATTATCCCAATCCATTTAATCCAAGTACAACGATTTCGTTTTCTTTAAATAAACCCGCAAAAGTGAGTTTAAGAGTTTTTGATGTAACTGGAAGACAAGTGAAATCACTCGTAAATGAATTTAAACTTTCTGGAAATCACTCTATTAATTGGAACGCATCAAGTATGGCTTCGGGAGTTTATATTGTTCAATTACAAACAGACATGGGACTTTTAACACAAAAAATATTAATGATTAAATAACTTTTTTTGGTTGAAAGTTTTCAGTAAAGTATAGGAACTTAATCTTTGATTTTTCTCTGTTTATCATATCTCTCAAAGAGTACTTCCGATTTTCTCGTTGGTTCGTTCTCATTTCAGAACTCCGAACAAACCTCTCCCTCCATGTTAAAATGAATTTTAGAAAACAGGGCTAGATTTGGAGGTAGACTGAGATGGTGTTCAGTCAAAAATTTGTTTCTTATTTGACCACAATTTCAATGAATTTAGCCTAAAGTCTTATTTGTACCAAACTCCGAATGATTTCGGAGTTCAGCCCTTTTCATAACCTTATTTTTAAATGCGTTCAAACAAGACGAAAAAAGCAAAAACAATGTCCGAGTTTATAAACGACTCCTGTCCTGTACTCAGCCTGTTCTATCATTCCAAAAAATTGGTAGAGGAATTTGAAAACCGATAAAAAAGCAGTAAATTATAATCGGCAATTACAATAATTACACTTTACCGATAGTATGAAATGGCTTGAAACTTTCTTATCACAACAAGAAGAATTAAACACAACACATGCGGAAATAATCAACAGAATTGAGATAAAAAAAACTCAACTTGATAAAATACGGCCAATACCAAGCTATTTATTAAACAAACTAAAAGAGCAAATCCATATCGAATGGTCATATAACTCCAATGCCATTGAGGGGAATACCTTAACACTTTCAGAAACGCGACTCGTACTCGAACAAGGAATGACTGTAAAAGGGAAATCCTTCAAAGAACATTTAGAAATAAGTAATCATCACGATGCTATAGAGTATGTAACCCAACTAGCCGCCAAAAATGAAGCGCTTTCTAATTATTCGATTCGATCAATTCACGAATTAGTGTTATTAAAAATTGATAAAGAATTTGCAGGTACGTATAGAACAGGGTCAGTAAGAATAACTGGAGCGAAATTTCAGCCGCCAGAAGCACATGAGATTCAGGCATTAATGACTGAGTTACTCGATTTTATTGAGGATAATACTAATCAGTTATCAACTTTATTATTGTCTACTCTTTTGCATCATAGATTTGTTTGGATTCATCCTTTTTTTGATGGAAATGGTCGAACGGGAAGACTTTTGCTCAATTTATTTTTGCTAAAAAACGGATTTCCACCCGCCGTAATCCTAAAAGCTGATCGTCAGAAATATTACACCGCTCTTCGAAAAGCTGATTCTGGTGATTATAGCAAACTCACATTATTGCTATTTCAGTCAATAGAACGAACCTTTGATTTATACTTAAGTGCTATCTCATCAGATTTTGGCTATTACAAGCCCATAGATGATATCGTTAAAGAAGAGTCTGTTCCATATGGGCAAGAATACATTAGTTTGCTTGCAAGAAAAGGGAAAATTAATGCCTATAAAGACAATGGAGTTTGGTTCACCACTAAAGAAGCTGTTAGTGAATATATTGTTGGGCGAAAACGAAAACGAACTGATTTGAAATATAAGTGCTAAGACTGTTTGGGTTTTAGAAGGATTACTTGTTTTTCCGCCTCTTTCATCAAATTTAATATAGCTTTTATAGAGCGCGAGCGTCCCTTAATCTAGCGCGAGCCTCCGCTCGTGCTTCGAAATTAAAGTTGTTTCATAATCGGACGCTCGCACCAGAATTGACCAGATTGATTCAGAATTTCAGTTCTTCACTTCTAGCATGGGTTCAAGTGATTTTGAAACACTTCCTCTAGTCATGCTAATCATAAAAATAAGAGATAAAATAGAACTTGAAAGCAATAAAACACTAAAGAACCTCGGATTTTGAGAATGTTGAAGCACAAATGCGCCAATCATAGGACCAATTGAACGAGCCATTGTTGTTACAAAAGCGATAATTCCATTCACACTTCCTAAGCCTAAATGCCCAAATTCTTGTTTTGCTAAAACTGCTCTTAATGGAGTTATTGCACCCAAACTAAAGCCAAATACAGTGGCAAAAAGAATAATCATCGCATCAAATTGATAAAAAAATGAGATGATGAGACTCAATGATTGAAAACCAACTAATAAAGCAAAGGCATGATATCCACTTGAAAACTTGTGAATCTTAGTTACAAACAAACGAGCAGGTAATGACATAAATCCCACTAATCCCAAAACGTACGCACCGAATTGAGCTGATTTACCACCTTTCATCAACCATAAAACTCCAAGAACTAAAATCGTAGCTGTGGCAAATGTGTTTAAAAATATGGCTGTTAAAAAACGCAAAACATCCGCTTTAAAAATCCAAGCAAATTGAGGTTTCATAGCAACAGTTGTTGTATTAGCGTGTTCAGAATGTGTTGCTACAAAATTTGATGGCGCAACGAGCAACAACATGATAATCGCATAGAACCAAATCACAAACTGATATCCGTACATTCGAACCATCCATTCGCCAAATGGAGCAAACACAACGCCGGAAACTCCTGCAATCATAGTTAAAAATGCAAATGATTTATCGTGTCTAAGTGGAAGTTCCGAAACGAGTTTTAGGGCAGGTTCATACAAAATCAGACTCATTACAAATCCGATTGAAAGCCAAATGGTGTAATATTGCCAAATTTCTGTCACTAAAGGCAAAAGCGCTAAAAGTAAGGGCGCCAATAAGGTTCCAATTCGAATAATGGGCTTTGGTCCAATTTTATCAAGAAGAAAACCAATAGGAATGGAAATAATTCCACAAAGAAAAAGCGCCGATGAAAATCCGCCAGAAATTATTGCTTCTGACCATCCAAGTTCATTTTTAAACGGAATAATGAGAACAGAAAATGAATAATATAGAATACCCCAAGTAAGAAATTGATTGATTGAAATAAGAAATAGTGTCGTTTTAGGCTTTTTCATGGAGCCAAAGATAGCGATTCTATAAATGGATTTTTTAGGCTTGAGGTCTAAAGTTTTTCTTAATTACCTTAGTTCTGGATTAGGATTAGTGCATAATTTTAATCAAAATCTAGAATAAACAATTCGAACTTCATTTGCTTATGTAGCATAAGCGGACGCTTGCTATAGAGCTAGAATTTAAAACACAAGAAGCACAAGCGGACGCTTGCACTAGAGCTAAAGCACAAGCGGACGCTTGCGCTAGTGCTAAAGGGTGAAGGAAAGAACAAAATGAGTGTCATCAATGCGGTAAGAAATAAACTCATTTTACGTGTATTTGCCTGCGTAAAAGAAAATCGATTATTTGAAAAAAAAATCGAATATTCGCTTGCATAAACCAAAGAAATCATCCTGGGCTGCGACCCAGTATCTATGCCTTGTAAAGAAATAAATTATGAGTTTGATTTCTGCACACGCACAGATTTGGGTTTTTGTTTTCAGTGCTGAGTTATATGATATTGAGTTGATGATGGGTATGGCCGAGATTCCGTTTTTCGCTTCGCAGCGCTTTGAGAGTGTCAACGATAACGAAGGTACTTCGAAGCCAAATGACAGAACGTTTTAGAGTTGTGCAACTAACGCTTTCGCAGGTATCTCGGAATCATTGTCATCCTGGGCTGCGACCCAGAATCTCTGCCTAGTGAAGAATTGAGCTTTACTTAAATTTCGAGTTATTGATTAAGCAATGACTCGTGCCGAGATACTAGCTTTCGCTAGTATAACTTTAGCCCTTTAATCAAAAAGAAAACTTAATTTGTGCTAACACATTTCTTGTTGCTTGTGGATAGTAGAAATTCTCCGTAATCGTCTCTCCACCAGAGATATACGAATACGTGTAACCTCTTGGTGCATAAAGTTCATTGAACAGATTATTCACTAAAACACTTAGCTGAACTTTTGATTTCGAAGTAAATTCCAAATCAAAGCCGAAACGTAAATCGTTAACAAAATAAGATGGAATGGATTTCGCATCAGACCCTGAATTATCCAAAAATTGCTTACCAACATAGCGACCAAACCAATCTGCGGAAAATTGATTCTTTGTAAAAGAAAGTGATGTATTCCAAATGATTTCTGGAGATTGCGAAAGAGGCGTATTCGAAAACATGCTAACTTCTTGTTGAGGCAAATCATTCACATAATCTAAATCGTAATTATCCATGTATTGATTCACTCGTTCTGCACGGTTTCTTGAAAGTGTTAATGCTGTGTTTAGAGTCAAACTTTCCATCAACTTTCCTTGAACCATTAATTCGATTCCTGAGCGATAACTATTTGCCACATTTTGCCTTATATATTCACCCACATCATTAATAGCACCCGTTTCTAACAACTGATTTTTGTAATCCATAAAATAGGCGACGACTTCAAATTGCCAGTTTTCGAGTCCTATTTGATAACCAGCTTCCCAATCGTACAATGTTTCATGTTGTGGGCGATTACTGAATAAGGAATTCGTGTATTCATTTCGAGTTGCTTCTTTATTTCCAACGCTAAATGAAGCAAATGCTCGCTGATTTTTAGTTGGATGCCAAGTTAGGCCAACTTTCGGATTCACAAATATCAAAGAATCTCTTAAATCTGCTGGCGCAATTACATCCCCAGTAACTCGTGTAAATCCTTCAAAACGATACACTATACTTCGAAATTGAAGATCGGCATAGGCTGTAAAATTGCCAAATTCTTGAATCCATTTTGTATAAACCGTTGCATCCGATTTTTTACCCGTGTTATCATAGAATCGATTTCTGATTGGTGTTCCTTGCATGTATTCAGCCCAAATGACTTCCCCAAAATGATCTCCTATGTAATTATTTGCCGCTCCACCAGCTAAAATTCTCATTCCAGAAATCGGAGTCCATTCTGTACCAAATGTGATTCCATAAAAATCATTATCTAACCATAATCTTCTAATTAAATCGGTTTCGGTAAGTTGATTTCCATTTACTGTTATTGGATTCAATTGGTAGTTTTCCATATTTCCCTGAGTGACAAACGTCTCATAATAACCGCTTCCTTTGGTGTAATGCAAGGACACGTTGGCATTCAACACATCTGAAACTTTTTTGCTGTAATGAACTTGATAATGATTTTGGGTGTAATTATCCGTTTCATTGTCATACGTGTAGAAATTATATTGCCTACCTGCAGTTTGAAGATTTGTGATATCGGTAGAACTTAGTCCCCATCCATTTCTATCAATGTAGGTTTGAAGATCGTCCTTGTTGCCAAAAACGAGTGCCTCTGGAGTTCCATACCATGCTTGATACGTTTTTTCGCTTCCTGAAAACACGTTCACTTTTAATAATTGATTTTTCCCGTTCCAAGTTGCATTTAGGAAATAGGATTCTAAATCACTTTTTGCACGATCAATGTATCCATCAGACTGAATTTTTGATAAACGCCCATCAAAAGCCCAACCGTTTTTGAGTAAACCCGTTCCAAATTCTGTGCTAAATTTCTGCGTATTAAACGAACCATACGAAGTACTTACATTTGCAAAAGGTTCTGCGTTTAAACTATTGGTAGCCATGTTGATACTTGCGCCAAATGCAGCTGACCCGTTTGTAGAAGTTCCAACTCCACGTTGAATCTGAATACTTTCGACCGAAGAACTAAAATCTGGCATATTTACCCACCAAACTCCGTGAGATTCGGCATCATTTACTGGAATTCCGTTGATGGTTACGTTGATACGAGCTTGATCTACGCCACGAATTGACATATACGTGTAGCCAACTCCTGCACCAGCATCTGAACTTGAGAGAATTGATGGAGTCATTTGAATTAAATAGGGTAAATCTTGCCCTAAGTTTACTCGCTCAATATCTTCTGACTTAAGCGTTTTGAAAGCCATTGGAGTTGAGGCATCTACGCGTTGTGCATTTACGATTATGTCTTCACTTAGAATGGATTCGGAGAATAAATAGATTTCGCCAAGATTTGGTTTCGTTGAAGATAGGGCTTGTTTTTTACTCGAATAACCTACAAATGAAATTAAAATTTCTTTGTTTTTTGATGATGTTTTTATTTCAAAATAGCCGAATTCATCGGTTTGTGTACCAATTTGAGAGTTTAGAATTTGGATGCTTGCGCCTTGTAATGGTTTTTTTGTCTGCGCATCTAGGACTCGACCTTTTATCTGGGCTTGTAGGGTTGATGTGAGACTTAGGAATAAGATGAGGAAAAGAAAAATGTATTTTGATGTGTTCTTTGCCTTGTTTCGGTATAGATTGAAATCTCTTATTTGGTGCTTACTTTTTACTTGAGCTTGATTTTGGTGGTGAAATCCCCCAAGCCCCCTTTCTTGTTCGGCTTTTCTTGTAAGTTCGGTTTTTGGCAAAAGGGGGAGTTTTTTTTCTTCGTTCTGCTTTGATATGTAGTTTTTTACATCGAACTTGCTTTGGCAGGGATTCTGACTTTCGTCAGAATGACGTTGTGTTTTAAGAGTTTTTTGATTGTTTAAATAGTTTTTCATAGACCAATTTGATTTTATTTTTTCATAAAACCAGACGGTGCGTGGGGTGTGGAGAGCCGGTAAATCTTTATAAACTTATTCCGGTGGTTTCCTACGCCAGCATTACCTGGATCAGGTTAAAGGGTATTATCTCAGCCTCCAGGAAAATTGGAAGCACCCCTACCATCCGAATTCGGATAGGCACCTCAAATATCTATAAACTTTAAAACAGATGCAATAATTGTTTTTGGATACTATGCTTCAAAAAAAGCCCCAATAGCTTAAGCTTTGAAAGCTATTTTCTTTTATATGATTCGTGTAGTTTTATCCATTCTTCAATAAATAACTTATTATGCTTTTCCATCAACTCGTAGAACGCTTGCATTTCTTTCATTCTGTCTTTTAAAAACTCTGCTGAATTTGCTGCTTCTGCTTCAACTATGAACTTTTCTGCAATTTGCTTATTCCGTTTCATAGAACTCACATAATTCCTGAACGCTCCACCAAACATATCATCCGAAGCACGGTAAAAATCTTTTCTGTCGCCAGGTACCCAAACGCGTTCAATAAGCTGATGATCTTTTAAACGTCGTGTGATTTGGGAAACCGGGCCTTTACTCATTTCAAGTTTTTCTGAAATCTCATCTAATGACAATGGTTCTTCAGAAATAAGTAATAAAGCAACAATTTTACCCATCAATGAACTATATCCTAAGTTCTGATAGGCTTCGGCAAAGGTTGTTATAATTTCACGTTGTAAACGTTCATCACTCATACGACACAAATTTTAGTATTTGAAAAGTATCAAATGTAAACAATTTTCTGCTAGTCATTGTTTTTTTTGTACTTGCTTGTTTTAATGTTTGGGTTAGCTTCAAAAGCACTAGGTAGTTACATTTTACTTTCTTGGTTTTATGAAAATCACGCTATGCTAAAAGGTGGATTAGTTTTCGAACTCACAAGTTGACCGAGATCCTGTGTCGGGGCACAGGATGACTGTAGCGTTCTTTTGTCCCTTAGGTTTGACCCTGAATCATCGCCTAGAGACGATAGAAGTACGGGTCTGCGCATTATGCATAGTTAAAAAACAATGATTTAGACTTAAATCCTGTGTCGGGGCACAGGATGACTATAGCATTCTTTTGTCATGCTGGGCTTGACCCAGAATCCTCGTCAAGAGAAGTAAGAAATACATGCCATTACATTAAGCATAGCACATAAAAAACAATGGGCTAGGCTGGGATCCTGAATCAAGTTCAGGATGACCGTAAGGTTTTGACTAGTTGGTTAATTTGAAAACAAAACCAGAAATCGCATTCAAAAAAAGGCGTAAGAGAAATTCTCTACGCCTTTTATATTCAATACCTTGTTTTAAATCTTAGTTGCTATTACCAGCAGAAGTCTGATTTTGAGTATTATTTTTATTTTCTTGATGATTAGGAATTTCAGGAACTACAATTTCAGGGTCTAACTTAACTGCTTGTGCCCAATACATTTTGGCTTTAGGAATGTTTTTCATCACGTAATAAATACTTCCTTTTAGCGCAAGAGCATCGGCTGTTTCCAACGTTAACAAAGAACGATTTACAGCTTCTAAAGCTGCGTCGTATTCTTTTTTGAAAAATGCATCCTGAGCTTTTCTAAAATCACGCATAATTTGGCGCATTTCAACTGCGAACAACTCTCTATCATAACGAAGCGTTTTAGATGCTGGAGTTCCTTTCAATTCTAAATAGAAAGGTTCGTCCAAATTCAAGGGTACATTTATATTTGTGCTTTTATTTCCATAAGAAATGACCATATCTCTTTGTTTTGGATCTGGTTTTTCCTCATAAACTTTTTCATCGAACAAATTGCGTTTTGGTGACGCAACTTCCTCTTTAATAGTTTCTGTTGGAGACGTCGTTACTGGATCGCCTTTTGATGATTCTTGCATTGTTGTTGGATTTCCAACAGTTGGCGCTGGTTTCTGAACTTCTTTACTGCCACTACAAGCAACTGCCGTGAGTAAAAGAAAGCCAAAAATCCATTTTTTAGAATCTGAATGTTGCACTGATACCATAACCAATCGGATCTAATTTTGTGTTTATAAATAGGTTTTTCTCAATAATCTGAGGATTGTTCAATAAGTAATTCATCGTGAAAGAAATACCGATATTATAACTTACGTTTACATTTATACCTGTCGAAATAGAAAAAATATTATCTTCAGGAATTGGGAAATACATGCTTGACTGTAAAAACAAATCAACCCAATAATCATTAATTTCACTTCTTTTCTTCAAAAACGAATACGATCCATAAACACCTACCTCAAAATAAGTATTCTTAATAGAAACATAATTGGAGTCACTTGTTGCATTTTTTGAACTAATCTGATGAATACCACCAATTACTCCAAAATTACCTCTAAATGAATCATCTGTGGGTTGTTTATAGATTAAGCGAAGTGCATAATTTGTAAATGTAACACCATTAACTAATGTTGAATCGTTATTATTATTGGTCATATATGTTTCTGCACTAAAAGCGTTTATTCCGGCAGAAGAGATATACTCGCGCCCAAGTGTTAATTGTGTTTTCTTTAAAATTTCACGAGAAAGCAAACTTGTTGACCAAACGACATCTCTATTAGCCGATTTTAACACTCTCAAGTTCAAAATGAAACCAAATTTTTCGTCGTAACGGACGGAGCCTTCAAGGAAAGCATCAAGTGAATATTTTTCAGCTAATTCATTGAACCATTTCACTTCATCGTTATTGGTTCTGAATGTGTTAGAAACCACTAAGCTACTATCTGTTCCAACAACTATTAAATGAGGCCGAGCTAATGCTTCTGGAATTCCAACTAATCTCATCGCTGAAGTGTTCACTAATAGTTGATCAATTCTTCCTTTTAATAAATCGTAGGTCTCCCTTTTGATAACTTTTTTATCGTAGCTTAAATCAAAGAAAGCTACGCGTTTAATGTTTGATGGCAAGGTTTCTAAATCAAGCGCAAGCTTTTCGATTAAAATCTGAATTTCAGCGAACTGAAGTGCTGTTTCGTCATCAGCATAATAATTTTGAGCTTTTGAATTACTTGGCGTAAGAAAGAAACTTACAGTACATAGGATTAGAAAAAGTTTAAACAGTTTCATGGCTTACATTCCTTTCTTTTTTCTGTTGTTGGAACGTATTGCAGCTAATACATCCTTCCTTGCTTCTTCAACTGACTCTGGTTCAGGATCAGATAGTGAATCAATTTGTGAGCGAACAATCATACGCTCTCTTGAAGCATATATCGACATCATTTTATCTACTATTTCAGGTTCTGCACCAAACATGGCTAATACAATAGTTTTACGATCAATTCCTTGTAGTGATTTAATAAGTAGGGAATCATCTAGTGATGGAATATCACTAAAGGTGACAAACATACTTCTAACTTTAGTTGCTAAATCAAGATCACTCATGGCAATTTTATCCAAATAAACATCTTGTTCTTCGGCAGGTAAGTTGTCAATAACATCAATTACTCGTTGAACACCATCGGCAACTACAAATTTCATGTTCACAATTTCGAGTGCTTTTTGTGCAAAATGAGTTGCTATTTGTTTATAGGTTGATATTGGTAGTGTACCAATTCGACCCATTTTTACTAAAATGGCCATTTGCTCTTCTTCGTCAAAGGTTCGAAGCGATTTGTTAGCACGCTCAGGGTGTAATTGAGCCATTGCAATTGCAATCATATCAATCTGTTCATTTTTAAACAGGTGCATTAATTGTGAATCGGTTAATTGATCCATAAAGTTAAAGATATCACCGTAATGCCCATTTATATTAGCCCCACCTAATTGAGCTTTAACTTGATAAGCAAAACTACGGGCAAATTTATATCGTGCTGCTTCTGGTAAAGATGGCAAATCTTCCAATAACTGTTCAACAATGTGGTGATTTTCTTCCCCTATAACAGGCTTGAGGGAACTTAATAAACCAGGATTTACACTTAAAATACTGTTAGCTGCCTTTAGAGGTCCATTATCAACATCACTTTCTATCATCTCAACAAGAACTTCACCAACTGCCGCTGTATTACTAATTACTTGAATAGTTAAATAAGATTTGTCGCTCTCGTAACGCATTTGAGACTCAACAGTCGGAATTTCTTCGACTTGTTCAACTACTTTTTCTTCCATTTTTTGATTTTTAATCTCATCTAAAGATTTAGTTATAGACGATAAATCAATTTCAGGCATTTCAACTTTTGTTTTCTGATTTCGAGTTGCCAACAAATAAACTAAAAGAAGTAAGTTTACTAACATAAATCCCATTAGAATGAGAATTACTGGACTCGTAAACCATTCATTTAATTGATCGCCAGCTGAATTACCCACCCCTTTTTCAATTCTTGAGATGATTACACTGTCTGTTCTAGAAATTCTGCTTTGAGAGTCACTATTGCGTTCATTCAAACTTTTTTGTGAAGTTGAGTTATCTTCTCCAGAATCTGACTTCATTGAGGCTACAATGGCAGCTGAATCTACAGTTGTAAATTCACCATTAGGACCCGAACCCATTTTATTTTTCTTGCTGTTTGGAAACTTTCTGGATTCTATAATAATTTGATCCCCTCTAAATTGATTCAATTTACCAACAGAACGTATTAAAGCGCTAACAAAATCAACATCGTTTTGACCATAAGAATCATCCAAAACTACATTTACTAGAATTGTACTAATCTCATGTACTTTTTTGAATTTCGTTCCTCTTTCCGCTAATGAATCTTTAATAGTTGTCGTTTTAGTTCCATACTCTTCGGGAACAAACGGAAGACCAGGCATAGCTTCAAGACCATCAACTTGAACATCAATTTGACCCTTAGCTTCTAGTGCTGTATATGTTCTTTTGGAATCAATCGGAACAAAAACCTCTTTCAAATTGATTTTAACATCAATTAAAAAGCTTTCTTTGGGAAAATAATCGCCCAATGCAGTTCTGATTGGAATCTCAAATTGTCTTTCTAATTTCGATAGATCATCATCCGTTATCATAGACGCAAATGGTTCTCTAGTAAAGGTCTGAATCTGAGAATAGCTTAGACCAACAAACTGGAAAACCAGAAGTATAAGTGAAATCGTATATTTCTTCATAAAACTAAAATCATAAGTGAAAAGCCCTTCAGGCATCTGAATTAGTTTGAGTGCTAATAGCAGATTAATTGAATCGGAATAAATGTGAATAGATTCTAATAACCTTGTTATGTAGCTCTATCGACATTTACCTGTTTTCGAGACACATTAACACAAATTGTGCCAAAGTGTTTCGTTAAAAAGTTTTTACCTTAACAAACTGCCCCTATTTGTAAAAAACAAGCATTTTTTATCCCAGCAACGCAAGAGGACATCTATTTTGTGCGCAAAATACACACTTTTTTTTATTGAATTTATAGAATGAGGCTAGTTATCAACATATTATCCACAAATATTTTCCGTTTAGTAGCTTTTAACTATTTTTATCCAATTCTCTCCATTTTTGTGCATCAAAATCTCTCTTCTACAAGTTCGCTACTAAACCTCATTTTTGAAGATAGATTACCTTCATTATCATGAATTCTTGCTTATTTATCAATACTGAATGTAAAGAATAGGGCGAAAAAAAAATCTATTTAGTAATCAATCTCTTCATTTCTGCACAACTCAAGTTTATTTGAAAGGCAAGATTTTCTTTTTTTTGACATAAATTTACTCAGCGAATTCTAAAAAGTAGTTTTCGGTAAAATAATCAACGATTTATCACAAATTGAAAGAAAAAACCGTGAAATTTAAGTCTTTTTTGCTGTCTCAACACTTGAACCCTGAAAACGATTCATAAATCAGCTTTCAAAAACTAATTTAATCGAGCAATTGCCTGAGTATGCAATTGAGCTATTTCATTTTTATCAATTAAATAGTGCTTGTTACAATATTGACACACTAATTCTTGATTTTCTTCTTTCATTTCACCAAGTTCTTCAGCTTTTAGCATAGATAAGGCATCAATGAATCGATCTTTGGTACATCTGCAAAAAAAGTGAACCAGTGTTCTATCAATCTCGCGGACTTTAACATCGCCCATGGCATTCACCATGATATCATCAATATATAAACCTCTTTCTAAAAGTAAACCAAGTGGTGGAAACTTTAGAATTTGTGATTGAATATGCTCTAATTCGGTTGGCTCAGAGCCTGGCATTGCTTGTACCAACAAGCCCGCTGCATAACTAACACTTCCATCATCAGCTAACTGCACATCAAGAGCAATCATTGATGGAATTTGCTCTGACTGTTCTATATAATGAGCTATGTCACCCGTTATGGTTCCATCTTTTAGTTCTGTAATTCCTGAAACGGGCTTTGCTTCATTATATAAATTTTTTGTAAAACGAAGTACACCCGCTCCAACAGCATCTGAAAGTGTTTCTCCTTTTTCAACATCAATCATAGCATCAGGATTTTGTACAAAACCTCTCACTTCACCAACATAATTTGCTTCGGCAGTTATGGTTCCAATTCTTCCATCACCTTCAATTGTTAGGCGTACACGTTCTTCACCTTTTAATTGAGCAGCTAAAATTGCTGCGCCTGTTAAGGTTCTTCCTAACAAAACGGTTGCTACAGGAGACAAATGATGATTTTTCCTAGCTGTTTCAATTAATTCTGTGGTTTTAACTACAGTAATGCGAATTGTTTTATCTAAACTAATACCTTTTACAAAACGGTCTTTCCAAAAAAATTCTTCTTTATTCATGAGATTCCTTTAATGTTTAAGTATCAAAAAATACGGGTAATTTGAACAATTTACTCAATTGATCATAAACCTGCTTTATGTAAAGAATTGTTACAAAATGAATTCTTCTTGAAAATCGTTTTATCCAAAATTCACCCATCTAAATAAATCTATTTCTCTTAATTAGGCAAATTCTTTAATTTTGTAGCATTTAATTACGGAGAATTGAGTTACAATACCATCATAAAGTTTATCAATCACTTACATTCACTTTTAGTATTATTAGATAAATAAAAAGCTTTTTCATTTAAAGTTACCCATGAAAAGAAAATTTTTGATGGTTTCTCACACCATTATTGCGTCGTTTATTATGCCTGTAACACTTATGTTTTTAATAACAGGTTCTCTATATACGTGGGGCATAAAAGGAGATACTATTCAAGCAACCTATACCTTTACAATTAATGAAGCATCAGCTCCGAGTACAGATTCCGAATTATTAAGCACATTAATTAATCACTTAGTAAAGAATAAAATGCCTATCCCTTCAGGTGAACCCCGTTTCAGACCTGGTAAAACTGGAAATTCGATTAGTTGGTCTGGCTCAAATGCTGAAATTAGTTTTTCTGTTTCTGAAAATTTAGAAGCAAAATTGGACTTAAAAGAATCGACGTTTTATAGACGATTTGTGCAGCTACACAAAGCAAAAGGCGGCGAAGGTTTCAAATATTACGCAATGGTTTTAGCTAGTGGTTTAGTTTTATTACTTTTTTCGGGATATGGAATGGCGCTTCAATTAAAACAGTATCGCAAATTAGCAATCAACACTACTATTTTTGGATTCGTTTTTTTCGTTTTGATGGTTTTCTTGAATTAAGAACTATAAACGCCAATAGAACATTTTTAGCTAGTAAATACAATAACTTAAGCTAATATTATATATTAGCAATGAATCTATTGTTAATATATAACTTACTGGCCTTTTTTTCTATTGATGGATTCGGGTTAAAACTAAATACAAATCGAGTTAATCAAAAAACTGGCATAACTTCTTTTTCGTTCAATATCTGAGGAAGATCATGAAGTAATCCATTGGTTTTGGAACTGGCTTTTTGATTACTGGATCTGTTTCTTCTTCGTTACCTATTGATAAGGTAGTTTTGTTTGATTCGACTGATTTTTTTGAGGTCTTTTCGAATTGTGTAAACCTATGAAATGGTTTGATGAATAGTTGTCTAAATATGCGAAAAATGATGGAAAAAATATTGTAAGTGTAATAATATCAAATGACAATGAAGTTGTTTATAGTCTGTTGAAATGAATTATTTTCGAATAAGTTTTTTTGTTATTAAGTCTAAATAAAGTGGGCTCAATACAAATATCGCATTTAGAAAATTAAATAATTAAATTGCTATAAATATAATGTATAGTAGCATTCAAACAGCTCAATGATTTGAAATTGTAAACTGTTGACTAATTAATGACGAGAAAAAAATAAAAATAAAAAAAACTGACAAAGAAGAACGGAATACCGCTGCTATTGAACGGGATTTTAATAAAGCTTTTTGTTTATTGATTAGTAAAAAGCTGAAAGATAGCACAGAGAAC
>Ga0210035_1001244_pt1 | contig 15559 bp, 13 predicted proteins | sample CryGeymeta201507_FD_183975 | JGI IMG/M metagenome (GOLD analysis project Ga0210035, IMG submission 183975) | Groundwater microbial communities from Crystal Geyser aquifers in Utah, USA - Crystal Geyser metaG 2015-07 (SPAdes) (version 2) | ecosystem: Environmental > Aquatic > Deep subsurface >...
TGAGTCGGTTAAGGTCGGGCAGGGCTTCCATGAACCGTATTATCAACTTCAACAACCATTTCCAACACCCTGAATGGAATGATTTTTTCTAGCTACCTGAGTAGTTACCGGCGTTGATGAACAGCACGTCATCGGGCTTCTTGCATTTCTTCAACACCAGAATGCACACCGGGATGCCGGTGGAGAAGAACAGATTGGCAGGCAGGCCGATCACCGTGTCGATATGGCCGTCTTTCAGCAGTTTGGTGCGGATGCGCTCTTCCGCGCCGCCACGGAACAGCACGCCGTGGGGCAGGATGATGGCCATCACGCCTTCGGGCTTCAGATAATGGAAGCCGTGCAGCAAAAAGGCGAAGTCGGCGGCGGACTTGGGGGCAAGGCCATAGTTCTTGAAGCGCATGTCCTCGCCGAGTGCATCCGTCGGCTCCCAGCGGTAGCTGAACGGCGGATTGGCCACCACGGCATCGAACTTCGGCATCCGTGCCGGGTTCATCTCGCGCAACATGTCCCAATCGTTGGTCAGCGTGTCGCCGTGGTAAATCTCGAACTCCGAATCCTTCACCCCGTGCAGCAGCATGTTCATGCGCGCCAGGTTGTAGGTGGTGATGTTCTTTTCCTGCCCGACGATTTTGCCGATGCCGTGCGGCCCCATGCGGTGGCGCACATTCAGCAGCAATGAGCCGGAACCGCAGGCAAAGTCGAACACGCTTTCCAGTTGCTTGCGTTGGCCGGTGGCGGGCTCCTGACTGTCCAGCGTGACGATGCCCGACAAGATGCTGGAAATCTGTTGCGGCGTGTAAAACTCGCCCGCCTTCTTGCCGGAACCTGCCGCAAACTGGCCGATCAGGTATTCATAGGCATCGCCCAGCGTGTCTTTGTCGGTAGAGAACTTTTCCAGCCCCTCGGCAATCGCCTTGATCACCGTGCAGAGCGTGGCGTTTTGCACGGTGTAGCCCTTACCCAGTTTTTCCGAATTCAGGTTGATCTCGGAAAACAGTCCGCCGAAGGTGCTGGCAAAGGATTCGTTCTCGATGTAATCGAAGCCCTTTTGCAGGGTGTGCAGCAGCTCCCCGTCTTGCGTGCGTGCCATCTCGGCGATGCTGCTCCAAAGGAAAGCGGGCTGGATCACATAATGCGTCTTGCGGCGCATCTGCTTTTCAAATTCAGCCGTGTCGTCCGGGTTTTGCGCGTACCACACCGCCAGCGGCGCGCGGCGGTCATTGGTTACCAGCTTTGGATAATCCGCCCCCAGTTCTTTTTGCGCCGCTGTCTCGTAGTTGTCCGACAGGTAGCGCAGGAACAGGAAAGAGAGCATGTAATCGCGGAAGTCGTCCGCGTTCATCGCGCCGCGCAAGGTGTCGGCAATGCCCCACAGCGTGGTGCCCAGTTGTTTTTGGTCTTGTTCGGTCATATTTGCCTTATTCGTTCACATGATCTGCCGAGTATTCCTCGGTAGTTGAGTTATCGTTTGCTTGAATCTGAACTATCAAGGATTCCTTGTCAGTTGCCGCCATTGCCAGTCGTGTCATGCGCCCCCTCAATCAAACGCTTTTCTCGTTCTATCTCGGCAATCAACTCCGCTTCGGTCGGGAGGATGCGCTGATACTTGGAGGCGAAAAGTTGCTGACTTTCCTGAATGACCGAATATTTGACGACGGTTTCATCCTTGCTATCGCAAAGGATGATGCCGATGGTCGGGTTGTCGTCTTCGCCGCGCTTGAGGTCGTCGAACATGCGCACATACATATCCATCTGGCCGATGTCCTGATGGCTGAGCGTGCCGGTTTTCAGGTCGATGATGACAAAGCACTTGAGCAGGTAGTTGTAGAAAACCAGGTCGATGAAAAAATGGCTGGTTTCGGTGCTGATGCGCATTTGCCGGGCGACGAACGAGAAGCCCTTGCCCAGTTCCAAAAGGAACTTCTGCAATTCATCAATAATGGCCTGCTCCAACTGACTCTCTTTAATCTGGCCCATCTCCGGCAGTTGCAAGAACTCCAGCACATAGGGGTCTTTGATAAAGTCACCCAGAGTATCGCCATGTACCGCATTGCCCTCTGCTTCGCCAACCTGCGAGGAGATCAAGCGTTGAAAGCTGAGGGTCTGAATATTGCGCTCCAGTTGCCTGACGCTCCATTGCTGCGCCGCCCCCTCTGCCAGGTAATAGTCTCTGGCCTTGGGGTCATCCACGCGCATGATGAGCCGGTTATGGCTCCAGCTCAATTTGCTACACACTGTGTAGCAAATTGCCTGATCGGGATACGTGAGATAAAACTGGCGGAAATTACGCAGATTGGCATACGAAAACCCCTTGCCGAAGCTCTCGGAAAGCGCTTTGGAAAGGTTTTCCAGCAAACGTGCGCCATATTCGGCCTTGTGCTGACCGCGCTGCTCTTCTTCAACAATCCGCTGGCCAATCAGCCAATAGGCTTCCACCATGGCAGCATTCACCGCCGAACGCGCCTTGCTGCGCGCCTGTTCGAGGATGTTTTTGATGTCGGCGTGAAATGGGGTCAATGCGCTAATTGGGTTGCCTCGTCATTTACTCCACGTAAACCGCCCTTGCCGTGGACGACCATTTTCGTGACGCCACGAAAAAGGTCAGAAGCCCCATGGACAGAGGTTTCGCAGGATTCCATGGCGCGCCGCACAGCGCCTTCAAGGTTGTGCTGCAAGGCTTGTAGTTTCTTATCCATGTCATAGCCTCCATTGCTTTGGGTTTTGCGAACCTGTCGGAATTCCCGACAGGTTGCCATCCGCCGCAGTTGTCAACCATTGGTTGACAACTGATTCCCCGCCCTTGCCGTGGTCGATCAATTTCGTGAAGCCACGAAAATGATCGGAAGCCACATGGCCAGAGGCTTTGCAGGATTCCATAGCGCGCTGAGCCGCCGCCTCAAAATTGTGGTGCGAAATTTGCAGTTGTTTATCTGTTCCATCCCGTGTGATGCTTTTGATTTCATCGCTTAATCATTTGAACCGGAGAGAATGTCGAGCAGATTAAACTCATACTTACCGAGATACGCATCAAGTACCTCTTTCAATAATTTCTTGTGTGCATCGTCTGGCTCCCTATATGAAAAAAATGAATCCTTGCCGTGACTAAATAGATTTAAGAAGCGGGCATACAACTGGACTTTAGGCTCTTCTTTAATGCAGTCAGTAAAGACTTTGAAACCGAAGAAGGCTGATGTTTTCTCCAATATGCTACGCATCATATTGAAGTGGTAAATTTTGATGCTATTGGTAGTTGACGCTTTTTTAAGCTCTTCTAAAATGGTCAAGTGATATGAATAAGGCGTGTCACTTTTCTCTTCTCTGAGATGGTAATTCCCCTCATCACCATCAAAACGGAAAAAATACTGCACAAGCTTCTTCTCCCAAGTTCGGCCAAGACCTGTCTTTATCTCATTGCTTAAAATGTTAAAAAAGAGAGAGTGGTGCGTTGAAATAACAATACCTTGAGAGGTTTTATCTTCAAGAATTAATTGCGCAAGGTCACAGGCTACAAATATCAGATTATTCTCATCTAGTGACGATATAGGATCGTCAATGTATATATTCTTTACCCAACCGTATGGGTCATTTGGATCTTCTGCATCAAAGGCCAATTGAGCTACAGCCAAGAAAAAGCACCACAAAAATAAATTCTCTTCACCCCGGGAAATTTTAATATCCACAACGGTTTTGTTTGCACCGTCTTCTACAACTTCACGCTCGAATGTCACGAAATTGATAAAATAATTTCCGTTTTCCAAAGTAATAGATTGTTGGTGCAATTCTTCTTCAGCTTCTTTTTTGGATAGCCCCTCTTTCCGAATTTTAAAATTAAAACTCCCATAACGCGCCAATACTTCCCTGACTTTATTTTCTATATCGAATGCCTCGATACCTTCAAAAAAACGGGAACGCATATTGAGCCTCATACGTCGACACGCATCGTTTTCTAAGTCGTTATCCCAGATAAATAGATCTTCGGTGAAAGCATTGAAGTAAAGCGTATCGCGCTCGACAACAATCTTGCCCAAGTTCTTGAAGCCCATCGACAGGCGCGTCTTGCCCGTGCCGTTATAGGCGAACAGCAAAATATATTTCTTCGTTGCCAGCTTGGCGCGCAGGTGGGTCGCGACTGCGTTTAAGTCGGTGTAGGTGGCGAGTCCGCTACTCATGTGCCTACCTCATCAATGATCGGGAAAAGTTGTTGCGTCAGCCCTTTTTTATGAGACTTTAGTGAGCCAAGTTTTTGTTCTTGGGCGCTGATCAGCTTATCGATGGTGGTGAGGCATTCAGCGATTTTTTGTTGCTCCCCTATATCAATGGGAATCTTAATCTCAACCTTTTCGAGGTTTTCGACTGACAGTCCAGGCTGCGCTTGGCCTGTTGCATACTGATTCAAATTTAAAAGTGCTAATTTATAGAATAGCCAATTAGTGTCCACACCCGCTTTGGGAGTTGTTACAACGGCATGTTCGGTTGCATGAAATCGCCCTGAAACAAGGTTAACGTTCCCGCACAATGCGCCTTGCCTACCAATAAGTGAATAGACTCCTTCATGGGTATATGTCTTTGTGTACCCACGTAACCCATTTCCGCCATAACAGGGATATAAGACATCATCTGAGTGATCTTGTATTTCCGAAGCTTGAACAAACTTACCTGCCTGCATATCACAAGCATCCTTTAACTGTTTTTCTTCCCACTCCCCCGCCTCCCGAAACTCGGGGAAGCGCAGCTTGGGCAGGGTTTCGCCTTCGGCGGGGAAAAGCTGCTGCATCAGCCCTTTTTTATGGGTCTTGAGCGTGTCGAGCTTTTGCGCCTCCAGGGTGATCCGTTCGTCGAGGGAAGCGAGGCAGTCGGCAATTTTTTGTTGTTCGGCCTTATCTGGTGGGAATGGAATTGTGATCTTTGCGAAGCGGCCACCAGAGAGTCCCAATACCTTTGCGCCCTGCGACTCTTTCTGAATCTGTTTACGTATCGCATGCGACTTGAATAGATAGCCGCCAAAACCAATTACCAGCCGTGCAGCGGATTGACGAGCCAATATTGTGTGTAAACCTGAAACGACACGCTCGCCGTTGAGCCTGACGATTTCAATACATTTTCCGATGTCAGCCAAGTCCTCGGAAGCATCAGCGAAAACCATATCGCCTTCGACACAGTAACTCTCTGCCTTAAACGATTCCTGTGACTCAGATGAATTGATGTAGGGGACAGTCTCTTTCGAAATGTCGAAAAGAGTCGAAAACTTCGTGTGAATGTCGCCGTAGTGAATGTTTTTGATTGAGCCGCTCTCATAGTTCAGCTTGTCGCGCGAGAGCGAGTTGTTACCCTTGAATGAATAAACTTCCCCCATCGACTTGTTTGACCACTCACCTGCATCCCGAAACTCAGGAAAGCGCAGCTTGGGAACCACCCCGTCGCTCCGCGCCACCCCTCCAGCGGAGGGGAATTGTGCGTCAGGCTGCGCCTGCCCTCCCTTCGGAGAAGGGGAATCATTCCCCTCCGCTGGAGGGGTGCCCCGCAGGGGTGGGGTGGTTTGATCGCTCATTTCTCCGCCCCCGGTTTCCTGATCTGCTTCAGCATCTTGTCAAAATCGCTTTCAAACAGCCGATCCTGCACGATGCGGTATTTCTCGAATTCGCTCATCGCGTGCGCCTTGGCGATTTCCGCCGTGACTTTGCCTGCGTCCTGCAGGATTTCCCGATCCCAGAGCTTCAAAAAGCCAGACAGGCGTTCTTCCCAGTCGGCCATCGTCATGGGGATACGGCGCATCGCCTGGACTTCCGCCATGTCCAGATAGGCGGACACGATGCGCTGCATCTGTGCCAGCTCGAACGCTGAAAGGTAGTTCTTGGCAACGGAGACATCGTATTGGTGGATTTTCCCCTTGGGTGCCCCTTCCCAATGGGTTAATCCCATGTTTTCCTTTTGGTGATCCGCGCGCTCCACGATCACCTCCGCCGCCGTCTGTCCGTGGATGGCGTAGTGCAGTTTGTTCTGCACGGCGGCAAAGAAGCGCTTGGTGGCCGTGGCGGTCGAGTCATAGTCCAGCGCGGTGGCGTAGATGTCGGTGATCTTCTGGTAAAACTTGCGCTCCGAAAGCCGGATTTCCCGGATTTTTTCCAGTTGTCGCTCGAAAAACTCTTTTGTCAGGACGCTGCCACCCGCCTTGAGACGATCCACGTCCATGACCCAGCCCTGGATCGTGTAATCCTTGACGATCTGGTTGGCCCATTTGCGGAATTGCACCGCGCGCTCGTTTTCGATCTTGAAGCCCACGGCGATGATGGCTTGCAGACTGTAGTGCTCAACTTCGCGTTGTACCTGCCTGCTGCCTTCTGTTTGAACTATTAAGTGTTTCTTAATAGTTGCCTCGCGCTGCAATTCATCATCGTCAAAGATGCGTTTCAGATGCTGATTGATCGCGGGCACGGAGATATCGTAGAGGGTTGCCATCATCTTCTGCGTCAGCCAGATGTTTTCCTCCTCATAGCGCATTTCCACGCTGGTTTCAGCGTCGCCACTGGCCGCGACAAAGGTGAGGTATTCGGCTGCCGACGAGCGAACCACGGATGCATTCCCCTCCCGTGGAGGGGTGCCCCGCAGGGGCGGGGTGGTGTTTTTTCCCCGCAGAGGCCGGGTGATTTTATTGCTCATACGCGCCCAGCCCTGAAATCTCGCGCCCTTGGGCAAGTTTTTTGAGCAGGGGAATCAGCTCGTCCATCAGTGCCAGTTCGGCCTTGGTGCGGGCTTTCCAGCCCAGCGCCAATGGGGCGAACAGGTCGCTGAGTTGGTCGCCATCAAACACCATGCGGCGCAGGATGGCGTCCACGAAGGTTTGCAGGGCGGCGGCATCCAGCGTGTGGCGGGCGGCGATGTCGGCCAAGGCCTTGGCGTGTTTGTCGGCCTTGAAGCGTTCAAACCCGGCGCGGATGGCTTTTTCATCCAGCGCCTTGCCCGCTTCCAGTGTGCTGATGTATTCGGCGATGTCGTCGCGCGCGTCGATGAATTTGGCATCGGACTGGATCAGGCCGATGAGCTGTTCGCGGCTCATCTTCTGCTTGCCCGGGGTTTGGCTGGCGTAGCGGGTAATCAGCGCCATGATGTAGTCGTAGTCAATCACCGCGCTGGCAAACAGCACGAACTCGAAATCGAGTTGCTGCACTTCTGGCGGGGTGCTGTCGTCGTGTTTGTCCTGCATTGCTTTCAGGCGCTGGGCGGTTTCCAGGTAGGTGCCCCTGAAGCTCAGTAGCTGTTCGCGCGGAAGGATGGCATCGATGCGGGCCTTTTGTGTGTTGTCCAGATCGGTGTACTGGTCGAGTTGCGTTTTGAGTCGCTGCACTTCCTTGAAGCGGTTGACGAATTCGATGCGCGCGGTATCGCCTTTCAGGCTGTAAACCTGCTCGGGCTCGCACACCAGATTTTTTTTCTGCATGAAGCCCGCCATGCCAGAGACGGCGGCCTCGTACTTGCGGATGACTTCGGCGGCGGGCTCCACCAGCCAGATTTCCCGCGCCTGCTCGCCGGTCTTTTCCCCGGAAAACAGGCCGATGGCGGTATCCACCGCGTCTTGTTGCTGGCGGAAGTCGAGGATGTTGCCGTAGGGCTTGGTGTCGTTGAGTACGCGATTGGTGCGCGAAAACGCCTGGATCAGGCCATGGAACTTGAGGTTCTTGTCCACATACAGGGTGTTCAGGTATTTGGAATCGAAGCCGGTGAGCAGCATGTCCACCACGAGGGTGATGTCGATCTTCTGGCGGTGCGGCAGGTCGGCATTGGGGTATTGCTGATCCTTGATGCGCCTTTGCACGTCCTGATAGTAGAGATCGAATTCGCCGATGCTGTGGTTGCTGCCGTATTGGGCGTTGTAGTCGGCGATGATGGCCTTGAGGGCCTCTTTCTTTTTGTCGGGTTCCTGCTCGTTGTCGGCCTTTTCCTGCGGCAGGTCTTCCTGAATCTGCTGCACGTCTTTGTTGCCTTCGGCGGGCGGGGAGAAGACGCAGGCGAAGTTGAGCGGCTGAAATTCAGGGTCGCTCGCCAGCTTTTCGGCCTGCACGGTTTTGAACAGGGCGTGGTATTCGATGGCGTCGTTGATGCTGGCGGTGGCCAGCACGGCGTTGAATTTGCGACCGGCGGTGGCCGCGTCGTGCTTGGAGAGGATGGCTTCAACGATGGCGCGCTTGGCCAGCGGCTCCCCCTGCTTGGGCTGCGCTTTGCCCTCGGGCTTGTAGTAGTCCACATGGAAGCGCAGCACGTTGCGGTCTTCGATGGCGTGGGTGATGGTGTAGGCGTGCAGTTGTTGCTGAAATATGTCCGCCGTGGTCTTAAAGCTGGCCTGCTGGCCTTCGATCTGCTGGGCGCTGGCGTTCTGCTCGAAGATGGGCGTGCCGGTAAAGCCGAACAACTGGGCGTTGGGAAAAAATCCCTTGATGGCCTTGTGGTTCTCGCCAAATTGCGAGCGGTGGCATTCGTCGAAGATGAATACCATGCGCTGGTTGCGCAATGGCTCCAGACGTTCTTTGTAGTTGCGCTTGTTGGTGCCGTCGAGTGCAAGGCCCAGCTTCTGGATGGTGGTGACGATCACCTTGTCGGCGTAGTCGTCGGAGAGCAGGCGGCGCACCAGAGTTTCGGTGTTGGTGTTTTCTTCGACGCAGCCTTCCTGAAACTTGTTGAATTCTTCCCTCGTCTGCCGGTCGAGGTCTTTGCGATCCACCACGAACAGGCATTTGTCGATGTCCGGGTTGTCCTTGAGCAGGGTGGAGGCTTTGAACGAGGTGAGCGTCTTGCCGCTGCCGGTGGTGTGCCAGATGTAGCCATTGCCGCAATGCTGGTGGATGCACTCGACAATCGCCTTGACGGCATAAATTTGATAGGGCCGCATCATCAGCAGCTTTTGCTCGCTGGCCACCAGCACCATGTAATGGCTGATCATCTGGCCCAGCGTGCATTTGGCCAGGAAAGCGTCGGCGAAGCTGTCCAGATGGGTGATCTTTTTGTTGTCAACGCTTGCGAACTGATAAAGCGGCAAAAAGCGCTCGTCGGCATTGAAGCTGAAGTGGCGGCTGTTGTTGTTGGCGAAATACCAGGTGTCTGAGCGGTTGCTGACGATGAACAGTTGCAAAAAGCAAAGCAGGGTCTTGGTGTAGCCGTTGCCGGGGTCGTTCTTGTAGTCGACGATCTGCTGCATGGCTTTGCGCGGGCTGATTTGCAGGGTTTTCAGCTCGATCTGTACCACGGGCACGCCGTTGATGAGCAGGATTACATCAAAGCGGTGATGGCTGTAGTCGGTGTTGATGCGCAGTTGGTTGACGACTTCAAAGTTGTTTTTGCACCAGTCCTTGATATTGACCAGCGTGTAATAGAGCGGCGTGCCGTCGTCGCGCTCGAAGCTGTTCTTTTCGCGCAGGTGCTTGGCGGCGGTGAACACGTCCGGGGTGACGATGCCATCCAGCAGGCGGGCGAATTCGCTGTCGGTGAGCTGAACACGGTTGAGTGCATCGAAGTGCTGGCGGAAGTTGACTTCCAGCGCAGCGCGGTCGTGGATGTCCGGGCGGTAGGTGTATTTCAATTCGCCCAGTTTTTCGATCAGAGCTTGTTCGATTTGTTGTTCAGTCATTGATGATCGCCTGCATTATTGAGATGGCCCCCCCACCTCGTTGTTGCGGCAAGCCTAAACCTAGGATGTGCCGCTGACAACGATGGTGGCACTTACCGAGGGTCCGCGCCTGACCCAGGCGAAGTTCACAGGAAGCCTACGAGTGGCGGCTCAACCCCTGAAAACCGACCGCCATGTCATCGCAGGCCGAGCGACAGAAACGGGTCGCTATGGAGAGATGAGCATAGCGACCCCTATGCGCACATCCCAACTATGTGCATATACCCGCGAGAATCACTGCACCGGCCGCTGTTCAGGCCGGTGCTTCTACGCATAGTTACAGCGTCTGCAAGAAACGCATGAGCGCGTCCGGTGCCTGGAACCGACGTATCTTGGTGTCGGGGGGATCCAGCCGGGCGAGCGCTTTCTCCTTCATGGCGAGGTCGGCTTCGACGTAGCGGTGGGTGGTCGTTGCGCTCTCATGCCCGAGCCACAGCGCGATCACGTTGAAGGGCACACCCGATTGCAGCAGGTGCATTGCCGTGGTGTGGCGCAGCACGTGCGGCGAGACCCGCTTCTTGAGGAGGCCGGGTTCTTGAACAGCCGCGCGAGCAACAGCGAGCTTCAGACGCTGCGCGACATTGGATCGGGACATCGCTCGCCCATCACGGTTGGGCAGCAAGGCGGCCTCGCCACGAAGTGACGGATTCAGCCGCAGCCAGGCGCGGACTTCCAGGACAGTGCGAGCCCACAACGGCACCGACCGCTGCTTGCGCCCCTTGCCCTGCAGATGCACGCAGGCGGCAGCGTCGAGGACGACGTCGACCACGCGCACGCCGATGATCTCGGAGACCCGCGCGCCGGTGTTGTAGAGCATGGCCAAGAGCAGGTGGTCACGCTGCGAGGACCAGCTTTCTCCAGGTTGGCCGAGTACCGCGACCATTTCCTCACGCGTGAGGTAGCCCAGCATGGGCCGCTCGAAGCGTTTCATCGGAACCCCCAGTGCGCGCTCGACCACGTACAGCGAGGCCACGTCACGTCGGCCGGCGAATTTCAGGAACGCGCGCAGCGCGGTCAGTCTCAGGTTGCGGCTGCGAACCCCGTTGTGCCGCTCCTGTTCCAGATGATCCAGGAACGCCAGGATCAGCTCAGGCCGGATGTCGATCAACTGCAGGCTGGTCGGCAGCTTGCCCAGCTTGTGGCTGGCGAAGTCCAGGAACAACACCAAGGCGTCGCGGTAGCAGGCCACCGTGCGCGGGCTGACCGCCCGCTGCGCGACCAGATGCTCGGTGAAGAACTGTTGCACCAAGGCGGCGAACGACGGCGGATTCGGTGCGGCGGCATTACGCATGGTGCACCCCCGACTGCGACATGAACGACTCGAATCGCCCTGCGGCCAGCGCCATCAACTCCGGCACCGCTGAGAGATACCAGTAGGTGTTGGTCACCATCGCGTGCCCGACGTAGGTCGACAGCGATAGCATCGCTTGATCGACGTCCACCCCCTGCGCCTGCCACAGCACGATGCGGCGCACGACGAAGGTGTGCCTCAGGTCATGGATGCGTGGGGCATGGTGAGCACCGCGGTTGCGCCAGCCCAACCGCTCGCGCAACTCGATGAAGACGCGATGCACTTGCCGCTCGCCTAGAGGCATTCCCCGGCGTCGCCCTCGCGTACTGACGAAGAAGGGGGCCTCGTCCTGTGCGGATACGCCGGCCAGGTCGCGCCTCCCGCGATAGCGGCGCAGGGCCTCCACGGTGCTGGGATGCAGGGGCACCTGGCGCGATTTGCCGAACTTGGCCAGGTGAATGGTGAGCATTCCCTGCTTGAGGTCGACGTCGGCATTGGTTAGTGCCAGCGCCTCGGAGATCCGCATCCCGGTACTGGCAAGCAGGCCGAACAACGTCTCGTAGACGATGCCGCGCAGGCCAGGCGTCGGCCCAAGCTGCCGCGCGGCCGCCAGCAGATCGGTGATCTCCTGCTCATTGTAAATATGCGGCGCCAGCCGCTCGGGCAGCCGACCGAAGAGGGCATCGTCGGGAACCTCGGTTCCCGGCTCGAACTGGACTAGCCAATGCATGAAGGAGCGCAACACCTTCAGCCGACGCGCCCAGGTGTGCGGATCGCTGCTGGCGTGGCTGTCGTGCCGCGCCCAGTCAGCCATGACTTCCACAGTAATCGGGCCAAGGTGGCCGACGGCCTGGACATGGCGGGCGAAGCTGCGCAGGGCATACGCCTGGGTGCGCGCGGAGAAGCCCAGACGGTGGCGTTCATCCAGGTACCGTTCGACCAGCGCTTGCAGGGTGGTGTCCGCGTTCATGCTGCGCTCCCCGGCCACGGCAGGGCGACCTCGGTAAGTTTGCGGCTGTCGAGCTTGGCGTAAATCATCGTGGTGTTGAGCGAGCGGTGGCGCAACACGTCGGCCACTTCCTTGAGGGAAGCGCCACCTGCCAGCAACCGGTTGGCCATCGTGTGGCGCAGCAGGTGCGAGCGGGTGTAGGGCAGTCCGGCGCGCGCGAAGGCCTGGCGAATTGCCTTGCGCACGAGGTCCGGACCGACGGGTTGGCCGCGCGGCGTGTGGTGGCGCACGAAGAGCGCGCGATTGCGGGTCTTGGGGCGTTCATGCTCCAGGTAAGCCGCGATGGCCGCGCCGGTGGTCGCCGGCAGCGGCAGCACGTCTTCACGGCGGCCCTTGGTGTGGCGCAGCGTAATCGTGCCGGCGCGCCAGTCGATATCATCGAGGCTGATGCGGGCGACCTCGCCGCTGCGAAGTCCGAGGTCCAGGGCGCAGCGCACGATGGCGTCGGCGCGTCGCATGGAGTGGCCCGGTTTGCCGAGCGAGGCGACCAGTTGCTCGACTTCCTCGGTCGTGAGCGTCTTGGGAAGCGAGGACAACTGCCAATTGGCGGGGTAGGACAGCGCGCCAATCAACCCATGCATCGCGTCGCCCAGGGAAACGCGGTAGCGGAAGTACCCGCGCAACGAGGCGATCACCGTGCCCGCAGTTGCCGGCTTGCTGTAAAGCTTGGCCTGTTGCGCGAAGAAGTCGCGAACCTGGTCGGGCTCGATGGCTGCGATGTCGATGGCATCGTCGCCGAAGCGGGAGGTCAGCAGTCGTCCCACGATGCGCAAGGCCATTTCCCGGGTCTTGGGCGCCAAGCCGCGCACATGGTCCATGTACGTGTCGTAGCGCCGGAGTTCCTCATCCACCGGCGTCGTCCCCACCGGTGGTGGAGCAATAGCACCGCGAGCGCGCAACACCGCCAGAAGATGGCCCAGCGCGGCGCTCAGCGTGCCGCGATGCCGCTGAACCGGGCTGGCGCAATGGCATCGCGGCAGATGCTTGTCGAGAAACTGGGCTACAAGGGCTTCGTCGATGCTTTGCAAGCGCACCCGGCGGCTATGAATCCATTGCGCAAAGTGGCTAACGCTGCCAAGGCAGTTGGAAAACGTGGTCGCTGCGTAGCCGCGGTTTGCCAGATACAGCATGTACGCATCGATGTGCGGGGCGAGAGGCCCTTTGGCGAGCCAATCGGTGCTGGGGTGCTCGGATATGCGTGTGTTTCCCATGGTGGTCTCCTGAAGTGGGACCACCACTGCACAAAATAGCGAAAACTATGTCCAGCTCCGCGCTGACCAACCTGGCCCGATGCCACGCCTGCACTGAATCGACCAAGCCCTACTCATCCAACCTGCACATAGTTGGGATGTGCGCATAGGGGTCGACACCAGCCTGCTACTCTCCGGCTCTGAACGGCGGCTTGCAGTATCAAGCAGACCTACAACGGAGATGAGTATCTGGCGAGGGCTTGCGTGACTTGCCCAGCTCTGGATTCTGGGCGCTTGTTCCATGCGTTCAGTTTCCCCGCAGCCGCCGCCCGATCAACAGCGGCAAGCGCAGCAGAAACCCCAGCAGCAGGCGGGCGTGCATCCAGGTCAGCAGGAGGTTGTCGCGCAGGTAATTGAAGTGCGAGACGCCCCCTTCCGCAGCCGTTAGATACTTCACCGGCGAGGGCAGGTTGATTGGGCGCACGCCGCGCCAGCACAGACGTACCGCAGCCTCGGGATCGAAGTCGAAGCGGCGCATCCAGCGTTGGCCGCGCATCACCTGGCGCAGGGGTTCGATGGGATAGACGCGGAAGCCGTAGAGGGAATCACCGATACCCATCCACAGCGTCTCCAGGTTGGCCCAGGCGTTGGATAGCTTGCGGCCCTGCACGCGCAGGTTGGGCGCGCTGGCATCGAACACCGGCACCCCCAGCACCATGCAGCCCGGCGCCGCGATGGAAGTGGCCATGAAAGACGGGATGAGGTCGGCCGGATGTTGGCCGTCCGAGTCCATGGTGAGGGCGTGGGTGAAACCTTCACGCGCGGCGAGGTCGATACCGTGCAGGACTGCCGCGCCCTTGCCGACGTTTTCGGGCAACACCACTACCCTGAGGCCGGGGTCGGTCGCCGCCATTTCCTGGAGGCCGGCGGCGCTGCCGTCGCTGCTGCCATCCACCACCACCCACACCGGCGTCCACTGCTGACGGGCTGTGCGCACCGTGTCATAGACTTTGGCGCCGGGGTTATAGCTGGGGATCAGTACCAGGTGGCTGGCGGAAACGTTCATCTCAAGTGCCACAGCGGTGTTGACCTGCATCTGATTCGGCCTGAGCTGCGTCGGGTGGCAGGAAGCGCGGAGCATTGCCCAGTTCATCCATGAAGTAGCACTCCAGTTCCTCGCTAAATATCCCGGCCTTAGCCGGCGGTTCAATGCGGCGACCGAGCCGGATGCGATAGGTGATCGGCATGGTCGGGCGACGAAACAGAGGCCAGCCCTTGCTGAGGAAGGCAGAGTCGGTCTCGATGAACACGGTCTGGATCGGCACCTTGGCCCGACTGGCGATGAGCGCAGTCGTGCCCTTGCAGGTGTTGATCGGCCAGCGGGTCGTGCGGGTGCCTTCAGGGAAGAGCAGCAACTGGCTGCCGTTTTTCAGTTCGGCCACGGCTTGCTTGATCATGCTCAACTGCGCGTCGTTGCGGATATAGCCGGCCAGGCGGGCGCCGGCGCCGAGGAAGATGTTATCGACGAGGGCGGCTTTCATGATGCAGGCCACATTGGGCAGGCGTGAGATGACCATCAAAGCATCGAGCAGGCAGGGGTGGTTGGGTGCGATGACCAGCGGGCCTTCGTCGCGCAGGGCATCGAGCGCCGTGAGGTCGAAGCGGCAGGCTCCGACCAGGGCAAGCGCACCAAGATAGAGGCGAAAAATGGTCGTGATGGCCCAGCGCCCGAGCGGGTCGGCCCAACGCTTCGGCAAGACGTAATAGAGGGGCACAGAGAGCAGCGACCAGGTCAGGGTCAGCGTGCCGAGCAGTCCCAGACCGAACCACAGCGCAAAGTACTCGTAGAGCCGATGCAACCAGCGCCTTGCCAAGTCAGGCAACGAAGATAAGTCAGCGCTCACTCGAACGCCTCGACGCGAGTCCCCAGTTTCTCGAACATCGGCAGCTTGACAGGCAACAGCGTTGTGGCAGTCAAGGCGGCTGGGCCGCCACCAATCACCAAGACATCACCACGGTTTTTTGCATAATTTGTTAGCGTGAAATCGCATGACACATGACTCTCCCTGGTTGACGACAGCACCTCGAAAGGGTCTGGCCTCATGAATTAAAATCACGCGAATACTACCCAAACAACCCTTGTTGCTAGTAGCTCATACTGACATCCTGGTGCTGATGGCCACCGCCAGACGAAAGGGGCAGCAACAGACAAACCAAACCTACGGGTAACTACTCAGGTACCCGCTGCCGAACAGTAAATCAGGCGAAACGTGGCTGTGGTGTGTGTCCCTGGAAAGCCAGGGTCAAAGCGAGAAAGGGATTGGCGCCCTGCTTGTGGAGGGTGGCGAGATAGGAGCGAAGTGTGCAGAAGGTTTCGAGGCCGGCCTGGGTACGAAAGCCGCCGGAGATTTTCT
>Ga0210035_1001263_pt1 | contig 15474 bp, 10 predicted proteins | sample CryGeymeta201507_FD_183975 | JGI IMG/M metagenome (GOLD analysis project Ga0210035, IMG submission 183975) | Groundwater microbial communities from Crystal Geyser aquifers in Utah, USA - Crystal Geyser metaG 2015-07 (SPAdes) (version 2) | ecosystem: Environmental > Aquatic > Deep subsurface >...
GTTAGCAAAAGAACGCTCAACAGGAAGAGAAGGCTAGATTTCATAGGTCATCCAATCCATTCCACAATCGTCGCCTCGCCCTGGCCGACGCCCACGCACAGCGTCGCCAGCCCGTACCGCACGCGTTGTCCGTCGTCCGTCGCCCGTCGTCTCATCTCGTACAGCAGCGTGGTCAGGATGCGCGCCCCGGAGCAGCCCAGCGGGTGACCGAGCGCCACCGCCCCGCCGTTGACGTTGACGATTTCCGGGTCGAGGCCGAGTTCTTCGATCACCGCCAGCGACTGGACGGCGAAGGCCTCGTTCAATTCGACCAGGCTGATTTCTTGCAGCGTGAGGCCAGCCCGCGCCAGGGCTTTGCGCGTCGCGCCGACCGGCCCCAGTCCCATGATGCGCGGCGGGACGCCGGCTGCAGCCGAAGCCAGGATGCGTGCCATCGGCTTGAGTCCCAGCTCTTTGGCTTTCTCCTCGCTCATCAGCAGCAGGGCAGCCGCGCCGTCGTTCAGGCCGGAGGAGTTGCCCGCCGTGACCGTCCCGCCCTCGCGGAAAGCAGGCTTTAGCCTGCCGAGCGATTCCAGCGTCGTGTCGCGGCGCGGACGTTCGTCGGTGTCCACGATCTTCGGGTCGCCCTTGCGCTGCGGGATGGTGACCGGGACGATCTCCTCGGCAAATTTCCCGGAGTCAATGGCGGCAATCGCCCGTTGGTGCGAACGCAGGGCAAAGGCATCCTGCATCTCGCGCGTGATTTCCGGCTTCATGGCGGCGATGTTCTCGGCCGTCTCGCCCATCTGCTCGGCGCCGTACATCTCTTTCATCTTCGGATTGGGATAGCGCCAGCCCAGGGCAGTATCCCAGGCAGTCAGGTTGCCGAAGGGGAAACCAGACTCGGCCTTTGGCAGGGAATACGGGGCGCGTGACATGTTCTCCACGCCGCCAGCGATGAACACGTCACCTTCGCCGCAGCGGATGGCGCGCGCCGCCTGGTTGACCGCGTTCAGCCCGGAGGCGCACAGCCGGTTGAAGGTCACGCCCGCCACTTCGACCGGCAGCCCGGCCAGCAGCAGCGCCATGCGCGCCACGTTGCGGTTGTCCTCCCCGGCCTGGTTGGCGCAGCCGAAGTAAACTTCTTCCACAAGCGCGGGGTCGAGTTTGTTCCGTTCGAGGATGGCTTTGATCACGTGCGCGGCGAGGTCGTCGGCGCGGACGGCGGCCAGCGCGCCCCCCAGCGCGCCGATGGGTGTGCGGATGGCGTCTATGATGACAGGGGTGGGCATGGTCAGTCTCCAGTTCTTGCCTTTTTCACTCCATGACAATTCTTGTACTTGCGCCCACTGCCGCACGGGCAGCGGTCATCCGGCCTGGCTTTGGAAAAATCCGGCGACTTTATCGGCTGCCGCCAGCGGGGAATGCCGGGATAGATGAGCGGCGGTTCGTCATCCTCCTCGTCATCCTCGTATTCATCGTCGTATTCGTCATCATCCTCCATGTTTCGCGTCGAGGATGTGACGGCAGTCCAAATGTTCGCGGCCAGAAAGCCAAAGGCGCAGATAGATACCAGACTGATGATAGTAACCTGGAATGGCTCGAAGTGCGCGACCAGGTTGACCACCCAGCCTACGCCATAGGCCAGCAGGAACAGCAGCCCGCCGCCGAGAGCCAGCAGTACAACGATGAGCAGCAAGAAGCCCAGCAAAGTTACAATCATTTTTATATTCATATCCAACATCTCCTTTATGGCATTTCCTGGTAACTATTCAGCCCAAGTGTCATTCTCTCAGAAGAATCCCTGTTCGGGCAGGCATCCTGTAAGGTTTGTCACCCTGAGCCGTTTTATGGCGAAGGGTCTCCTCGCCGCACAGGAGATGCTTCGGCCACAGAACGGCCTCAGCATGACAGTCTGAGCAGTAACCACTGGAAAGGAAAAACAATGGTTTCGACAGAAACCGTACACACCCGCTGTAACAGATCAATCACAGATTCCTTGTACTCCGCGAAGCGATATTGGATGGACATGGCCGCAGCCCTTGAAAATTCTGCCATGATTGTAGCATAAATATCGTTGCCGGGTGTTTTTCGGCGGGGACGACTCCCGCTGTGGTCTCTATCGGACGCTGACACTTTCACCTGCACTTGCCGCAGGCGCAAGTGGCCGCGTCAATCCGCGTCCTATTTTCTATTGCGGAAACACCTAATATTTCACCTTTACAAGGTAGTAAGGTAAAGCCACCCGAATGAGTCGTTGATGTATAATGAAAAGCGTGACAACGAATACTCCCCTGGAATTCGACGAATCCTTCGAGGAACACGTCGCCGCCCTCTATGGCGAGCTTGAGCAGGCGATCAAATGGGAGCGGCCTTCGATCCTGCTTGCGATCTATTCCTCCGAGTTCGTCCGCGCCGACGCGGAAGATGCACTAACAGCCGAATTGAACAAACTCGGGCAGACTTCTATTCATTATCATGTAAGCGGCAGAGACAACGCCGACATCGCTCTCAACCTGTCTCAATATCCCGAAATAAACCACACCGTTTTCTTTGTCTCTGGCCTGCAATGGGGAGGCGGGGAAGATGGGGGAAATGCTTACCGCGCCTTGAATTACCGCCGCGAATATTTCGTGGATTATCACATCCGGGTCATATTTTGGATTACAGAAGAAGAAGCCGTTGCCTTGCCAAACCTCGCGCCGGATTTTTGGGCTTTCCGGCACCGGGTCATCGAATTCTTCGAGTTGCCTGCGCCGAAGCGCGCGGCTGAGATCGAAGATGAGTTGTACTGGGCCAGCAATGAAGAAAGGGCGCTGCGCCAGGATACAGATTCCAAAATAGCTTATCGGGAAGCATTGCTGAAGGATTTCGATGAAACGAGGGAAACCCTGACGACGCGCGCCGACTTGCTCAGTTCGTTGGCTGACTTGTACTGGGTCAAGCGGGATTACGAAAAATCAGCCGACCTGTGGCGGCAGACCCGCCGCCTGGCGGAACGTCTGAAGGATGCCCGCTTGCGGGTGGCTTGCTACATCGGCCTGGGCAATATCTATCGCACCATCGGCTGGTACAAGCGGGGGATGACGGCCTTCCTGCGCGCCCTCGAGCTTGATCCCGTCTCCATCCCGGCTTACACCGGCCTCGGCATTGTGTATCGCATCCTGGGACGGTATGACGAGGCGATCAACATCTACCAGCAGGTAATAGATCGGAACGTTAACGAGGCCTCCCCCTACAATGGCCTGGGTTGGGTCTTTCTTGTTCTTGGGCGGCATGATGAAGCCCGCAATGCGTTTCTGCGTGCCATCGAACTGGACCCGAAATATATCTCCGCCTGGAATGGCTTGGGAAAAACCTATGCCAGCATCGGCCGTAATGACGAAGCCATTGCTGCTTTCCGCCAGGCCATCAAACTCGATCCCAGTTTTACATTCTCCTGGAATAGCCTGGGCGGCATTCTAATGGATCTGGGCAACGCCAGCGATGCGGTCAAGGCATTCGAAGAAGCTATTCGGATCGCTCCCCAAACCGCCTCTTCCTGGAACGGATTGGGCAGTGTCTATACCCGAATTGACCAGCGCGCAGAAGCCATTGACGCTTTCCAACGCGCGATTAAATTAGAGCCTCGAGCTGCCGAGGCGTACAACGGGCTAGGTTTCGCTTATGCCTGCCAGGGACGCGCTGACGAGGCGATTGCCAGCTATCTAGAAGCAATCGAGCTGGATGCTAAATATGCTCTCCCTCACTACAATTTAGGGAAGATTTACAGCCAACTCGGGCGGGATGACGAGGCCGTCGCTTCGTTCCAAAAAGCGATCCGACTCGGCCCCGGCTCCGGGAGCGCGCACGTATCCCTGGCAGCCTGCCAGCGAAAACGAGGCAAATCGGCCGAGGCCGAAAAACAGCTTGCCATTGCCCGACAGTTGATCGAGAAAGAAAAGGAATACGATCGCGCCTTGTACGCCTCCGTTTGCGGGAAAACGGACGAGGCGCTGGCATTGTTGAGCATCGCGCTGAACAAGAAGCAGGTCCCTGCCTCCTGGGCCTGTCTCGACCCGGATCTCGGCTCCATCCGCGACGATCCGCGCTTCCTGGCGCTGACAGGTGAAGGATGAAAACGCTGCCTTTGCTTTTGCACGCGGTTATATTGTCCCTTGCCATCGGCATCACGATAACCGTTGTCCTGGTTTCGTCACGTAGGCGAAGCGCGCCCGGCGCGACCAGCTTGATCGTCTTCGCCCTGGCGTTGATTATCTGGGCAATCTCGGATTTCCTGTATAGGGCAGGTGTTTCTCCAATTGGGAAATTCTGGCTAAGCGCCACATATCTCGGCGCAACGGTCGTACCGACTGCATTGCTCACTTTCTCCATTGAATATGCTGAGCACGGATATTATCTGAACTGGCGCAAGCTGGCCCTGTTCACTATAGAACCTTTGTTAACTCAGGCGCTATTTTGGACTGACCCGTGGAATGGGCTGTTCTTCGCCGGAAAAGGAGTACAAACGATTGGAGCGGTCCCCTACAGCAGCCCATGGTTACGGATAAACGCGATTTATTCCTACAGTCTCATGCTAATAGCAGTTATCTTGGTACTTCAGATTTTCTCTCACAGGCTGGGAACATACCGGCTGCAGTCCGGTGCGATCCTGGCAGGCGCCCTAGTTCCCATTTTGGCCGGTATCATCAGCCATGCTGGCTTCAATCCTACTCCCGATTTAGACTTGATGCTGATCGCCTACACCATTACAGGACTGGCTTTTATCTACGGCCTCGTCCATTATCGCCTGTTAGACCTTGCTCCCGTTCCACGCGATCTTGTCATTGAAAGAATGGTTGATGGTTGGGTAATACTAGACAAAAAGAATCGCATCGTCGATCTTAATCCCGCAGCAGAAGTTTTAATCGGCTCTCCGCGCCATGAGCTTTTTGGTCAACCCGCAGATAGAATCCTGCGTGACTGGCCGAATATCGTTAAGCGGTTTGCGGATGATCCAATGACATTGGATAATGATGGAAGTATGAGTGTGCGAGATGAGTGGCGATATTTGAACATTCGCCTCCACCCTTTGATGAATTGGCAAGGGCATCTAATTGGACATACCGTTATCTGGCGCGACATCACCGAACGCAGAAAGGTAGAGGAGGCTCGCCAACGAGCACGTGATGAAATGTTCGTTCTACTGCGTGCGATTTATGGCGCAGCCAGCCGGGCGCAAAATACGGATGATTTCCTGACAGCCTCCATCTATCAAATCGTCTATACATTCCAAAGTAAATCCTGTCTCATACTCCTCAAAGAGAGAAAGGATTATGAACATGGATCTGACAGGCTGTTGCTGGCTGCTCATCACGGCCTCTCGGTTGAGGCTGCGAGTAGTATGTCATCCGTCATGATAAAAAGCGATATGGTTGCATGGGTTCTTGAAAACCAGGAACCCTTTTTCATTCCAGACATTAGCACTGATCCACGCGTACCTGAATCTATGCAAGCAGCGGGCCAGCTATCTCTCCTGATTATCCCAATGTTTGTTGAGGAAAACCTGCTGGGCCTGATAGGCATTTCACGTGAGGGAAGTTCTCCCTATCGCACGGACGAAATCGCCCGCATAACCGCATTAGCTGAAGAAATTGCGTCATTTATCAGCACTGATCGCAGGCGACAATTGACAATAGCCTTGGCAGAACGGCAGCGTCTGGTTCGCGATTTGCACGACTCCGTAACTCAGAAGCTTTATAGTTTAGTGACCATGACAGAGGTAGCGCAAGCCAGATTGGATGCCGGATTGGAGACTGGGTCGGAGGTTATACTAGTCCAGATATTTTCGCGCATCGGTGAGTATGCCCGTCAAGCATTGAAAGAAATGCGTTTATTCCTTTTTGAGTTACAACCGATCAACCTCGAGCGCGAAGGGCTTGTTACAATCTTAAATCAACGTTTGGCCGCTGTGGAGGGTAGGGCAGATATTAAAGCACGGTTGCTCGCAGACGATAATATCTCCTTAAGCCTGGAAAAGGAGGTGGCTTTATACTACATTGCTCAAGAGGCGCTAAATAATATATTGAGGCACGCCGCTGCAAAGTCTGTAAACATCCACCTTAAACAGGGGAAAGTCAATGTGCTACTACAGATTGAAGATGACGGATGCGGTTTTGATCCAAAAAGAGATGATAAGGGGGGCATGGGATTGCGAAATATGCGTGAACGAGTATCCCAGATCGGCGGAAAAATGAAAATAGTCTCGACCCCTGGGAAAGGTACAAGAATCACTGTAATCGTCGGTAAGGATAGGTGTTCAAAAGCGAGACCAAGATGGCGGTGAATATGGAAAAGATACGTGTACTCGTGGTTGATGACCAAACTGTGGTTCGAGAAGGATTTGTAGCAATTCTCTCGTTCCAGTCAGATATCGAGGTGGTAGGACAAGCAGAAGACGGGATTCAAGCTCTCAAATTGGTTCAAGAAACGCAGCCTGATGTAATCTTGCTCGATCTGGTTATGCCCCGCCAGGACGGCTTGACGACCATTCCGATGATCAAAGAAATATCCCCAGAAACGCACATCCTGGTGCTTACTAGCTTTTCCGAGGGTGACCGCGTCTTTCAAGCAATAAAGTCCGGAGCCACAGGATATTTGCTCAAAGATGCCACACGCGAGCAATTGGTACAAGCCATCCGGGATGTGGCACAAGGTTTGGCCTCTCTACAACCTTCTATCGCGGTCAAGGTAATCCACGAGATTGCTCACCCCGAGAAGCTGTTATACACAGCTGATCCACTCACCCCGCGCGAGTTGGATACTTTACGCTTGATCGCGCGCGGACTCAGCAATCAGGAAATTGGAATGGAACTTCACGTTCACGAACGGACGATCGCCAAAAAAGTGAGCAGCATCTTGGCTAAACTTCAACTGGCAAATCGCACCCAGGCCGCCCTCTATGCGTTACGCAAAGGGCTGGATGAACCAACCGAAGAATAGTTGGTGTAGTCCTGGGTAGAATCATTCGAACGAATAATGACTACTTTTAAGAACCTACTGCCAATAAGCAGATCCTTCAGCTTTGCTAACAAGGTAAACGGCAGAAAGCAGCCAAAAAACTTTTAAATTTATGAACACAGAGACGCTCATCTGCTTTGCTATATTACTTGCAGTTACCGGGATTGCCATAATCATCCTCGTTGTATCAATACAGAGGCGCACTTCCCCTGGTGCTACTAGCTTGATTGTCTTTGCACTGTCATTGTTTTTCTGGACAATAACATATGTGCTCTTCTCCAATGGTGTTTCACCACCCGGTTTAATTTGGTTGAGGTTCACATACTTATTTTCAACGATAGCACAGACAGCTTTATTGACAAGCGCTATCGAGTTCACAAATCGAAAATACTTACTGACATGGTTGAGTGTAGCCTTGCTGGGTTTGGAACCTGTCTTTTTTCAGGTGTTTCTTTGGACAGATAAATCTCAGAATTTATTAAATACCGCAAGCAGAACCGGGACAACTAAAACAATCTTGGACAGCAATCCATGGCTGTGGATAGATACAATTTATTCCAACTGCCTGATTCTACTTGTGCTGTTTCTACTTATCCAATCCTATTTTCATAGACCACAGCTACACCAATTACAATCCCACATCCCTTTGGCAGGGTTGTCGGTACTCATCCTTACCCGAATCGCCAACCTAATTGGTTTAACTCCCTTCCTCAACTTTGATCTTACACCAGTCGTTTTCGCGATCACAGGTTTAACTTTCTCATATTTACTCTCCCATTCTTCCCGGCCAGACCTTGATAATGTCTCACGAGATATTGTTGTAGAAAAGATGAGCGAAGGATGGATAGTACTAAACTCGCAAAATAATATCGTCGATTGTAACCCGGCTGCAGAGGAAGCACTTGGTCTTCTGCGGAATCAGCTCTGTGGCCAATCTATAGAAAAGATTCCAGGCGATTGGCAGAACATTATCAGGCGCGATAGGAATATTAAGTGGCTGGTCATAAATAAGAGCATAAAAATGCGAGATGGCTTGCATTATTTTAGGATTGGCAGCTCTCTTTTGACCAGTCAGTCTGGAGATTATAATGGGCAAGTTCTTATCTTGCGCGATATCACGAGCCACAGGAAGGCAGATGAGGCAAGGCGACAGTCATATGAAATGCTAATGAGTCAACTTCGTGGGATTTCTAATGCGGCCAGCCTGACACTGAATTTGAGTGACTTCTTGGAAGCATCTATTCATCAATTAGTATCTTCATTTCATAGCCAATCTGGGGTAATTTTTCTCCTAGATGACAATGCAATTGAATCTGGTATGCGCAGGCTTTCAACGACCGCTCATCATGGTCTTACAGACCAAGCAATTGACAGCTTAGCTTCTCTTCAATCATCAAACAACATCGTAGCATGGATTCTTGAACAAGATGAACCACATTCAATATCCAATGTTGGTTCTGTTCAGCGTGTTCCCGAGTTTATCAAGCAACTAGGCTGTGCAACTCTTTTGTCGGTACCGATAATGACAGAAGATCAGGTCATGGGCGTGATATGTTTGTTGCGGAAAGAAGCGCGATTCAATTATTGTGAAATCACAAATATGGCTACGATATCTGAAGAAATAGCAACATTTATACGGGGCGAGCGCCAGCGCCAATCGGTGATAGCCTTGGCAGAACGTCAGCGATTAGTGCGCGATCTACATGATTCTATTTCAAATAATCTGTATGGAGTGGTTGCATTGACCGAGGCAGCAAAAGCCGGATTGGAGGTAAATCCCTTGGAGAGTCAAGCCGAGGTTTTAACACGAATCGGTGAAACTGCGCGGCTCGCCGTCAAGGAAATGCGCCTTTTCCTCCATGAGTTGCAGCCAGCGGATTTGGTGCAAGAAGGTCTTGTTCCAGCCTTACATCAGCGCTTGGAAGCTGTTGAAGGGCGCTCGAATGTCAAAGCTTTGTTAATAACAGACTATAATGGCTCCCTACCCCTAAGAAAAGAAGTAATGTTGTACTATATTGCTCAAGAGGCGCTGAATAATGTTTTAAGACACTCCCAAGCTAAATCCGTCACTGTGAGATTGAAACAGAAAAAGGGAAATGTTGTACTTGAGATTGAGGATTTCGGATGCGGTTTTGATCCTGCACAAATAGGTAGCGAAGGTATGGGATTACGGAACATGCGAGAACGAGCAACTCTTGCTGGCGGAAAATTTGAGATAATATCAACCCCCGGGAAAGGAACAAGGGTCATTGTAAAAATACAGAGGGGAGAGAATTAAGCAAAGAAAATCATATTTCTCTTGATTGGTGACCGAACGCGGTTTGAGAAGGATTTATACACAGACAAACTTCAATTGGCAAATCGCACTCAAGCCGCCCTCTCCGCTTTTTTGAACGGCTTTATTGCAGAGTACTATTCCCATGAATATCCACAGATTGTACAAATGTATTTCTTTTTCGGTTTCCAAATGGATGTTCCGGTGCGGAAAAGATAGATTGTCCAAAGCCCAAATGTAATCATAAGCAACAAGGAATTAAGAATGGCTAATTTCCAATTGATTGGATATCTCTCCACCGATTGATAACGCATGCAGTTGGGACAGCGAAGCTGACGAGCCGATTTACTCAATCCAATGAGGATGGGTTTGGACTTATATGCGGGTGTTTGGGTTGATTGGGCTAATGTATTACATTGTGAACGATGAACAATATCGGTAAGGCCAATCTCAGGGCTTGGGGATTCGGAAGGCAGTTTAGTTTCTAAGAGATCTTCTTGATGAATATACATCGAGGCAGTTTCAGCAGACGATCTTATCTTGGAAGCATCAGTTTTTTCACGGAGATATTTACAATAATCATGGACGCGTTGATTCTGGGGGTTGAAAGCCAGGAATTTATACAAAACCCTGATGCGTTCTTGGGTAGTGGGGAAAGTGTTAGCATACCAAATCCAGGCTAACTCATTTTGTGGGTCTTCTTTCGTGATCGCTTCGAGAAGCTCCCTGGCACTTGTTTTTTCGCCAGACATGTATAAGTTCAAAGCTAACCCGAGATGGTTCCTAAGGGCCCCCTTGTTCTCCGAATTGTGGAACTTTGTCTCTGATTGTGCTGGCTCGAGAGCCAGTTGATCCAGAAACGACAACTGAAGCGGAGAAACATCCGGGGACGCGATCGGAGAGGTCGCGATGGGTTGCGTGGGGGTTGACAGGCTTGGAGGTCTGAGAGGGGTTACTTCAGCACCGGTGAGCGATTCACATAAGTATTGTATGCGTTGATTTTCGGGATTTCGTTTGCGGAACTCTTCCAGGGTTTGAACACGTTCCTGGATAGTGGGAGAGGTATTGGCATACCAAATCCAAGCCAACTCATCGGATGGATTCTCTTTAACGATAAGCTGGAGCAATTCCCTCACGGCTTTTTTATCGCCGGTTTGGGCTAGTTCAATGGCGATTTCAAGTAGCTCGGAGGATATATATTTGCCTGTGGGATTAGAAGACGACGCGCCACTGGTCACATAATGATTGTATCTCATATTTTATCTTGCAGCAACAATTCAACAGACAAATCATATATAGCGGTCATTAAAGACCACATTCCATACCTGGGGGGTCACAAGTAGTGATCACTAATGCCCCTCCCCCCATACAATGGGGTACATATGGCGGTCACTAATGCCCCTCCCCGCATATACAGGATGGGATGTTAATTATTGCGCGAATAAGCATCTTTCTAGGGTTTTATCGGAAGGGCGAAATCCTTATAATGATTGTAGCTGCACGGACAATCTAATTTGGAATGTCGTTCGCCAGGGACTTCGCGGCAGATCGCCAAGCCGTCGCATCTGGCCCGATAACGCTCTCACCAGGAATGATCCCAATGTTTATAGGCCAATACCATCGTGCGATCAATGATGAAAGTCGCTTGACGATCCCGGCCGGCTTTCGTGAACGTCTCTCCGGCGGCGCGTACGTTACGCAGGGTTTCGACCGCAACCTGTGGGTGCTCACCGCGCAGGCATTCCAAGAGATCTACCAGCGGGTCACAGCGATGAATCTGGCGGACCCCCTGGCGCGTCTCCTGCTGCGCATGATCCTCGGCGCCGCCTCCGAACTGGAGATGGATGAGGCTGGCTGCATCCTCGTCCCGAAAAACCTGCGCGAGTACGCAAACCTGAACGGCGAGGCGATCCTGGTCGGGCAGGGCGATTACTTCGAGGTCTGGTCGCCGGTAAACTGGCACGAGCAGGAAATGCAATTGCAGGATGCTGAGGCCAATGCTCAACGCTTCGTCATGCTCGACCTCGCCGTAGGCTGAGATCGCCCACACACCGCCGCTCCCCCAGTTTATTGAGATGATTCATCAGCACTTTATGAGAGGACACAATGAGCAAATTCGAGTACTTCCTGGCTACAGATTTCGACCGCGCCTGGCTTAATTTCGAGCTTGATCTACCCCTCAAGCCCGGTGAAAATGGGGAACCCAACCCATTCTATATCAACCGGCCTGGCAACCCAATCGCTGAATTGGAAGACGCCTTGCTGGCGCCCTTCTATCGCCCGCCGAAGTTCTTCTTCTCCGGGCACCGCGGCTGTGGAAAATCAACCGAACTGCTCCACCTGATGTCCAATCCAGCGATCCAGAAAAAATATTGGCCGGTCAACTTCAGCATCCGCGAGGAAGCGGACATCATTGATCTGGATTTTCGGGATGTATTGCTCGCCGTCGGCGGTCGCATGTTCCGTGATTACCGGAGAAGGGGAGGCCAATTGCCCGAACAATTGCTCAAAGAGCTGAATAGCTGGAGAGGAAAGGTCGAAGAAGAAGTAAGGACGATTTCCGGCCGCCCGTTGGAGTTCGAATTCGGCGCGGCAGTGGACGCCTTTTTCGCCAATGCGGGCATGAAGATGAAACTGGAACCCAAGACGCGCGCCGAGCTGCGCCAGGTGTTCGAAAGGGACATCACCGGCTTGATCGCGGTAATCAACAATATCGCTGCGGCCATTTACAGCAAAGAGAGGCGCATCCCGCTCATCCTGATTGACGACCTGGATAAGCCCAATCTGGAAGAAGCCAGGGCGATCTTTCACGACCGCCGCGAGATCATGATGCAGCCCACTTGCGCCATCGTCTATACGGTCTCGAGCGCCCTGTTTTACAGCAAGGATTTCGACGCCATCCGGGATCAGGCTTACTTCTTGCCCAATATCATGCTGCACCCTCCCCAAAAACCCGATGAGCGGGACCAGGAAGGATACGCTACGCTGCGCAGCTTCGCGCACCTGCGGATGGACGCCAATCTCATTGTTCCCCTGGCGCTGGAGGAGGCGATTACTTACAGCGGCGGCGTTTTCCGGGAAATGGCGCGCATCATGCGCACCGCCATCGGGCGGGCCAGGCGGCGCAAGGTTGACAAAGTAGAGAGCAGCGATGTGGAAGCGGCAACCACCGAGATCCGCAACGAGTACCGGCGAATTTTAGATAAGGAAGACCTGGAAATCCTGAGAAGCGTCAACGAAAATAACCGCCTCGAGTATAACGACCGGTTGACCCCCTTGCTCCAACTTTTGGCCTTGCTGGAATATCGAAACGGTGAAAACTGGTGTGATGTTCATCCCGTTCTGAGGAAAGTGCTCAATGAATAACACATATCAAGACATCCGTGTCGCAACCCAGGAAGTCGAGCCTTTCGAGGATCGAGTGGATATCCTCTTTCGGGAACTCGAGCTGGCGATCAAGTGGCAGCGGCCATCCATTCTGCTGGCGGTTTATAGCTCGGAGTATGTGCACGCAGACGCCAAAACCACGCTAAAGAATAGATTGATAGACTTGGCGCAGAATGTTCATCATTTCCAAGTTTCGAATGAAGAGAATTCGGACATTCCTGTGTGCCTCTCAGAGTTCACGGATCTGGACAAGACGGTCTTCTTTATCGAGGGTCTAAGATTGGGAGGCGGTAAGGATGGGACAAGGGCATATCGGGCGCTCAGCATCGGCCGGGAATACTTTATTGATAAGCGGATTCGCGCTGTCTTCTGGTTGACAGAGAATGAGGCCAATGACCTGGCCCACTACGCCCCAGACTTTTGGGCTTATCGCCACCGGGTGGTCGAGTTCGTCGAGTCGCCAACGCCTGAACAGATCTCGCTCCGCGCCTTGGAAGCGACCTGGCAGGGCATTGGCGAATACGCGGAATCCCTCGACGATATTGATGCAAAGATCGCCCTGCGGGATGCGCTGCTGAACGACCTGCCCGAAGGGGACGAAGCGATTGCCATACGCGGGAATTTGCTGTTTTCATTGGGCGTATTGCATTGGCGCAGAGGAGATTACGATAAGGCTTTCCAATTCTTGCAGACCGCGCTGGAGATTGCCGCCTTTACCCAGGACACATGGTTCGAAGCAGTGAGTTTCAATGCGATCGCGCTCGTGAGCACGTCCCTGGGGAAAGCTGATGAGGCCATCGAGTCATTGAAACAAGCCGCTGCGCTTGCTCCTGACCAGGCATTTCCCTGGAATAACCTGGGGAATCTTTACAGCCGGCTCGACCGCGACGAGGAAGCCATCGCTGCCCTCGAAAAGGCGATCGAAATCAATCCTTTGGATGCCATCAGTTGGAATGGGTTGGGAAATGTGTATCATAAATTGGGGCGCAGCGAAGACGCAATCGTTACCTACCAAAAGGCAATCGAATGTAGCCCCAACTGCGCATACCCCTGGATTGGCTTGGGAGAGGTGTTTGAATCCTCGGAACGCATCGAGGAGGCCATAGGCGCCTTTCGGAAGGCGATCGAGATCAATGCGCGCATCGTCCACCCCTGGATCAGCCTGGGGAACATCTTCGAAAAGCAAAAACGAAGCGAAGAGGCCATCCAGGCATACCAGAAAGCTTTCGAGATTGACCCCAAGAACGCCCTTCTTTGGAACGAGCAGGGGAATGTCTACCTCAATGCAGGTGCATACGATGAAGCGATAAACGCTTACAACCAGGCCATCGAGCAAGATCACGGATTCGGGTGGCCGTATTGTAGTTTGGCTTTCGCTTATTCACTTCAAGGAAAATACGAAGAAGCGATCCCGCTCTATCAAAAAAGCATAGAGTTACTCGGCAACAACAAGGATAAAGCTGTCGCGTGGAATCGGCTCGGTCACGCCTACCGGCGACTGGGTGACGACGGGAATGCCATTGCAGCCTATCAGAGAGCCATCGAGCTTGACCCTGAGGAGACCGCTTTCAAGAATGATCTCGACGGAATCCATCACGATGAACATCATCATGATCCCGGCAGCATGGACGAGGCTGTCCCCGAAAAAGATGATGCCATCGCGATAGATCAAAGAGCCGTCGAGCTGGTCATGTTCGATCCGCACAAGGCGCTGATCAAAACCGATCCGGGTGTCAGGCGCAACGGCTCAGGCCACAAGGATGAGGTCAACGCGGCTTACAATAAAGCAACTGGACTGGACGCGCCTGATGGGTATGGTAATGAAATTATCGCCTATCAAAGGAACGTTGGCCTGGCCCTGCTCGACCCGCAGGATGATTCAGACCGCGCCTTCGCCTGGATTGATCTCGGCGAACTCCATTACGATACAAGCCATCTCAGTGAGACGATGGTCGCCAACGAAGTGGAAACCAGAGTCGAGGAGCCGAGAAAGGCCGAGGTTTTTCCAGCCCAGGCTCCGGTCGGGGACGCTCCGCAGGCAGTTCGTCAGGATGTGAGGCCTGTGGAGGAAGTCATCCATACGGAGACCGCCGTTCCAGGTCAAAATCCTGGCGTGCCAGTTCAAACCGAAGCTCCAGTCGTAAACCATGACAACGACGAGGCCATCGCCACATACCAAAGGGTGACTGAACTCAATCCCAAAAGCGCGCGCGCATGGCACACGCTGGGCAATCTCTTCAGAACATCGGGACGTTACGGCGAGGCCCTGGCGGCATTCGATCAGGCCGTTGCTCTCGATCCTAACCGAGAAGTATTTCATTACCACTTGGGTCTCGTGTACGCAGCTTTGAAACGCTACGATGAGGCGATCCGCGCCTTCCAAAAAGTCGTCGAATTGAACCCGGACTACAACCTAGCCCACTGTACGCTGGCTGGATACTACCGCAGGCTGGGCCAGGAGAACGAGGCTCAGAAACATATCACGATTGCCTTGCCGACCATGAAGGATGAAACGGAATACAACCGGGCCTGCTTCGAGGCGATCTGCGGGAACAACGACCAGGCATTGGCATTGCTCAACGAAGCCCTGGAGAAGAAGCAAACCACGCCAGATTGGGTGCGCCGCGACCCGGACTTCGAGTTCATCCGCGACGACCCGCGCTTCCAGGCGCTGGTGAGCGCGTAAAACCGCAACGGTCACCACAGTAACTTCAATACATGCGCTCACATATATACTGAAAGCGGGTACAAATTGCGCTTTTTCTCAACGGGTTTCGGCGGATTAAAATCCTGCCTCAGTTCATGAAAGTCGGTTCAAACCGACTCGTTGCGCC
>Ga0210035_1001294_pt1 | contig 15238 bp, 10 predicted proteins | sample CryGeymeta201507_FD_183975 | JGI IMG/M metagenome (GOLD analysis project Ga0210035, IMG submission 183975) | Groundwater microbial communities from Crystal Geyser aquifers in Utah, USA - Crystal Geyser metaG 2015-07 (SPAdes) (version 2) | ecosystem: Environmental > Aquatic > Deep subsurface >...
TCATAACGTACCAAAGCAAATCCGCATATACAGGTGGTTAAAACTAGAAGCAGCGCAGGTAAACAGCGAAGGAACATTTCACATTGTCCCAAATTGTTCACCAGTAGTCCGTTTCATTAAAACAGATACAAATTGACCGATAGTTACCATACTTCTTCTTCAACTTCTGAAAGCGGTAAGGGCTTGTTCACAAATAACGTGCACATTTGACTCGCCAACTTTGGGCGTACTGCGTCGTTGCAAATCGCTTGTGCAGCAGAGCTGCACGGCACGCTTTGCGCCTCGCATTGCATCCCAAATCCGGCGGCCAAATGTACAGCTTCTTCATGAACAAGCCCTAACCATGGCAAGGAAATCCAAACGAGCTGCGTTGGTGTTGACATCTGAACAAAGAGCCACACTCAAAGCATTGACCACGTCGAGGACGGCAACGACACGAGATATCGAGCGAGCAAAAGTGATGTTGGGCTACGCCGATGGTGCGTCCATCACCGAGTTGAAGTGCTTGCTGGGGTTCAGTCGGGCGACACGGTGTCAGGATCGAGAACATAGCCGTTCGCACTGTTCGGCAGTGAGCCAAGCGCTGCCGCCGTACGCGAAGGCAGAACCCAGTCGTGATCCACGCGTCGCCAATAAACATAAATGCAAAAGTTTTCGAGTTATTCCTTTTTGGCCAACCTTACAATTGTTTCCCGCCTTCGCGCTAAAGACTTCAAAGCCAACATTTTTGAATGAAACGCCACACTTGATTATGACTACTGTTCGCTCTTCAATAACCACTTCTGAAGGCATCAACCCCCATGCAGTCCAGCCTACGTCAATCGTGGCGCTGGGCAAAAGCTTTTGGCGCAACCGTCAACTCATTGGGCAAATGACCAAGCGTGAAGTTGTCGGCCGTTACAAAGGGTCGGTGATGGGCTTGGCCTGGTCGTTCTTCAACCCCGTGTTCATGTTGCTGGTTTACACCTTTGTTTTCTCCGAGATATTCAAATCCCGCTGGGGCGCTGGTGATGACAGCAAGACCCAATTCGCACTGGTTCTCTTTGTCGGGATGATCGTGCTCAGCCTGTTTAGCGAAGTGCTCAACCGCGCCCCCGGATTGATTCTCTCCAACGTCAATTACGTCAAAAAAGTTGTTTTCCCGATTGAAATATTACCAGTCATCACCATGGGTGCGGCCTTGTTCCATAGCCTGATCAGCTTGGGTGTGCTGTTGACAGCCTTTGCGCTCTTCAATGGTTACCTGCACTGGACGGCGGTTTTTACCCCTTTGGTGTTGCTGCCGCTGGTCATCCTGACAACAGGTCTGGCTTGGATGTTGGCATCTTTAGGAGTTTTTTTGCGTGACGTTGGACAAACCATCAGCATCATTACAACTGTCTTGATGTTTCTTTCTCCGGTGTTTTACCCCATGACTGCGGTGCCAGAACGGTTTCGTTCGATCATCATGGCTAACCCGCTAACCTTTATTATTGAGCAAGCGCGTGAAGTGCTGATCTGGGGGCGTTTACCTAACTGGCTGGGACTGGGCATCTATACCCTGGCGGCAGTCGCCGTTGCCTGGTTGGGCTACGCCTGGTTTCAAAAAACCAGAAAAGGATTTGCGGATGTCCTGTGACAATATCGCCATTCGCGTTAAAAATCTTGGTAAGTGTTATCAGATTTATGACACCCCGCGTGATCGCCTCAAACAATTCATCTTGCCGCGACTGCGCGGCACAAAGGGTCAAGCCCGGAAGCAATATTTCCGTGAATTCTGGGCGCTCAAAGATGTTTCATTTGAGGTAAAAAAAGGGGAAACATTTGGTTTCATCGGACGCAATGGGGCGGGCAAATCTACGTTATTGCAAATTCTCTGTGGCACCTTAACACCAAGCAGCGGCTCCGTTGAAATCAACGGGCGCGTAGCCGCTTTATTAGAATTGGGCGCTGGATTCAATCCGGAATTTACCGGCCGAGAAAATGTTTACTTGAATGCCTTGGTGCTGGGATTATGTAAGGAAGAAATCGATACGCGTTTTAACAGAATTATTGAATTTGCTGATATCGGTGAGTTCATCAATCAACCCGTCAAGACCTATTCCAGTGGCATGTTTGTTCGCCTGGCCTTTGCAATTGCAATACATGTTGAACCAAGCATACTCATTATTGACGAGGCGTTGAGCGTTGGTGACATCGCGTTTCAGAATAAGTGTATTTTAAAAATCAGGGAGCTTCGTGACAAAGGCACAACGCTTTTGTTTGTGACTCATGATTTAAGCACCATGCAGTTGATCTGTGATCAAGTGGCCTGGCTGGATTGCGGTGAGATTGTCATGATTGGTGATCCTGTGCCAGTCAGTCAAGAGTATTACGTCAAAACCACGGGAGTCCAAACTGATCGTAAAATTTTGGCTACCGTTATTTCCCAGAAGCAGACGGGCATGGCGAAATTCATTGAGGCCAAGCACGATATTCCAGAAAGCACCACAAAACCTGTCTTTAGTGTCGGCGACACCATCCGTTTTAAACTTGCAGTGCAAGCGGTAAAGCCGATGGGTCGCACAGTTTTTACAATCAGTATTTTTAGAGCCGATGGCGATTGGGTCGTTGGACAAACCAGCTTGGAGGCAGGTGTATTCTGGGAGCCACAAGACGTGGACGGCATCCAGCGCGGGAGGTTTGTTTTGGAACCCAACTGCCTTGCGCCTGGCGATTACCTGGTGGCATTTGGGGCAAACTCAGAAGACTTATCAGTGTGCTACGCACTAACCGACCTTGCCTTGCCTTTCTCTGTACGCTGGAATTTCCCAACATGGGGAAAATTTATTCATCCATGCCAGTGGATTCCATTGAACTCGGGGCACAGCGCACCATAAACACCCATCACGCTTTCAATTCAATAAGCCAAGGTCAAATGTGCACACCCAGCGAAGCAACGCCGTGTGCCACTTGATATGCAATGACATGACCGAAATGCAGCCTGCAAACACCAAAAACCAACTTACCGTAAATTCACCTGCCGCCAGCACAACACCAGCCTGTCCGATTTCAAAGTCGACTGATGTGCAACCCTTGTGTCAGGTCGACGGCTTTGCTGTCTGGCGCTGCCCAGAGTCAGCCACTGATTTTGTATGGCCCATGCCAGACGACAAGACACTTAAAGACTTGTATGACCGTGAAGCCTGGTTTGAGGGGGGCGAGCGCGGCGGCTACAGCGACTACGACGCCCAAACCGAGCCCTCCCTACACTTGGTAAAAGAGCTGCTGGGGCGATTTCCTGATGGGAAAGGTAAGTTGACGGTACTTGACGTGGGTTGCGGCTACGGCACGCATCTGCGACTGGCTGCCGACCAGGGTTGGCAGTGCTTTGGCATCGAACCTTCTGCGCACGCACGCACCATGGCGCAGCAGCGCCATGCTGATCGCCTAACCGTGGTGGAGCAGGCCGAAGACCTTTTCCCCATACGTTTTGACCTGATTCTCATGTTCGAGGTCATTGAGCATTTGCAAGACCCCTACAAATTGTTATTTACGCTGTTTGGCAGAGGGGCGATCGGACCCGAGACACTGGTGGTCATCAGCACGCCCAACGCGCGCAGTACCGACGCCGTCACTGATCCTGCTGGCTGGGCGTATCGACATCCGCCGTCACACCTTGTCTTCTACTCAGCGAAGTCATTTCAGGTCTTGCTGCGGCGCTTGTTGTTCAAGGACATCAAGATTTATGGGGTGGTCAAGCTGCCCGACCAACCGGCGACACGCTTCGAAGACGAGCCGCCGTCAATCAATGACGAGTGGGGCGACTTCCTTGGCATCGTCGCCGAGGCCAGTGGCAGCGAATTCAAAGAATTCATGCATGAGCGCTACGTTCCAGATTCGTACTGGAAGCTCACAGAATACGAGCACTTTCCGCGTTACGGTTTGGCGACCCACATGGCTCAAGGCGCGAGAGTGCTTGATTTCGGCTGTGGCACGGGCTATGGCACCGCCTTGCTCGGGGAAGTTGCTGAATCTGTGGTGGGCATGGACATTGCCGACAGCGCAATTCAGTGGGCCAGGCAGACCCACCGCAACCCCAAACTGAGTTTTGTGCAGCGCGCCGATCTGGGGCGTGGTTTGCCGCCGGGTTCCTTTGATCTGGTGACCTGTTTTGAAATGATTGAGCATGTCGACCATGCGACGCAACTGGAGACCATCCGCAGTGTGGCGCGCCTGCTGACTTCTGGGGGCAAGCTGGTCATTTCCACACCAGACCCACTGTTCACGGCTGCTTATGGGGACAATCCGTACCATCTGCGCGAGATGACAGAGTCGGAATTTATGGAGTTGTTGCACGAAGGCTTCAAGCACGTGACGATGCTCAAGCAGTGGGTTCGCCCAAGTGTTTTGATCGGCAAGCATTCGGTGCCAGGCATTGAATCGGTCATGTTCGATACGCTGTCTAAGGATGTATCAGCGGACGCGCCCGTAGGTTTTGTCGCTATATGCTCAAACCAGCCGATTGAAAACCCACCGCAACTCTGTCAATTCGACACATCGGTCGACTTCAATCGTCAGGCCCTCGAAACAGAGCACCAATTAAACCGTCTTCGTTATGAAAACTACACGCTAACGACCAGCAAGCAAATACGCGAGAACAGCGTCGCCGAGCTACAAAAACAAGTGCAAGCACTGAATGGCAGCGCGGCCTGGCTGGAGTCCCAGCGCGTGGCTTGGGAAAAACTTGCCAACGAACGAGCGCTTGACATTGCGCGCCTCAACGCTGCGCTGCAATCGCTTGAAACAAGTGTTGCATCACTCGAAGCGCAGCAACTGGAGCGAGACAAGCACATCACTGCGCTCAATGCAGAACGTGACTTTATTTTCAGATCAATGAGTTGGCGTCTCACAAGACCGTTGCGGTATTTGCGGCGCAAATTAATCTCTCAACCACTGGGTTTGATGCGTCAGAAATTTCGACACCTGCAAGCGCCTGGTGGCGAATCACCGGCTGTAAGTGGCGGTATCAATACTTCAGAAAACCTGGGTGAAAAGCACAAGGTTCTGCTGGTGCTGCACGAGTTCTCTCGCACGGGTGCGCCGCGCGCGGTTCTTTTCTTGGCCAGGGCACTCTTTCTGCAATATGGTGTACGACCAGTCGTCATGGCATGTGTCGACGGGCCTATTCGGGAAGAGTTTGAAAACGAAGGGTTCCCTACGCTGGTTCAACCACAGTTGTTCGATTCCAAAGACCGTACGCCGGCAATCCGCGAAATCATTGCGGGGTTTGAAAGAGTCATCGTTACACCTCTGGCTTCCTTCCCGTTTGTTCGTAACTATGCAAGTGTCGCCAAGCATTTGACATGGTGGATCCATGAAGAAGAAAAGGGCTTTGCCTATGTCGCCGACAACTTTGCGCCGGACCTGGCTGCGCTCTTCTGCGCATGTGAGTCCATCTGGCTTGGCAGCCCCTTGTGTTTTGCCCCGGCTTTGCAATACGTCGCCAAAGAGAAGTTGCATCTGTTGGTTTACGGCTGTGACGACATCGCGCTGCCCCATCGTTCACCTCCGCTGGAGCGCATGGTATTTACGATGGTTGGCACGATGGAACCGCGCAAAGGGCAGGACATTTTTCTTGATGCCATCAAGCTGTTGCCAACTGAACTAAGGCACAAAGCCTTCTTTCGAATGATCGGCTCCCCCTACAACGATTGGTCAGCCAATTTTTACAAGCAGGTGTGTTCCGATGCTGGCCTGATTCCCGAAGTGGAGTGCCTTCCCAATATGCCATTTTCACAATTGCTTGAACAATATGCTGAAACAGATGTCGTGGTCTGCGCCTCGCGGGCAGACCCCTTGCCAATCTCGATTACCCAGGGACTCATGTTTTCCAAAACATGCCTATGTTCATCGGTGACTGGACATGCAGCCCTGTTGACGGATGGGGAAAATGGCTTGATATTTGAAAACGAATCTGCTGTAGCCTTGGCCGAAAAAATGACGTGGGCTCTACAAAATCCTCAAGCCATCCTTGCCCTTGGTATTGAAGGCAGAAAAATCTACGAAGAACATTTCCTGATGAGCAGTTTTGCAGACAATGTAAAGAACTTGCTGCAAGAACACACTCAAATGATTGCCAAATCCAGTCAAATAGCATCATGAAGATTGACTTCAGATTATTGACAATTGTTGCGTGTGCGTTTGTTGTTGCAGGCGCGGCAATCGTCATGACTCGGCAGGCGACAAATTCCGCTGTGGTGATGGAGATTATTCCGCCCAAGGGAGTGGCCATGACCGACCGTGTACCCGACGGAATGCAGTTGGAAGTTACCGCCAAAGGGCTCACGTTAACGCTACCCGAATGTAATCTTGATAAATACCAGGACAAATTTTTTCTGCACTTGTATACCCGGTCTGGGTTGGAAAAGAACCCGCCAGCCTTCATCAACCTTGACTTCTTTCTTGCCCAGGAAACAGGCTTGGCGCAGCAGATTCATGGCGAAAAGTCCTGCGTCTATCTCAAGCCATTGAGCGATTTTTCACCCCAGCAAGTCAATATTGGTCAGTTCACCGTCCCAAATGGCAATTGCTGTGAAATCACGTGGTCGCGGACTTACATTTTTGATAGAAACCTGCTTGGCAAATGATGATGGCTACCCCTAAGCCAGCCTCAGCCGTGGGTGCTGAGTCGCACGACCGGATGTATGGACTTGACGTTTGTAGAACCATGGCCATTCTCTCGGTTGTCTTTGGTCACATGCTGCAGCATTCAACACCCCATCCCTATCTCGCCTCGGTGGGGTTTATGGCCATTTTTGGCGTGGACCTGTTTTTTTGCCTGAGCGGTTTTCTGATCGGTCGAATCTTGATGCAGGTTTCCGAGCGATGGCCGCAAGAGCAAGAACGCGGTGTCATGCAATTTTGGTATCGGCGCTGGATGCGCACGCTCCCCCTCTATTTCTTTTTCTTATTCGTCGAGCTACAGATATATTGGGGTGGTGCGTCCAGCCTCTCTGCCCAGCAGGCTTATTTGGTTTTTGCGCAGAATCTTGCATGGCCTATGCCAAGCTTCTATGGTTTGACCTGGAGTTTGACCGTTGAAGAGTGGTTCTACTTTCTGTTCCCACTGCTGATCTTGCTGTCAATTGGATTTGGCAAAACGCCTCGTGCTTCGGTCTTGACCGCTATTGTGATTTTTTTGGTGATCCCGCCGGTATTGCGTTTTTTCTTGTTTGATGCAAGCGAATGGGATTATTTTGGCTTGGCAGAGACCAACTGGCTCGTCACGGTCTACTTCTCGGTTGTGGCGCTGGTGTTTGCCGGTTTGATTCCGTTTTTTTCAGGCCTCAGCCCGACCCGCTTCGCCTGGTTCAACCGCTTTGTAAAATACACCAGCCAGATTGCATACTCACTGTATTTGGGCCATGTTGTCGCATTTGCGGCTTGCATTTATATGTTTAAACGATTGGGCTGTTATGACACCATTTATCCCAATCCTTGGTTGACCTACCCCATCTTCATGGCGTTGGTTTACTTGCTGGCCTCGTTCACCTACTTTGCCATTGAAAGGCCATTGCTGACACTTCGTGACAAACGTCCCAAAGTGGACGCAAACACGCCGATCAAAGCGCAAGTTCCCAATTAGCAGCGGAATTTTTTCAATTTTCTTATGATTAATTTCCTCGAACCTGACTACACCGACCTGCCCGGTCGCCGCGTGCTCCCTCGTCCATATCAACGAATTGCATCAGTCGCTCCGCACATCGATGTATCCGTCATCACCCCCTACTACAACACTGAAGCGTTCTTTGTTGAAACGCTGGTGTCGCTTCAGGCACAAACCCTGCAAAACTGGGAGTGGATCATTGTCGATGACGGCTCAACCGACAAGGAATCAGTTGAAAGGCTCACCCGCGCGGTCGAAAAAGATGAGCGCATCCGTATCGTTCGCCAAGAAAATGCCGGGCCTGGTGCGGCGCGCAACACAGGGTATCGCCATGCCACCGGACGCTTCATTTGCCTGCTCGACAGCGACGACATGTTCGAGCCCACCTATCTTGAAAAGTGCGTTTGGTTTCTTGACTCAAACCCGGAATTTGCTTTTTGCAACGCCTACAGCGTGGTGTTTGGTAATCAAAATTTTCTGCACGCCGCCGGGTTTGAACGCGGCAAGATACACCTGCAAGCCAACGTGGGCCCGCCAATTTCTGTGATTCGGCACGCGGCCTACGCAGACTGTGGTGGCTTTGATGAATCCATCAGGTTTGGTCATGAAGACTGGGACTTCTGGTTAGCCATGGCAAAAGCCGGCCACTGGGGCTATACGATTCCCGAGTATTTGCAGTGGTACCGCAAGCGCGGTGACGGCCGCTATGAGCAAATCATGCGCTCCGGCAAAGTCAATGCTGAATTTGAAGCCCAGATGCATCGCAAATACGATGGGCTGGACAAGCACTTTCCCCAGCCCATTCGACGTCAGCCGCAGCCCTATGAGTCGATCACGACGACGGCGTTCGTGGCGAACCCCTTAGCGACCAACGCTGCTGGCCGACGCATTTTGTTCCTCGTGCCGTGGATGGTAACGGGTGGCGCTGACCGGGTGAACCTTGATCTGATTGAAGGTTTGACAGCCAGGAGGCACGACATCACGGTTTGCGCCACCTTACTGGCTGATCATGGTTGGGAGCATCAATTCAGCCGTTTTACCCCCGACATCTTTGTATTGCCAAACATTCTGCACCCGTCGGACTACCCAAGGTTTCTGGCTTACCTGATTCAATCCCGGCAAATCGATACCGTGCTCATCACCGGCAGCACCATCGGCTACCAGCTCCTGCCTTACCTCAGAGCGGTTTCTCCCGGTGTGGCCTTTGTGGACATGTGCCATGTTGAAGAGCCGCACTGGTTGAATGGCGGCCATCCGCGGTTCGGCGTGGGCTATCAGGATGCACTTGATCTCAACATCGTGACCACCCGGCACCTGGCTGAGTGGATGCAGGAGCGCGGTGCAGATGGCACACGGATCAGAGTGATGTACACGGGCGTTCGCTCTGTTCGAGCAACCCGCTTGGCGGGGCTGCGAGCCCAGGTTCGGGCAGAACTGAACCTGCCGGCAGAGGTGCCGGTGATTGTTTTTGCAGGACGAATTTGCGAGCAAAAGCGCCCTGCCCTGCTGGCTGCGATCCTCAAGAATGCGCATGAAAGCGGTTTGAAATTTCGGGCTTTAGTGATCGGCGACGGTGAACTGAGAGGGCAGTTTGAAGAGTTGATCAATCAATACCAGTTGATCGGCCACGTTCAGATGCTGGGCTCGGTGTCGCATCAGCGCTGGCTGGACATTCTGACTGCCTCCGACATGCTCTTGATGCCTTCTCAATATGAAGGCATTTCGATTGCGCTCCTGGAGGCCATGGCGGCAGGCGTGGTTCCGCTGGTCGCCCAAGTGGGTGGGCAGGAAGAAATTGTCAGCCCCGAGGCCGGCGTGTTGATTGCGCACGGAGCCAACGAGTTGCAGGAATATACGCAAGCAATTCAGCGCTTGCTGTCAAACCAGGCGCAATTGCAGCAGATGTCTGGGCAGTGCCAGGCGCTTGCTGCCACCAAGTTGTCTTGGGGCGGCATGATTGACAACTTTTTGACCATTTTGGATGAGGCCCATCAACGCCGCCTGACCCACCCCCGCCACCCAGTCAGTGCAGGCTTGGGGCGCGAATGGGCCGCGCTGGCGCTTGAAAACAAGCGTCTTGCCAAGGCGGTAGATTGGCTGTGGAATAACAAGCCTCTTTTAGCCGGCTCTGACACCCCGTCACTCACCACCCCGGCAGAGACACAAGCGGTGGTCAAATTCGCCGTTCTTTTGAGTCAAACCTGGCTGGGTCGCATGATTGTTCGCAGCCGTTGGGTGCAGCTGGCGGGCAGAAAACTCCTGAACAGGATGGCCAAACCCCATGCGGTGTAAGCGCAACCCGCATGACCTGACAGCTTTGGGTATTATTTTGGACAAGGATTCTTCATGAACATTGTGATATTTGGTGGTGGCGGTTTTATTGGGTCAACCATAGCGGATCGCTTGTTGCTGGAGGGCCATGCGCTCAGAATTTTCGAACGCCCACGGGTTGCACCCTACCGCAAGTTCCAAAAGCACGAAAGAGTTGAATGGATCACGGGAGACTTGTCGAGTACGCACGATGTGGACGAGGCGATCCATGGCGTTGACGCCGTATTGCATCTGGTCTCTACCACCCTGCCAAAGAACTCCAACGACGACCCGGTTTACGACGTGCAAAGCAATGTGGTGGCGACCCTGCAGATGCTTCAGGCCATGGTGGTTCAAAAAGTGCAAAAAATTGTGTTTATCTCGTCCGGTGGCACGGTCTACGGTAACCCGGTGTACTTGCCGATTGATGAAAAACACCCCACCGATCCGCTCGTTTCATACGGCATCACCAAACTGGCCATAGAAAAGTATTTGCAGGTGTTTGAGCGCCTGCACGGCATTCAAGCCATTACCCTGCGCGTGGCGAACCCCTATGGTGAACGCCAGCGCATAGAGACGGCACAAGGCGCCGTGGGCGTATTTCTGCACAATGCACTTAAAAACATTCCCATCAACATCTGGGGTGATGGCAGCGTGACCCGCGACTACATCCATGTCAGCGACGTGGCCAGTGCCTTTGTCAAGGCGCTGGCCTACACCGGCAGCAAACGCACGTTCAACATCAGTTCCGGCCTGGGCACCAGCTTGAATGCCCTGATTGCCATGCTGGAAGAAAGTCTGGGCAAACCGATTGAGCGCAGCTACCTGCCGGGCCGGGCGTTTGATGTGCCGGTGAGTGTGCTCAGCAATGACCTGGCCCGGGAAGATCTGCAGTGGCAACCCGTGGTCTCGATGCCCATGGGTATTGCCCGCACGGCCCAGTGGATGGCTGCGGAACTGGCGCGTTGAAAATCCTCCTGACCGTTCACCAGTTCTTTCCAGACTTTGCGGCTGGCACGGAAGTACTGACGCGCTCGGTCGCGCTGGAGCTGATGCGGCGCGGCCATCAGGTGCACGTGTTGACGGCATTTCCGTCTGAGCACCTGTTGGCTGACGACCAGCGCTGTGACGAATACGACGTTGAGGGCATCCACGTCTACCGCTTTCACCATGCCTACACCCCCATGGCAGGGCAAAACGCCATGGTCGCTCTCAGTTACGACAACCATCTGGCCGCCGACTACTTTTCAAAAATAGTGGCACGCTTCAAGCCCGACGTGGTGCACTTCTTTCACCTCAACCGGTTGGGCACCGGGCTCATTGACCGGGCGGTACAGACGGGCCTGCCGGCCTTCATGACCCCCACCGACTTTTGGTCTGTGTGCCCCACGGCGCAGCTGGTGCTGTGCAATGGTCAGCTGTGCCAGGGGCCGGGCATCCCTGCTGGCAACTGCGTCAAGCACTTTGCCCAGAGCACGCAACAAGGCCTCACCGGCGTTATGGCCCGCTGGCTGCCCACGCCTGCGGCCAACTTGCTGGTGCGGTTGACCCAGGCAGGTGTGCTGCCGCCTTACCCGCACCGCGCAGAGGTCTCGGCCATCGGTGCCCGGCTGGCAAGCAACGTGAGCCGGCTGAACAAGCTGACAAAAATACTGGCCCCTAACCGCCCCATGCGGGATCTGTTGGTGCGACACGGTGTCTTGCCCAGCTTGGTCACCCTGGCCGGTTATGGTATTGACCTGGCAGCGCCGGCGCAGGGTCAGCGGCCACCGCCCCGGCAGCCACTGCGGATTGGCTTCATTGGCACCCTGGCCCGGCACAAAGGCTGTCATGTGCTAATTGAAGCCTTCAAAGCGCTACCGCCCGGTAGGGCAGCGTTAAAAATCTATGGCAACGTGCACGACTTTCCGGGCTACGCCCAGGCATTGCAGCAAAGCGCCGGCCAGCATCCTGGCATCGTGTTTTGCGGTGTCTTTCCCAACGCAAACATAGCGCAGGTGCTGGCCGGGCTTGACGTGCTAGTGGTGCCCTCGCTGTGGGCTGAAAACACCCCGCTGGTGCTGCACTCTGCCCAGGCGGCGCGCTGTGTGGTGGTTGCGTCAGACTTTGCGGGCATTGCCGAAGTGATTGAACATGAGGTGAACGGCCTGCTGTTTAAGGCCGGCAACGCGGCCGCACTGACCCGGCAACTGACACGACTCACCGGCGAGCCCGGCCTGGCCGAGCGCCTGAGTGCCAACACCCGGCCGCCCAAATCAACCGCCCGCTATGTGGACGAGCTGCTGACCGTGTGGCAAGCAGCCTGAATGAAAAAAGTTGCCATCATCATCGTCAACTGGAACTCGTGGTCCTTGCTGGCGCGGTGCTTGCAGGCGCTGGCGGCGCAAAGCTATCAGGACTTCAGCGTCACCATCATCGACAACGCCAGCAGCGACGCCATGCCCGACGCGCTGCTGGCACCGTTTCCAAAGGTGAACCTGGTGCGCAACAGCCGCAACACCGGCTTTGCCGCTGCCAACAACCTGGCGGTGCAACAGCACAGCGGCAGCAGCGAATGGGTGGCTCTGCTTAACCCCGACGCTTTTCCAGAGCCCGATTGGTTGGCGCAACTCATGCACGCCACCCAGGCACACCCGGATTGCGCCGTGTTTGCCAGCCGCCAGCTGGACGCGGCCAACCCCAGCCGGCTTGATGGCGATGGCGATGTGTACCACATCAGCGGCCGGGCCTGGCGCGCCGGCCACAGCTACGCGGTACCGGCACACAGCCCGGCAGTGCGTGCAGCGTTTTCACCCTGCGCGGCAGCCGGTCTGTACCGCCGCAGTGCTTTTTGCGAGGTGGGCGGTTTTGATGAAGACTTTTTTTGCTATTTTGAAGACGTGGACCTGGGCTTTCGGCTGCAACTGGCCGGCTACCGCTGCCTGCTGATCACCGGCGCCGTCGTGCACCACTTGGGGGCATCCTCCACGGGTGGGCAGCACAGCGATTTTGCCGTCTACCATGGTCACCGCAACCTGGTCTGGACTTATGTCAAAAACATGCCCGGCATCTTGTTCTGGCTGCTCTTGCCCTTGCATCTGGCACTCAACCTGGTCACCCTGCTGCACTATGCGCGCCGATCTGGCGTGATATGGCGCGCCAAGCGCGATGCCTTGCGGGACTTGCCTGCTGTCTGGAAGAAGCGCCAAGTTATCCAGCGCCAACGCCGCGCCAGCCTGGTAAGCATTTGGCGCCTGCTGCACAAACGCTGGCTCTAGCCGCCTGTCGGAATACCGTTTGTGGTGCGCTGCCCGTCTTGATCTGGGTCGAAGGGGTAGAAGCGCCCTTCGACGCAACCCATAACTGGCCAAGCTTGAGGCGCACGGCTTCATCATTCGGGTGGATGCCATGACCACACCATGGCCTGCACCATGCCATCATTACTATTTATTTAATAGCTGCTTGCCCTTATTCTATAAGGGCTAGAGGCCTAAAAGGCTTGAAAGTTTAGGCCGCTTTGCAACGATCCCTTACGCCCGCTCATGAAAAAACCCCAGCGCCACTTTCGCGACGCCGGGGTTTGACTTAGCCTGGCTAAGAATTACTAAACGGGTTCAGTAATTATTGAGCGCCAGTAACATCGCTGAAGTTGCCGTTGGCATTAGTCAGGAAGAACGACTGGGCTTGCAGCGCATTGGTCGCAGCAGCTACGCGCAGACGTGGGCGATTGCCGCCAATAACGGTGGGCGCACCGAGAGCAGCTTCAACTTGAGCCGACGAGAGCGTCGTCGAACCACCAGCAGTAAGGCTGGCAATCAGCGTACCAGAAGTACCGACGGTACCGTTTTCATACAACCAGACACCAGTAACAGGTGCAGTAACGCTACCCGTGTTGATCACACGCACAAAGCTGGTGTAGCCAACGGTCGCTGCGGGGATGTAGCTGCGTACATCAACAGTTGATCCATTCAAAGCGGTTGCAAGCAACGGTGTGGACGCAACCACGGTTGCCAATTCAGTTGCGGCAGTCTTGGCAAGACTGGCAGTAGCTGAATACGCTGTTGGTGTAATGGCGGTTGTATTCGTCGGTTTGACGGTCATACAAACATACATCGGCACGTTCACAGTCGGCCGCGTTCCACCTGAAATCGTGGCTGTGGTCTTGCCCGTGTTGTAGGTCACTGCACCAGCTGCAGGCGCAGCGATTTGTGCGGTACAAGCCAAGTCAGTGGCTAAGAACACGCCTTTGCTTGCAGCAGCGGCTTCAGCCAGCGAGAAGTCACCGGTAATCACAGCAGACAAGCCGGTATCAGTTGCCTTGCCCAAAGCGTAATCAAAACCAGCGCCGTCGTCTTGGATGCCAGCGGTCTCAGCGAACAACAGCGCGCCCAAGTTAACTGTGTTGGTTGCAGCACCGTTAGAGCCAACCGTAAAAAGAGCAGCTGTCGGTGTTGCCGCTACGTTAATTTTCTTGGTTTCAGCTGCACCTGTTGCAGCACCGCCTACCGGTGTGAACGGGAAGGCGCTGGAAGCAATGTACGTAGCTGTAATGGCGGCTGCGGATTGAGCGATGTTGCCAACATGAGTGCCTGCAGTGTCAAAATTGGTGCCGCCGGTAGGCACAGCAGCGAGTGAGACGGCTGCGGTATCGTTGGTCCAAGTTGATGTAATAACGCCACCTGATGCCGACAAAGCAACGTTTGCATTATCGACTGACGCGCCTTTCGGAATGTAGGTGCAAGTGCTGTTGGTGTTCAGGCCACTAGCGCCGGTGTTGACCGAGAACACAGCATATGTTCCGTCTGTGGAAGGTGCGCCAGTAGTGGCCGTTATTGCAGTGCTGGCAGCATCCAAGCAGGTTAAGTCAGCGGGGGCAACTTTGCCAGTGACAAATTTTGCGCCGCCAGACAATTGCACATATATGCTAACAACCTGATTCGCCGCAACTGGCACGCCGAATTGATATGTGATGGGCGTTGGCGTAATAGCAGTTGCAGCGGAACCAGCACCAAAAACTTCTGATGCATAAGTCTTGAAGGTTGTTGCCAGCGTACCAGCGCTTGACACGCCAGCCATAGTCAGCAATGCCGAAGCAATGGCTGTATGAAGAATCACATTACGTTTTTTCATTTTCAAAACTCCAATAAGAAAAAGTTAGTCAAAAAACATGACAAACCCAATCGCTTTGCGGCTGTCATGCAATTGTCTTTCGAAAGACGAGTGAACTATAGCAGTTGCGGCCGGCTATTCAAGCCGGAATTCATGCATTTAGTCTGTAATTTGCAACAACTTTTCTAATTGCTGTCCGATTTGGTGGTTTTT
>Ga0210035_1001300_pt1 | contig 15202 bp, 16 predicted proteins | sample CryGeymeta201507_FD_183975 | JGI IMG/M metagenome (GOLD analysis project Ga0210035, IMG submission 183975) | Groundwater microbial communities from Crystal Geyser aquifers in Utah, USA - Crystal Geyser metaG 2015-07 (SPAdes) (version 2) | ecosystem: Environmental > Aquatic > Deep subsurface >...
TTCAGCGCGCACAACCCTCAAAAAGTGGTCAATTTTCAGTGCGCGGCAACAAAGTACGCTTAGAAAGCTTGCATACCGAGATGGAGTTTGTCTATCTTCAGTTGACGAGTTTCAATTCGCTTCACAGTCTGCTGATGCAAATTCACTGGTTACAACACAATTGTTGTCAGTATGCATGTTTGGCATTCCATTTGTGTATGCAGCAAACTTTAGTTTGGTAAGCAAGTTGCTAAGGCGGAATCACGAGGATCGGCAAAGATTATTGGGCAACCCGATCGTCCTATTGCCAGAACTTCCCGACAGCAAAGATTGGATCAATACAATTAACTCGCTTATGCTTCTTGCGCCGAATGATTTTGAGTTCAATGCGGAGCGTGACAATTTTCAGATATATGTGTTTACCGCAGGCATTAAGCGAAATTTGGTAAGCCTATTAGTTATTGCTTACAAGATCGCTAGGCGGCAGAACTCGGCCGTGAGAATGGAACAGTTAATTGCTGCATACCATTCATTGGAGTACTTTTCTAACCGGACTGATGTCGAAATAATTTTGCGACAGAACATTACTGGCGTGAAAGAAAAGAATGACTTATGGTGTCCGATAGAAATTCCGTTAGCTGCAAGATTGGAATTTACTAAATATGCAGAAGAAGCTCGAAAGAAAGCGCTATCTAGGGAGGCGCTTATCGCTAGCCTGAGCAAAGCAGAAGCCGAATCCAGGAACCAAATTGAAAAAAATAGTGGTACTTCCACTGCCAAAGCAAAAGTGATCCAAATCAAAAGAGGTAGTAAGAAATCTTCTGCAACATTGTTGGAGAATGCTGCATTGCTAAATTCTTGATCAGTTGTGAGTGTGAGTACAATCTGGGAATGGCTTTTGAGCGTCACAGGATCGTATGAATTCGATTCAATGGCAGCCGAAAAATATATAGGCCATCAGAAAGATAGACAAAACCCAGTTCGCTCGTTAGCTTACCTACATTAATTGCTAGAGTAAGTTGTGATGCAAAAAAAGATTGAGAAAATCCTGAGTGACACCCCAGGAATCAAAGCAAAAGACATTGCGAAAAAGCTTCATTTTGACAAGAAGGAAGTGAATTCGTTTTTATACGAACACCTTGATGTTTTTCAAGTGGATGAGCAGTATTGTTGGTCGCTTAAATTGTCAGAGCTTCTTATTGAGTTGACTTCGAAAAGTTGGATCGACTGCAAGTCCTTCGAATCTGTACTTGCCAATTCAGGTTCCCCGCTAGATTCGGAGGCAACGTCCATTGTTTTTGTTGTTCCCGAAGGTTGTGGTTTGCTTCTTGAAACCACTGCACGTTTGATGGCCCTATCGAATCAATTAGACCATCGAGGTAAACAAGTAACATTGGACTTTACCCGCAGCTATTCTGCGCTCAAGTATCTGAACCGAGCCGGTTTTTTCGACCAGCTTAGGAAGGATGTGGTTGTGTTGCCTGGACGGCCGAAAACATCTGCAGCAGAGGTTTATAAGGGGAAAAGCGAAAACCTAGTGGAATTTGGCGCAATAGACCCAATCTTTCCTGACGAATCTCTTCCTAAGCACCTCAAGGAAAGCTTCGTCTCTAAGTCTGATCCGAAATATTCACAGGCTGCATTTACCGTTATTAGCGAGTTGTTCGGCAATGTTCGGGACCATTCAGAATCGCCAATTCTGGGATTTGTTGCACTGCAGGTTTACAAGGGAAAGGCTCCTCATATCCAGACTGTGATTTCAGATAGCGGCAAGGGAATAGTAGGAACACTTCGTCCAATCCTCGCAGAGAAGTACCCTGACATCGCAGAAGAGATTGGAAAGTCTCCATTTCCATATGAAAGGTCACTTCTAGAAAAAGTGTTCACGAAAGGGAGAATTAGCCAATCAACAGATGAAGGGCGCGGATTGGGACTAAAGAGGAGTACTGATCAGGCATCGCAATTTGATGCGACCATCTTGGTAAGGCAAGAACATTGTGAGGCAAAGTTCATATATAGGAAGGGGAGATTGTCCGATTTGCAGTTTGTTGACGACATGCCTCGACTCTTGGGTACACATATCTGTTTTGATTTTCCGCTTGACCAAGGGACTTGATTCTCATTAAACTGAAAAAATGAAACAGAATAAGCTCGTCATAAATCTTCGCGATCACACTAATGATGATCATCCTTTTGGCAATGTTCAGGGCAAAGAAGTATTCCGCAAGCTAACTGACATTATTGATGTACATCCGTCAATCCTAGTATTTGGTATTTCCCTTGAAGGTATTGAAGCGACCGATGCTTCTTTCCCAAGAGAAAGCGTAATTTCAGTTGCAAAACGCTATAGGGAAGTTAAAGGTATATATCTAGAGCAAATTAGAAATAAAGATATATTGGACAACTGGAATTACGCAGCGAGAGCATTAGAGCAGCCATTGATATATTGGGATAACAATACACCGACCATACTGGGCCCAGAGATGACGGTGGCAGCTAAAGAACTTATTGACTATGTTTTAGCTAAAGGCGCGGTATTAGCATCACAAGTAGCAGCTGATTTGGACATAACAGTTCAAAATTCAAGTACCCGACTTAAGAAGCTAGTAGCACAGGGCTACATATTACGTACTGAAGTTGCAGCTGATACTGGCGGTATTGAGTACATCTACCAGTCAATAAAATAAATCTGATTAAATGTATTGATTTAATCGGAAAGGTGGATTAGTATTAAAACTAGCTGGAAACAGCTATTTTTTAAATCTTAAGTTAAACAGCTTCATTGAAGCAGAAAGCGAGTTAGCATGGCTACTAATCCACCCACAGGTGATGGTCATCGAAATGGTGCAGTAAAAGATCGTTCTCAAACGCAAACTCCCTCGGGGCACTGGGTCAAGCGTGATGAGGGTAACGGGCAATTCTTGGATGTCAAAACTACAGACAAGACCCCATTCAAAGGTGTCAGAAAGGAAAAGAAATGAACCAAGCTAGAGAAGTTATTGATATTGAGGCGTATGCAAAAGATGGTAAAGAAGTGCCACATGATCACGATTATAAGATCAAGGTGGACAAGCTTCACTACACAGTGCAGGCGGCCACAATGAAGGGGCGTGATATTTTGATTTTGGCGGGTAAAAAACCGCCAGAACGATATATCTTGCAACAGAAAATAAAGGACCAAATCAAGCGCATCGGATTGGATGAGATGGTTGATTTCACTGCACCAGGAATTGAAAGATTCATGACAATCCCGAATGAAGTGACTGAAGGTGAGGCACCGTCAGTGCGCTGCCAATTTGATCCCATGAAAGATGACTTGGCATACCTTCAGTCGCTTGGCCTCCATTGGGAAGCAGTGTTAACAACCGGTGTGAAGCGGATACTGATACATGGCTTCCCCATTCCCAAGGGATACAACGTCGAGTTGGCCAGCGTTTATGTTGTGTTACCACCCGGATATCCAGATACGCAAATCGATATGGCGTACTTTTCACCAAGCCTATCGCGAGCGGACGGAAGAACGATTCGCCAGTTGAGCGAGACAGCTTTTGATGGAAAAAGCTGGCAGCAATGGTCGCGCCACCGCACTTCTGAAAGTGCTTGGCGGATTGGCGAGGACAATCTAAGCACCCATATGGGACTGGTTGCTGACTGGTTGGATCGGGAGTTGAGCAAGTGAACGGGAATCAAGGTCAGGTGTCGCTGGCGATGACCAAGAAGCATCATGAACAGCTTAAAAAGCATCTGTTCCCCGGAGATGGTTGCGAGGCGGTCGCAATAGCTTTATGCGGCCGCGCTCGTAATATGAATGCAAGCACGCTGCTAGTCCAAGAGGTGCATGCGGTTCCTTATGAGGCTTGTACGGTTCGACAGCCAGACAAAGTGACTTGGTGCACTGAGTCGATTCTGCCGCTACTTGAAAAGGCGATGAATAGTGGATTGGGCGTAGTCAAAATTCATAGTCATCCGGGCGGATATCGGAATTTCTCGCACCTAGATGATCAATCGGACCTTGATCTGTTTGCTTCAATTTACGGTTGGCTAGACACGGACGAGCCTCAGGCGAGCTTGATCATGCTTCCCGATGGGGAGTTGATTGGACGTTCAATCTGGCCAGAAAAGCTAGGCAAGGATCTGCATACCGTCAGAGTCGTTGGTGACGACATCAAATACTGGTTTAGTGAGCATACAAAACCGGAGATTCCAAAACATGCTATTCGGATAGTTCAAGCTTTCGGGGATGGGACTTACTCGATAATGAGACGTTTGCGAGTAGGTGTTGTTGGTTGCTCTGGAACAGGCTCGATAATCATCGAACAGCTCGCCAGGAATCATGTTGGGCATCTGGTTGTAGTAGATCCAGAGCCTGTTGAACACGGCAATTTAAATCGCATTCTCAACAGCACATGGCAAGATGCAGAAGAGGCCAAACCAAAGGTTGATGTGCTGGCATGCGCTATTGAAAAGATGAAGCTGGGAACGCATGTGGTCCCGCTTGAATGTGATTTGATGACTCGACAAGCGATTAAGGCGCTGTCGCAATGCGATGTGATATTTGGCTGTATGGACTCTGTTGATGGACGACATATTCTGAACAAATTAGCTAGCTACTACCTTATTCCGTATATCGATATGGGCGTGAGGATTGATGCAGATGGCAAGGGCGGTATTGAAAGTATTAATGGTGCGGTGCACTACATTCAGCCAAGTGGATCAAGCTTATTGAGTCGTGGCGTATACACATCGGCCGGATTGGATGCGGCAATGATGCATAGGCAATCTCCTGAGTTATACAAAGAGAGGGAGAAGCAAGGCTACATCAAAGGTGTGCGCGTGGATCAGCCGGCTGTAATTTCGGTGAATATGCAGATTGCATCAATGGCATTCAATGAGTTTCTTGCAAGAATTCATCCATACCGAGTTGAGCACAACTCGAAATACGCACAACGCAGGGTTGTCATGAGCGACCCAGAGGCTAGTGTTGATTTGCTGGATGGAGAAAGCTGCAAAATATTTTCAAGGTTCGTTGCAATAGGAGACCAAGAGCCATTATTAAACCTTCAGGACCTTGCCAATGATAAAGAACACCTTAACTAGGATAGCTAGATGGGTTGAACGCCTTGTAGGTTATCAGCCTAAGTTAAAGGCCATCATTTGTGATGAACTTCCTGATGTCTGCGAAACAAACAAGTTATATCTTGTCGGCGAGCGCAAGACATATTGGATGGCGGCCATGGTTTGTCCGTGTGGGTGCGGTGATTTAATTCAGCTCGCGCTTGACCCTACTGGAAGACCGAGATGGGATTTTACTTTGGATGATAAGAATCAAATCACGTTAACTCCATCAGTCCATCGAAAAATTCGTTGCCGCAGTCACTTTATTCTCCGTAAAGGAAAAGTGCTGTGGTGCGAATGAATTGTCAGTAATCTTAAATTGAAGGGAATGGTATGTTTTTTCGAATCCAGGAATATTTTCTAAGTGAACCGGAACGGCTAATTCGGTTAGGCAGCACCCTCGCATATCTGGGTGGGTTGCTGATCGTGTTTGCTTTACTTGGAAATGTGGCAACGGGGACGATAGGTGTTATTGGTTCTCTTGGAGGACAAGCTAATACAGTTAAAGTATTGGCAGACATCTATCCATCCTTACCCACATGGTGGATTCCGGAATCAATTATCGGGTCAGTCCCTGCCGTATTCATGATGGCTGTCGGTATGGTTCTTAGTGAGCTGGGTAAGCGCATAAAGCACTTTATGAAGAGCCTTTAGGAAACAAAGGGAGATTTGCCGACTGAATTTTTTGTGGAGTAACTTTTATTTGCGGTGTGTAATAGGCAGCAATAAAGGTCTTGACTGGGTATGCCTTGGTAACTTAAAGTGTCGCCATGCCTTCCGTTAAGGAGGGTACTTGAGAGTACCAGATATATCTAGTACATCTTGAGGGCTTAAGCAGCGCCAAAGTGCTGGATGGTGTGATGAGTTCTCCATTCCAGACGACGTGGCTCTAAGTAAGGGAACTCAGAAAGCAAAAAATTTCGGGATACCCAACACACTATGTGTTGGGATATTCCTAATTGCGATTTGAACCCTTGGAGTTAAAAATGCACGAGCCAACTCTCATTACGCAGTTACTAACCCAACTGCTTTCAGAAAAATCCCCCGAATTTGGTGCCCGCCTAAAGCAGCGTTTGAATGCGTCCCTCGCAAGTAGAGGTCTTGGCTACTTCGACGAAAAGGCTCACGGTTACAAGAAGTTTTCTGACTTCTTGATGCGCGCGCATGGCGAAGTAGTCTCTGTTGAACGTCCAGGTATTTCTGGGGATGTTCTAGTTTCCCTGCGACATCGCACGGTCGCCAATCCACAACCGGCCACATCGGTCAGTCAGCAGCCAAGAATTCGTAATGATATTTGGCAGGCTTTCACTAATCCAGATCCACAACGAAAACGTTTTTTAAACAAAACAACAATGCTTGTGTCCCACTTTCTGCAGGGGGAAGCGAGTACAGGCGAAAAGGAAATTGAGCAATATCCGGAAAAATTTGTAGAGATTGAACCCATCAATGCACAGACACAAATCGAATGGATGAGAGGTTTTCTCGATACTATTCGTATAGTGCCAAGTGAAAAGAGTGCTCTTGAGGTATTAATCAATGAGCCGTATTCAAGTGGTGTTAATGCAACTTTTTCTCGGGCTCTCGGGGAGCACGGGGGGGCTTGGCGTTCTTTTCGCACGGGCCAGGTTGTAACTCGCATGAAATCCTGGGCAATCGAGCGCAATGTGAATTTCGATACACTGTGTTTCTCAAAATTTCAAGAAGAGTCATCGATTACATTTAAGGCAGATCAAGTAGAACTCTCTTCTAGGCAAAAGGCAATCAAACTACTAGAACTGTTGAACGATGATGACATCACACGCTTGGTGATTCCAACTCTCCTCAGCACCATACTTATCAAATCTCAGCTCTGAGCGAGGGTTGCCACATGGTGTTCATCATTGGCCTTCCTAAGCAGATTCGAGCGAAAATAGAGGCTGCGGTAAGTCGAAGTGACATGCACGTCATACATATTCTTTGCGATATTGGCAAAGAGGGTACCCTGATGTTGCTACCCCACCCGAGTCAGGCCATTACCAGTTTGCTTAGGTATTACAAGGAACTGGAAAATATTGATGATGCATACATAATTGTCCTTCCCTACGCTCCGCTCCCAAAAGACTTGGAGGCCGAGTTGAATGCATTAGATACTATAGGTGGAACAATAGTAAGGCCAATACAGGGGCAAGATGGCTGGATACAAAACGGAGCAAAACGACCTGACAGTTCTGTTTTGAATTCCATCTCCGAACGACTTCTTAATGAATTATTTCCAGAAAATGCTTTAGATCCTGCAGTGGGACGCTTGCCATCCGAGTATTTTCGCACAGCCTCTGAAGCTAGCCCGCAATTAATATTTTCTGAGGATGTCTTTGATGTCTGCGATCAAGTAGCTAAACATCGGCACGCGTTTATGAATAAAGCTGCAGATGCATTTTCGAAAATGGTGGCGCTGAAAGGTCAAGTTGGCCCGGCCGATCCGTTTTTTGCTGAATTTGGCTTAGATCATGCTCAAACAGGCGGCATTCAAACTACGCTGCAAGTCAATAAAGGGGAGAGCAAAATCTACGATAGGACATCGAGCGTTCATCTGAAGCAGGGTGACAATACAACTCCTCAAGCCGCAGCGAGAATTTACTATCACTCTTTCTTACATGATGCGCGGTGCTACGTTGTAGTTTTGTATGCAGGCCCACATCCAGATACGGATATCAGCTTAGCATTGAAACTAAGCTAGTCTTGCTGATGTTTGTAATGTCACACTTACCTGGCAGGGTTGCCCGACGGAGATCAGGCGTACAGACTGATGCTTGAATTTTCATCGTGCGGCGCTCCCGAGCTTCGAAAGCTAGTCAATAGGCTTCATCTTTGAAATCTTAGAGTGACAAATCGGAATATAAGTTGGAATTGGAGCATAAAGTGGCTAAGAAAAAACAGAAAGCATTTTTGGATAGCAATTCTTGGGAGCAATTTAGACAGGAATTTACAAATGCTGATGATAGATCCTGTGCGCTTCTTGGTGCGGCGTATTTAGATCATTGCCTCGAACTTTTGCTCCTTCGTGCACTTGTCAAATGCGAGGCGACTGACAATTTGTTAGGAGAAACGAATCCACTTGGAACGTTTAGCGCAAAGATCAAAATGGCTTTTTCACTAAATCTGATCCCTTTGGTGATTTTTCAAGATTTGGAAGTAATTAGAAAGATACGGAATGCCTTTGCCCATCAGCTGAACGGACTATTTTTTTCGTGTGATCCAATTGAGTCCTTGGCAAGAAGATTAAAGTTTCCGGAAGATTATTTAGGCGATGGTCAATGGACCGTCGAGTCGGCGCTGAACGATGATCCCCGCCAAATGTTCATCTTCAGCTGTAGTGTTATTAGTTCGCTATTTGAATCTTATTATCTCGAACGTGCGGAAAATGTGCAGAAAACACTTATGTCGTTAGAGCCTACTTTTGGCAACAATTAAGTATTTGTCTGACATCTGGTGAACTGGCATTCGCTTACGGATGCAAATATCGACATTTATTTGATGGTTTGCTACTGATCAATTGGATCGCATGTCTAGGTTCAATATTGAGTAGTATTTTTGAGTGCATCATTAACTTCAAGGTTTCTCTATTGTTGCCATGACAATCGCAGAAGAGCCGCTGAACAGGACGGTTGCCTCGCAAGAAAAGATTGCCCTCCCTCTATCTCGCGAGGATCTTTATACACTTGTCTGGTCTGAGCCGATGCTCAAGGTGGCCGCAAGATTCAATGTTTCATCTAGCTACATGGCTAGAGTTTGTTCTCGCATGAATGTACCCAGACCTGAGCGTGGATATTGGGCAAAGCTCGCTGTCGGTAAGATGCAAATGCAAATTCCGCTCCCTGAAGTTCAACCAGGAGATGAATTGGTTTGGTCTCGGGACGGTAGCGGTGCCCAGGTACCAAGACCATTGCCTAAGCCGCCTGTTAGTATGAAACGCGTGCGGCAGACAACATCACCGAGCACAAACCTGCATCCTCTAATCAATGGAGCAAAATCACTTTTTGAGTCTGGACGGCTATCTTATGAAGGTGGATATCTAAAGCCGACTAAGAGGTTGCTGGTGGACCTAGCCGTTACAAAGGCCACTCTCGACAAGGCTCTGTCTTTCGCTAACCAATTCTTTGTGGCGCTTGAGGAGAATGGCTATCGAGTTGTACTCGCGCCGCATGGTGAACATCTTCGTAGAGAGTCTGTAGATGAGCGCGAAAATCCTGGTAAGAACCGCTATTTCAATAACCTGTGGTCACCAGCGCGCGAAACAGTAGTCTATGTTGGGACCGTGGCAATAGGTTTGACGATTATCGAGTTGTCCGAAGAAGTTGAGGTGCGCTACGTCAATGGCGAGTATGTTCGGGAGAAGGATTACGTCCCACCAAAACGCAATAATCACTACACTTGGACGACCAAGAAAGACCTTCCAACTGGAAGATTATGCGTGCAAGCCTATTCGCCATATCCAATGGCTAGTTGGAAAAAACAATGGAAAGAAACGATAACAGCACGAAGTCTTGATACTCAGATAAAGGGAATTGTTAAAGAACTTGGCGTGGCTGCGGTTGAAATTGCTGGCCTAGTTGGGGAAGGAATGCGCCAAGCAGAAATTGAGCGGCAGCGCTGGAAAGCTCAACAGGAAGTGTGGAGACGTGAGGAGGCGGAACGACGAGCTGCCGAAGCGCTCAAGAAAAGCAAAGCGGATTTACATCTCATCATTGATCGTTGGGCGGAATCAAACCGTATTGAGCAGTTTTTCATGGAAGCCGAGAGGCGTGCCTCTGGTTTGGAGGAAGGTGAAAGATTTAAGCTGCTTGAGCGCCTTAGGCATGCCCGTGAGTTGGTTGGCAGCGTCGATGCCTTAGATCATTTCCGAGTTTGGAAGTCACCTGACGAACGCTGATTTACCTGTGCCAATAGCAATCTGATTGTTCCCGACAGACTATATTCCCAGAGTCGAAATGCCGAACGCTAAAATTAGGAGTCCCGACAGACTTTGTGTCACTTTCGCTAATTTTCTGGGATATTAGAATCAACGTGTTAGAGCCGGTTCTCCGACAGACTTTATTTCTCGCTATCAGGGTTTGAAAGAATGAAAGATTGAGGAAGGTCTGATTAAGTCCGTCACACCGGCGAAGGCCAGTGTCCAGTCCATTGAAGCGGGGTAAGCAGGCAATCCGCGAAGCGGATGCTCGCAAAACACTGGATTCCGGCCTGCGCCGGAATGACGAATGGGGACTTAATCAGAGTTTCCTTGAGTCAGTCAGACCGCGGCAGCACTGCCCGAAAGAGTGCTGCCTGTTCACCGTCAGACAGGATAAAATTCCCTCCCCAATCTCTTTTAAAAGAACACATCATGTCCGTTGCCGGCCCGCGCGAGATCGTCACCCCGTTCCGCCCTATCCCGTTGGAAGTGCCGGAGGGCATGAAACACAACGAGTTTTTCAACAGCACGGAGAACCTGAACGATCTGGTGAACAACAACGGCTTGCTGATGAACGCGGAGAATCTGTTGTTGTATCGCAAGGCGCTGGGGCACAGCACCGAGTTCGATTGTTCCATCATCTACAACACATCCAAGACCATCCTCAACCCGCTCGGACGCCCGGTGCGGCGCACGCAAGTGGCGGAGAACGTGAAGCAGGTGTGGAACCGGATGAACCAGATCATCATCGCCTACATGCTGGAGCAGTATCCTGACCCGGCGGAGGCGCTGATTCTGGCGGGCGAAGCAAGCCTGGATGCGACCTGGCCGCTGACTTCGCCGGGGGTGCCCAGCATCCGCATGTTGCACAACCACTTCATCGTCTTTCCGACGGCGACGCTGCGCGCGGCGAAGCCGGCTGATCCGGCCAATCCAAACCTCACCGATGGCGGGCAGAACAGCCTGTTTCAGTCTTACATGCGCGAGGTGTACCGCGAGTTTTTCAACCGGGCGCTGAAGCTGAATATCCTCAAACCGGCGCATGATGCCGACAGTCGCATAGGCCTGACCGGGTACCCGCAGGGCTTGCCCAGCTGGGAGATACAGGGCGGGGCGGAGGCGCTCAAGGACGTGGCTTTCTGGAAAGAATACGACGAGGTGCTGAAAGGGTTTCTCGATTTCTACCGCACTTTTTTCTCGCAGGTTTCCACGCGCAACGCGCCGATGCTGGCGGACGTGCATTTCCCCGAGCAGGTGGAAAGCGTGCTGCTGTTCAACAATGACTTCATGAAGACGGCCAAGAAAGTGCGCGACCACTGCATCGTCGATGCGAAATATGCCAATGCCATCCGCTGGCAACCCGCGTTCAAGCAAATCATCTACCGCAACGATGCGGGCAACCTGATCGTGACCATCAGCCAGAACTCCATCGGCAACGCCATCACCGAACTGCTCGGCGTGGTGGTGAATCGCATCCCCGATGCCGAGGCTTATACCCGCCACGAACCGGCGCTGATCGCTCATCTGCGCGCAGTGCGCCGCCGCCTGATCGAGGCTGATCTGGGCGAAGGCATCGCCACCGCATACTGGCCGCAGGAGTAGTTTTCCGGTGCTTTGAAAAACTGAAATGACAGGAGGGGGGCATGGTGCGATTGTTCATGGTCATAAGCGGGTTGATTCTATGCACTGTCTTGCCTGCCCATGCCGAGACTGCTGCTACCCGTTCTTTCGGTGTGCTCAACCAGCGCAGTATCCAATTGACTGCCGAATACTGGAATCCCATCCTGCGCTACGTCAGCAAGAAAAGTGGTGTCTCACTTGAGCTCAAAATGGGTAAGACCGCGCCGGATACTTCCGCCATGACGGGGCGGGGTGAATTTGATTACGTTTATTCCAATCACATTTTTACGTCAACCAATTCCAAGGTAGGATATCGCATCATCGCGCGACCGATGGCAGAGGCGATTCAGGGGCAAATTGTGGTTGCGGATGATGCCAGCATCAAAGACCTGCACGATCTGCAAGGGTTGGAAATGGGCTTTCCCAGTGCCAGTGCCTTCGTGGGTTACGCTGTGCCGATGAATGAGCTGTTGCGCCTGGGGATTCACGTCGCGCCAATCTTTGGTGGCAATCAGGAAGGCATCATGGCGCAACTGCAAATAGGCAAAGTGGTTGCCGCTGGGGTGAATGCCAAAGTGATGCGCCAATATGCCGAGCGTGAAAATTTCAAGTATCGCGCATTGTGGACATCCGAAGACTATCTCAACCTCCCCATCTCCGCGCACCCGCGCATCGCCAAAGCAGAAGTCAATGCGGTAAGGGCTGCCTTCGCCCGGATGGCGGATGACCCCGAAGGTTTGGCTATTTTGCAGTCCAGTGCTGCCGTGATCAGGCAAAAGCCGCCTTATGGATTCGTCCCTGCCCAAGAGAGTGACTATGCCAGTTATCGGCGTTTTTACAAAAATACCCGCGTTAAGGAGGGCGGCTAATCATGTCAGTCAGTCGGGGCGCGCGGTGAAAAAATGTTGGCACTGTCCACTGTTAAATAAGCTCAGTCTGCTGACTCGTATTCTGGCGGGCTCAATGCTGGTAATCGGCATTGCCCTCATTGTGATGTTTGTGGTGCTGATGCACCGGGAAGCGTATCTGCTGGAGTCTGTATTGCAATCCAAATTGCAAGAAGAATTAAACACGCTCGAGATTGCCGTTACAGATGACTTGGTGATTGGGGATTATGCGACGGTTCAGCGTGAGCTGAATACGCGCGTGCAAAATCAACACGTCGCGAAAATAATTTTTACGCCGATACGGGGTAACACCGTTCATGTGTTCGGCCCGACAACCGCTGCGCAATCGCCCGGCTGGTTTGTGGCGATGATGAACGTTCCCTCCATGCAGGGCACACAGCGCCTTTCGCTGGGCGGCAGGACTTACGGTGAGATCAATGTGCAGATGAACCCGGTTGTTTTAACCAACAATGCATGGGGTCAATTTGCCTTCATGCTCAAACTTGTCTTGGCCACTTTGTTTCTGAACGTCCTGGAGATTTATCTGATATTGCGTAGCAGTTTGCGCCCATTGGAAACATTGATCGCGGCAGAGCGCCAGTTTGCCGATGGCGATCATGCCATTCGAGTTGCCGGGCCGGGTAGTCCCGAAATGCGTGATTTGACAACGGGTTTCGACAGCATGGCAGAAAAAATCGAACAACAGACCATCGCGTTGAAAAACAGCGAGCAGTTGTGGAGCTTTGCGCTGGAAGGTGGCGGCGATGCGGTGTGGGATTGGAATTTAGTCACCAATCAAGTCGAGCTGAGCAAAGCAGGCAATGCGATGTTTGGTTTTGCCCCTGAAGAACTTTGGGAGGATATGGCGTTATGGGTTGCCCGTGTACACCCTGACGACTTGCCCATTTTGAGCGAGCGATGGCGTGAATTCCTCCGCCAAGGTGAAGAGAAATTTTCCTGTGACTATCGCGTGCAGTGCAAAGACGGTCACTGGATTTGGATACACACGCGCGGCATGGTGGTGCAGCGGGATGCGGCGGGGCGTGTCATGCGCATGATTGGAACCCATTCCGACATCACCGAGCGCAAGCAGATGGAGGAACAAGTGCGCAAACTCGCCTTCTACGACCCGCTGACCGCGCTCCCCAACCGCCGCCTGCTGGATGACCGCCTGGAACAAGCCCTGCTTGCCAGCAAGCGCAGCGGCTACTTCGGTGCATTGCTGTTCCTTGATTTGGATAACTTCAAACCGCTGAATGACACACACGGGCATGGTGTGGGAGATCTGTTATTGCTTGAGGTGGCAAAACGGTTAAAAAACGGTGTGCGTGAAATGGATACCGTGGCGCGTTTTGGCGGTGACGAGTTTGTGGTGATGCTGAATGAATTGGCATCCGATAAAACCGCTTCTCTGACCCAGGCGCGTCAGCTTGCAGAAAAAATTCAGGTTGCATTGTCTGCCTCTTATCGGCTAACGGTTAAACACACCGGGCAATCGGATACGACCGTCGAACATCGCTGTACCGCCAGTATCGGCGTGGTCGTGTTTTCCAATCATGAGGCCAGCCAGGCCGATATTATGAAACGAGCCGATGCCGCCATGTATCGAGCCAAAGATGCGGGTCGCAATCAGATATGTTTTGATGAGGGGGGAACGTGACCGGCTGTCCTCTGCTGGAAGCGGATGCCGTGCAAAAGATGCCGCCGGATCTCCCCAAGATCAACCGCTCGTTCGCGCACGATATTTTGCACGACGACAAGGCGATTGCCCGCTCCCGCATTCACTAGATCGGCTGCGTACTATTTTTTGCCACACAGGAATCGAATATGCCAACGTCAATGAGCGACATCAACGAGATCATCCGGACATTGACCCGTTTTCGCGACGAGCGCGACTGGGCGCAGTTCCACAATCCGAAAGACTTGGCGGCGGCCTTGTCCATCGAGGCGGGCGAGTTATTGGAGTGCTTTCTGTGGAAAGCGCACGCTGAAGCAGATGTGGAAAAGGTCAAAGAGGAACTGGCGGATGTGCTGGCGTTCGCCTTGCTGCTGGCCGAGCACTACAAGCTGGACGTGAAGCAGATCGTGCTCGACAAGATCGCAAAAAATGCGCTGAAGTATCCGGTCGACAAGGCGCGCGGCAGCGCAAAGAAATATACCGAGCTTTGAACCGTGCTTATCCTGTTGTTACCTTTTTTCGGACAAGCAACGTAGGAGCCCGATTTATCGGGCGATTACCGGCCGTTATCGCCCGATAAATCGGGCTCCTACAACGGCTCTTTGTCCCAATGGTGCATCCGGGTTTAAAAAGGGTAGCAAACGGATAAGCACGCTTTGAACCCTGTGGGTCGGACTTCAGTCCGACGCTGCATGAGGAAATCTGAGACTTTGTCGGACTGAAGTCAGACCTGCATAAACCGCGCTTCCGCTGGCAGACAATTAACCGCTGCCGAGGGTGCGTCCGCTGCCGACCAGGCTGGGCTGGCCGTTCGGGCCGTACAGGCCGGCGGCTTGTTGCGAGGCGCCGATGAGCGCGTGCAGCGCTTGCTGGTTGTAGCGCAGCCTGACCTGGATCAGCTCGCCGTTAAGCCGGTTCAATTGGCTGGCGTGCGCGGCGAGGCGCACGAGGTCATGCCAGGCACCGATTGCGCCCGGTGCATTTTTTTTCAGC
>Ga0210035_1001313_pt1 | contig 15157 bp, 18 predicted proteins | sample CryGeymeta201507_FD_183975 | JGI IMG/M metagenome (GOLD analysis project Ga0210035, IMG submission 183975) | Groundwater microbial communities from Crystal Geyser aquifers in Utah, USA - Crystal Geyser metaG 2015-07 (SPAdes) (version 2) | ecosystem: Environmental > Aquatic > Deep subsurface >...
CCGGGTGGAGTGGAAGAGCTGGAAATCCTTGAGGTGCGCTACGTGACGGTGAATACGAATGCGCTTGTTTAATTCATGTAGGGTGCAATAAGCGAAGCGCATTGCACCGTAATGTTTACCTGATTAGTTACATTCCTCAGCTAGGCGCAACCGGCCAGCTTTTGAAACGAAATCTAGTCAAAAAAGATGGGCTTACCCATCTTGTTCGGCCCTTTTTGGGGGTCAAAATACCCAATTGATGGGCTGGCTGAGGAATGTAACTAATCAGGAATGTTTATCGAATACGGCGCAATGCGCTTCGCTTATTGACGCCCTACACCCCACGCGGGTTTCCTTGGTGACAGAGCCTCATTCTTTTAATGTGCGTGATAATAAGCCAGCGCCAATTCATCTGCCACAACATGTAATCGCTTATCCCGCGTTAATATTTTGCAGGTATTCAACGCGGCGGCGGCCAGTAAATGCACGTCAACATAGCCGATGCCGCGAGCCATGAGACGGTGTTTTTCGATGAAAAACAGCACTTCTTTTTCTTGTGCTGTCCGCACGGTGGGCAACTCCTGCAAGAGTTGAAGAGTGTTTTTTCGGTCTGGCAGATTGCCGCATGCCAATTCCCCGATGATAAACGGGTGCGTGTAAACCTCATTGCGGTTTAGCATGCCCTGTAGTGGGCCAGACCCGCGCAGGAAATCGATCCAGATCGACGTGTCAACGAGAATCATGCATTTTCTCGCGCCGACGCGGAATGTTGACTGCATCGGGTTGGGTTCCGGCCAGCATTGCGAGTCTTTTGGCCGCTTCACGCGCAATCAAAGCGCGTAATGCCTCATGGATAAGGTCGCTGCGCTCGGTTTTGCCAGTAATATCTTGCGCCCTTGCGAGCAATTCGTCGTCCAGGGTAATCGTGGTTCGCATCGCCGCTCCTTGAGTTTACGCATCAATTATAGCATCAAATGATGCATAAAATGGTGCATAATCGAGCAATATTGGCTGCCTTAATGCTGCAACCGCCCATACAGCCGGCTGTACAGTCCGTCGCCCCGGATCAGCTCATCGTGCCTGCCTTCCTCGATGATCTGGCCGCCATCGAACACGTAGGCCCGGTCGGCTTGTTTCACTGCGGAGAGGCGGTGGGCGATAATCAGGGTGGTGCGGTTTTTCAGGAACTCGCGTAGCGCGTCATGCAGTTTCGCTTCGGTTTCGGCGTCGAGCGCCGAGGTGGCTTCGTCGAGGATGACGACGCGGGGATCGGACAGCACCATGCGCGCGATTGCCAGGCGTTGGCGCTGCCCGCCGGAAAGGCGCACGCCCTGGCGGCCGACGAGGGTGCCAAGGCCCTCCGGCAGTTGGCGCACGGTATCGGCCAGTTGCGCCACTTCCAGCGCCTGCCAGAGCTGTTCGTCGGTGAGTTCGCGGCCCAGGGTCAGATTCATCCGCACCGTGTCGTTGAACAGGGCGGGATGTTGCAGCACGGTGGCGACATGGCTGCGCACTACTTCCATGCCGATTTCGGTCATCGGCACGCCATCGAAATTTACCGTGCCGGAGTCGGGCGGATAGAGCCCTAGAATCACCTGCACCAGGGTCGATTTGCCGCCGCCGGAAGCGCCGACCAATGCCACCTTTTCGCCCGGCCGGATTTTCAGGCTGACGCCGTTAAGCACCGGGGTGTCGCCGTAGCTGAAGCAGACGTTCTTCACCTCGACGCCGACGGTGTCCTTGCCGGCAAAGGGGTCCTTCAGGTGTGGGTAATGCGGCTCTTCCTTCAGTTCGAGCAGGCGGTTGATGCGTGCCAGCGCCGCCTTGGCGGCGTAAAAAGCATACTGGATGCCGAGGATTTCCTGCACTGGCCCCATCATGTACCACAGGTAGCCGAACACCGCCATCATCTGGCCGATGCTGAGATCGGAGTACACCACCATCAGCATGCTGATGGCGCGGAATATGTCGAAGCCGAACAGAAATACGACAAAGGACAGCCGCCCGGCCGCATCGCTTTTCCACGAAAAAGCGGCGGCATGGGTGCGGATGTCGCGCGCCCGGTCGATCACTTGGGCAATGTAGTGGCGTTCGCGGTTGATGGCGCGGATTTGCTGGATGGCATCCAGGGTTTCGGTGAGTGCCTGGCTAAACAGCTCGAAGGCGCTGTTTTCGCGCTTCTTCAGATTTTTCACGCGCTTGCCCAGCACCGTGGTGAAATAGATCACGGCTGGATTGAGCAGCAGGATGAACAGCGCCAGTTGCCAGTGCATCCACAGCAGAACGGCGGCGATGCCGATGATGGACAGCAGCGCCACCAGGAATTTGGACACCGAGGCGCCGATGAAATTGTCTACCGCATCGAGGTCCTTGACGAAGTGGGTAGCCACCGCACCGCTACCCAGCGTTTCGTACTCTGACAGGGCGATGCGGCTTAAACGTAGCAGCATCTGCTCCCTCATGCGGAAGACCACGTCCTTGGCGATCAGGGTGAAGCTGCGGCCCTGCCATACGCCCAGGATCAGCGCTGTCATCCGCAGCACCAGCGTCACCGCCAGCACCGCGCCGATATACAGCACCGGTCCGTGCCAGGTGGCGAGGGTGTGGCTGTTCAGCCACGCCACCATTCGGCCGGGCTGGTGCAGCAGCACTTCGTCCACCAGCAGCGGCATCAGGAGCGGAATCGGCACGCTCGCCACCGCCGCCAGGATGGCGACGACATGGGCGCTGATCAAATCCTTCTTGTGCTCGCGGACAATGCCGAGGATGGAGGGCCAGGTGTAGGCGGCGGACATCGAATTTCCTAGAAAAAACAGCTCACCACAGAGACACAGGTTTCTCCCTCCCCTTCAAGGGGGAGAGCTGGGATGGGGTTAGGGTAGATTCCATGGATACCGACCCCATCCCTCACCTAACCTCCCCCTTGAAGGGGGAGGAACAGGAGACGTGGCGTTCCAGGATGGAAATCAACTGGCCTATGGCAGCACCTTTACGTCCTCGATCACCACATTCTCCAGCGGTACGTCCGAGGGAATAGTGTCGCGCGGCCCGGTTTTCACCTTGGAAATCTTTATGACCACCTCCTGGCCTTTCACCACCTTGCCGAACACCGCGTAGCCCCAGCCGCGCGGGTTCGGCGCGGTGTGGTCGAGGAAAGCATTGTTCTTTGTGTTGATGAAGAACTGCGCGGCAGCGGAATGCGGATTCGCGGTGCGTGCCATGGCGATAGTGTAGATTTCATTTTTCAGCCCGTTGGTGGCCTCGTTCTGGATCGGGAAGAAGGTTTCCTTCTCGTGCAGCCCGGTATCGAAGCCGCCGCCCTGGATCATGAAGTTATCGATCACGCGATGGAACACCGTGCCTTTGTAGAAGCCGCCCTTGGCGTATTTAAGGAAATTTTCAACCGTCTTCGGTGCCTTGTCCGAGTAGAGTTCGAGTGTGAAGCTGCCAAGATTGGTCTTTATTTCCACCATCGGGTTGGCGGCGTAAACATTTAGGTTAAGCAACAGCCCGAAAATGAGGGTAACCAAGCGCATTTTCATAGATTTTCTCTCCAAAGTTGATTAAAAAAAATTTAACGCTTTACGATTAGCTAGGATTAGCTAGGGTCAGGACTATTCAGCCCGTCGAAGCGGTCTCTCATCGCGCAGTGTGCGTCATGATTTCCTTTTTTCTGTCTCTTCCCAGAGTAGCAGCGTTTCGGCGAACAGTGCGCGCCAGCTGTCGCGCGCTTTCTCCCCGTCGGCAATCAGCCCTTCGTGGACAAACCAGTCCACGTTATTATCCGTAGTTGCAGTGTGTTTCCGCAAGAGAAATCCGGAAAACACGACCAAGCTCAGATAATCCCAGTTAAGTGAGAATGACAAAAAAATGAAGTGCTAGCAGCCTGTCGGACTTGAAGAATCGAAGCGAGAATTCGGCTGGGCGAGGACAGATTTTGCTGGTTTTGCAGGTCAATAGTCGTTCTATTGACTAAAAAAGCGGCGAAATATGAACCGCTCAGGCGGATTTGCAGCCGATTTCCTTTAAGTCCGACAGGCTGCTAGAATTAACTATCAAAGCGAGGGAAAGAAAAAGAATATGTCTGTACCGCGAGCAACGGCTTGGCTTGTAATTATTTTCTTTCCGCTGTACCTCGGCGGATGCAGTTCGCTGCTGCCCAAAGGAGAAACGGAGACAGAAGGGCCTTGGCAGACCTTCTGGGAGGCGCAGCAGACCTTCGATAAAATCATCCCGCACCAAACCACCGTCGAAGCGCTCAAGCAACTCAAGTTGGATCCCGAGTCGAATCCGAACGTCACCATCCTGAATTACTCCGATGTGTTGCGCCGCTTCATTCCGAGTCCGACGATCAATGCGTCCGACCTCGATCCCGGGGTGCAGGAGTGCATTTCGGCCAAAACGGCCTGCAAGGGTTACGAGATAGACCAACGGGTCATGAAACGTAACCGCTACGGCAATTTCTGGGCCGATGTCTTTAACTTCGAACGCAAGGTGGATATTGCCGGTTGGCGCTTCAACGGCGTCATCCTGATCAAGGATGACCTGGTCGTCTACAAGCTGACCGGCGGCCAGCCGGCCATTCACGAACGCGAGGAAAACAAGAACCCGCTCGGCCCATTTCAGGGGTTCGGCGAGCGCCTGCTCAGCCACTGAGTCATCTCTCCCAGAAGAAGGGGAGATGCTTTCAAGGGAAAAGACTGGAGACACTGCCGCCTTGGGCATGTCTCGGCGTCATTTTCACGGATAGCTGTGCTAGGAGCCTGTCGGACTTATGATGAATCGGCTGCGAATCCGCCTGGGCGGTACATATTTCACCGTTTTTTTGGTCAATAGAACGACTATTGACCTGCAAAACCGGCAAAATTTGTCCTCGCCCAGCCGAATTCTCGCTTCGATCCCCATAAGCCCGACAGGCTCCTAGCCCAGAAAGGCCCCCCTGGAAGCAAGATACTCGATTTCCTCAGGCGTGCTTTGCCGTCCGAGCAGGCTGTTGCGGTGAGGAAAGCGGCCATATTTCCGGATCAGTTCCCGATGATGTTGCGCAAAACGCAGATTGCTTTCGAGTTTCGCCGCATCGAACAACCTGACTGAAAGATCCTGGTCTGCCAGGTTCTCGCTGTGCATCAACGGCATGTACAGAAAGGCCCAGCGCTCTGCCGGCAAGCGCTGGTCGTAGCCTTTGTCGATGGCGTGCTTGGCGATCCCGACCGCCTGTTGCTCGGTTCTGAAGCTCTCCGCCCTGCCGCGAAACATGTTCAGCGGCAACTGGTCGAGTACGATGGCCAAGGCCAGGCAGCCCTCAGGCGTCTCTTTCCACCCGTCGAGTTCCCCTGCGGCGGCCTTGCGCCACAGCGCCTCGAATTTGTCCCGTATTTTTTTATCCAGCACCGGCGTTGATGAAAACCAGCGGCCTTGCACCTCTTTCGAGTACCAGAAGTCGAGAATGTTTTGGGGAGTTATCCGGGCTGGCATTTTTTCTGTCTCATCCGGGGGGGCTATGCCAAAGACTCCAGAAACTCCAGCAACGCTTCGCGCTGGCGCGGCTGGAGGCGCGCGAAGGTCTTTAGCAGCCGCCGTTCCTCGGGCAGCATCCAATCTTCGGCGGGCGCCACTTCGGATTCATAAAGGGTGGGCGGCGGGCGTACCTCGCCGCGTCCGGTGGAAAGCCATTCGAACCCCACGTCGAGCAGCTTCGCCAAGCGCACCAGGTTCTTCATGTTGGGCGCCTTGCGGCCCGACTCCCATTCCGCCACCGAGGGTTGAGTGATGGACATGCGCCGCGCCAGCTCCACCTGGCTCCACCCTCGCTCCCGCCGCGCCTGTTTGATGCGTTCCTTCATCATGGCGATTATTGTATCGGTATCGGCTATGTCGCCTTAAATCGCAATAGGGTGTTTTTTATCTATCGGCATTGGCTATAATTTGGTAAGCTGTAAAATATATGGGTATTGCCGGAAGCATAGGAGAGATCTCCAGGCCGCGAATATCGGGGCGTAGAAGTATATGGATGCCGTGTGTGAGTAGCTGGAGTGTGACATGCGCACGCAACCAGCCTCTATGTTCGAGTTGAGGGGGTGGCGAAGAGTGGATCAAGGAAAGGTTTTTTGTCGATGCATAGAGGGGCACTGTTTCCTGGAAAAAGATGCCGAATGGGCCAAACAAAATCATGCCCAGGCTTTGCATCCCAATGGGATTTTTATCGACCGCACGTTGCGTGACACTCTTGATGCCGAGAGACTTCACGAGAAAAGCGAATGGATGGATTCACTGGGGGTGATGGGAACAGGCCAAGTCTGTTGCAGACACAAGACAGAGAAACTCTCCTGAAACGCGCATAAGAATAGGGTCGATTGGCGAAGCGCATTCAGGTTACCATGACGAGCATGATCCGGATTACTTCACAGCTCGCCATCGGCGAAAACGAAATCGAATTGCAGTTCATCCGCGCTTCCGGGCCGGGCGGGCAGAACGTCAACAAGGTGTCGACGGCGGTGCAGTTGCGCTTTGACGTGGCGCGTTCTCCTTCGCTACCCGAGGATGTGCGTGCCCGTCTGATGAAACTGGCAGGCAACCGCCTGACCAACGAGGGTGAGTTGCTGATCGATGCCAAGCGTCATCGCACGCAGGATCGCAACCGGCAGGACGCGATTCAGAGGCTGGTGGAACTGATTCGCCACGCCACCGAAAAGCCCAAGCCGCGCATCGCCACCAAACCGACCAAGGCATCGAAAAGGCGCAGGCTGGATGAAAAGAGCCGGCGCGGCGAAACCAAGCGCGGGCGTGGTTCCGTCAGCGAATAACCAGCTCTGCTGCCTGGATTCTTCTTCGGCAATCTTTGCGTAACTGCCAGTGACGGCAGGCAGAAACCGACCCTGAGCGGTCCTTTAAGCCAGCCGGAAGCAGACCTTCAGCGAAGAGTCCAGAAACAAAAATGGCGACCTTTGAGCCGCCGTTGCTGTCGGCGTCATTATTGATGTTGTCTTTGAATATGGCGCTAGAATTGATTTTCCTTGACCATTTTCCCAGGAGCCTGTCTGACTTGAAGAATCGAAGCGAAGAATTCGGCTGGGCGAGGACAGATTTTGCGAGTTGGGCGATAAAGCCGCCCATCCCTGCTTACCCCATTTGCCGGTTTTGCAGCCGATTTCCTTTAAGTCCGACAGGCTCCTGGGCGGCCTTGTGATCAAAAAATTGTTCTGTGCAATACTGGTGAGCCTCTTGTTTGCCGGATGCGCAACAAATCCCGTAACAAATAGGCAGCAGTTAATGCTTGTGCCCGAAAATCAAGTAATCGCATCGTCGTACAATTTATATTCCAATCTCATTAACCAAGCCAAGAGTAATAGTTGCTCACCGCCAGCCTACAAAACATTTGGTGGCAGACTCAATAGGGTCAAAAATCCATTCCTTGACATGGTAAGGAACATTTCTTACCATTGGCGCTAAGTTTCCCCAAGGAATATTTCATGCCCCACATTCACGAAATAGCGACTGTTACCTCAAAAGGCCAGATCACTTTACCCAAACCCATCCGTCAGGCTTTGGGAATTGCGGTCGGCGGCAAGGTGGCCTTCGATCTTCGAGGCGGCGAAGTGGTCGTGACCCGGGCCGACGGTGAGGAACACGAAGACCCTGCCATTGGCGCCTTTCTGTCATTGCTCGAAAGTGACATCAAGTCAGGCAAGCATCTCATCTCTTTGCCGGACGATCTGGCGCAGGCCATGCTGGACAACCTTCATCATGCCGTTGTGCTCGATGAAGAGATTATCGGTGAAGTTGCCCTGTAATGAAGAACCACGGTTGGTCGCTGCTTTTTCATGATTGTCTGGTTGAGCAATTACAGAAACTGAAGGCGGGCTCGGATCGGGCTGAAGCGGCTGATCCGGCTGGTTTCGAGGCTAACGCCAACATCAAGCTGTTCCACGCTCTGAGCCAGTTGATTTTCGCGACGGTGCCGAGCGATCCGGCCCGTGAGGAATATCGGCAGGGCAATACCATGGGAACGACCTATCGGCACTGGCGTCGGGCCAAGATCGGACGTCGCTTCCGGCTGTTTTTTCGTTACGATACGAAGGCGAAGGTCATCGTTTTTGCCTGGGTCAACGATGAGCACACGTTGCGGTCGGCAGGGAGAAAATCCGATCCCTACGCTGTATTCCAGAAAATGCTGGATCGAGGCAATCCGCCTGATGACTGGGCAGCGTTGCTTGAGGCGAGTCGAGCAGATTTGAACCAGAATTCTCAATTATGCCTCTGAACAATTCTCAGGCACAGTGGCGTGGAGACTCCTCCCTCTTTACGGGGAGGAGGTTTTGTAGCAACTGAAAATTGTTCATAAGCCTATTCTCAATTATCACGGTAAGTTATGTCAAAACCAAAAACGATAGGTATGGTTTCCCTCGGCTGCCCCAAGGCGCTGGTGGATTCGGAGCAGATCCTCACCCGTTTGCGGGCTGAGGGCTACGTTATTTCGCCCAGTTATGAAGGGGCCGACCTGGTGGTGGTCAACACTTGCGGCTTTATCGACGCTGCCGTGGCCGAGTCGCTCGATGCCATCGGCGAGGCGCTAAAGGAGAACGGCAAGGTGATCGTCACCGGCTGTCTGGGCGCTAGGTCCGGCGTGGTGCTGGCAGCGCATCCCCAAGTGCTGGCGGTGACCGGCCCGCACGCGGCGGCGGAGGTGATGGCGGCGATACACCAGCACTTGCCACAGCCGCACGACCCGTTCGAAAGCCTGATCCCGCTGCAGGGCATCAAGCTCACGCCGAAGCATTACGCTTACCTGAAAATTTCCGAGGGCTGCAATCACCGCTGCACTTTCTGCATCATCCCCTCGTTGCGCGGCGATCTGGTCAGCCGACCCGTCGGCGAGGTGATGCAGGAAGCGGAAAATCTGGTGAAGGCCGGCGTGAAGGAATTGCTGGTGATCTCCCAAGACACCAGCGCCTACGGCGTGGATGTCAAGTACCGCAGCGGCTTCTGGGGCGGCCGCCCTCTGCGCACCCGGATGACCGAGCTGGCGAGCGCCCTGGGCGAATTCGGGGTGTGGGTGCGGCTGCATTACGTCTATCCCTATCCCCATGTGGACGAAGTGATTCCGCTGATGGCGCAGGGCAAGATACTGCCTTACCTCGACGTGCCGCTCCAGCACGCTAGCCCGCGCATTCTCAAGGCGATGAAGCGGCCCGGCGACATCGAGGACACGCTGGCCAGGGTCCGCCGCTGGCGCGAGGTTTGCCCTGAAATAACGATACGCAGCACCTTCATTGCTGGCTTTCCCGGCGAGACCGAGGCCGATTTCGAGCTGCTGCTGGACTTTCTGCGTGAGGCGGAACTGGATCGCGTCGGCTGCTTCGCCTACTCGCCGGTGGAAGGGGCGACGGCCAACGCCCTGCCCGGCGCGGTGCCGGAAGAGGTGAAGGAAGAACGCGTGGCGCGGCTGATGGAATTGCAGGAAGAAATCAGCACGGCCAAGCTGGAGCGCAAGATCGGCCAGACCCTCACTGTGCTGGTAGATGAAGTGGACGAAGAGGGCGCGGTTGCCCGCAGTGCGGCGGATGCGCCCGAGATCGATGGTTTGGTCTATATCGAGGAGGCGGACAATCTGAAACCCGGCGATTTCGTCGAGGTAGAAATCACCGATGCCGATGCCCATGATCTGTGGGGGCGGCGCGCCAGTTGAACATGGGCCAGTTGAACATGGGTAGGAAACTCCTGTTCCTGATGCTGGCAGTTCTGGGATCGACGCCGGTCTCATTGCTCGCGGCACCTACCACCTTCGAGCCGGTGATAGTCAGCGCTTTGCTGTGCAACGACCAGATCGATCCCGTTTACTTCAAGGATTACCTGATCCGTTTCTACAAGAACCCTTACAAGACCGAAGGTGAAGCCTACTGGTTCAAGCCGGACCCGGCGCAGAAGCTCTATGATCTGGAGCTGACAGACATTTACGTCAGTACAGAGAGCAGTCGTTATGTCTTTCTGGGCGTGATATTCAAGGAAAAACTCGATACGGCCAGGAAAAAGATGCTGGAGATAAGAGGGGTCAGCTATCTGCCGTTTTCGGGTGACACCGTGCTACGGTCGGCACACGGCAGTTTCCTGATCGAGTATGACAAGACCAAAACCAAGCTGTACTGCGTGAAACACCGCCAATATTAACAAGCAAATCAAAGCCAGCGTCTTTCACCATTGCCCCTTCTCCCTCTGGGAGAAGGTTGGGATGAGGGTGGCGTTCCCCTCGGAGGGCTTCCCTCACCTCAATCCCCCCGCAAGCGGGAGAGGAGGCAAACGAGAAAGGCTCTGGCTATGATTTGAAACCCGTGAAGTGGCTTATTCTTTCGGCTTGACGCTCTTCAGGCTGGATCGGCTGATCGGCACGACCTTGGCTTTACTGGTGTCGTCGCTGAAGTGGGGCCTTTCCTCGGCGATGCCGGCTTCCTTGGCCAACTCCATTTCCCTTGCCGAGATCAGCGCGAAGCAGGCCTTGATGTCTTCGATGGTTTGCTGAGACAGGGCATGATACATGCCGGGTTGTGGAGTGGTGTCCTTGACGACACTCGCCAGCACTTTGCGCATTACGCGCAGGATGCGCTGTTCCATTGAAGTTTCATTCTTGCTGGTCATAATTGTTCATCCTTTTTTTCGTTGCGGGAAGCGCCCTTCAGGAATTCATCGAACTCGCCCATGGAGATTTCCTCCACTTGCAAATCGTTAACTGCCAAATGTGGCGGAATCTGAAAAACACTGTCTTGTTCCAGAGGTTCTCCCACGGCTTTTGCCTGTTCCAGTAAAGCAGTCTGCTCCTGTTCTGTAGCCGGATTCTGATTCTGGTCCTGCGGATAATGCGGCTGCTCGTCGAATTCATAATCGGCTTGTTCTGGTCCTGGAACTTCGCTGTAATCAGTTTTGAAGCGCCAGAATATTGCAGGTACCTCGATCGATAAGTTGTCTCGAATAAACTTCCTGATTTGAATTTCGATAATATTGGAGAAACGCAGTTTCTTTTGTGGCGCGACCTGAATCAATACCACCGGTTGCTCGTCATAGGCAATGGTGTAGACCTTGAAATTCTCAATGCCTCGAACTTCAAGGAAATGGTAGGCAGCCTGATTAATAGCCAAGAGCTTGCCCCGGCTGATGGCGGTGGCTTCTTTTTCTTTTTTGAGGAACGGAAAAAAAGCTCCGACTGCCATTATGGGTGAAAAGCCATGGGCGAGGTCGAACAGAGGAGCAAAGTCGAATAGGTTCATTTTAGAGCATTAAATCGCACGGCGCTCATGATGAAGAATACGGCACAAATTTTCAGCCCTTGCTGACAACTTCATAGCCGGCATCCTGGATCGCGGCCTTGAACTGATCCAGACCGGCTTTGGCGGCGTCATAGCTGATCGTCACTTGGCCGTTGTCCAGGGTGATGCCCACGCCGGCGACGCCGGGAATCGGCTCCAGCACGTTCTTGACGCTCTTCACGCAGCCCATGCAGGTCATGCCTTTGACGGTGAGGGTGATTTTTTCCATTTCATTTGCTCCTTCAATAAAAGCCTTTGCCACAGCCATGTAGGTTGGGCACCTGTGCCCAACAAATTCAGTTTCCCGGTTTCCAGCGTTTCAGCAGCAGCGAGTTGCTTACCACCGACACCGAGCTCATCGCCATCGCCGCGCCGGCGATCACCGGATTCAACATGCCCAGCGCTGCCAGCGGAATGCCAAGCACATTGTAGATGAAAGCGAAGAACAGGTTCTGGCGAATTTTTCTCAGGGTGGCGCGGGACAGGTCAATCGCATCGGCCACGCTCGTCAGGTCGTTGCGCATCAGCGTGACGTCGGCGGTTTCGATGGCGACGTCGGCGCCGCTGCCGACGGCAAAGCTCACGTCCGCAGCCGCCAGCGCCGGCGCATCGTTGATGCCGTCGCCGGCCATGCCGACCACTTTGCCCAAGCTTTTGAGCTTCTGGATTTCCGCCGCCTTGTCCTGCGGCAGCACCTCCGCGAGGTAACGGCTGATACCTGCCTGCGCGGCGATGGCGCGGGCGGTGGCGGCGTTGTCGCCGGTGAGCATGACGACCTCGATGCCCATCGCCTGCAATCGCGCCACGGCGCTGGTCGAGGTCGCGCGCAGGGTATCGGCGATGGCGAGGTAGCCGAGGATGTTTTCCTCGTCGCTGACGGCTACCACGGTTTTGCCTTGTTGCTGGAGGCGGGTGACGGTGTCCTCGCTGGTTTTTAGCCCCTGCGCCATGAGGAAGGCGGGGGAGCCGAGCCGGCAGAACCGGTCGTCGATCTCGCCCTGCACGCCCTTGCCGGTCACGGCGGCGAAGCCGGTGATGTTTCCCGGCGCAATCCCTGCCTCGGCAGCGCGACCAGTAATCGCCTTCGCCAGGGGATGCTCCGATCCTTGTTCCAGGGTGGCGGCGAGGCGGAGCACTTCTTCGATGCCGGCGTGGGAGCGGCCTCCTGGCCGCGAATCGTTAATTTCGCGGCCAGGAGGCCGCTCCCACCCTTCTGCCGGAACGATGTCGGTGACCACGGGGCGGCCTTCGGTCAAGGTGCCGGTTTTGTCCACGACCAGGATGCGGATTTTCTCCGCTTGCTCCAGCGCTTCCGCGTTTCGGATCAGGATGCCCGCTTTCGCGCCGTTTCCCGTGCCCACCATGATCGCGGTGGGGGTGGCGAGGCCCAAGGCGCAGGGGCAGGCGATGACCAGCACCGCCACGGCGTTGATCAGGGCTGCGGTAAATTCGCCGCCGATGCTCCACCACAGGCCGAAAGTGACGAGGCTGATGGCGACCACCACCGGCACGAAAACGCCGGAAATAACGTCCGCCAGGCGCTGGATCGGCGCTTTCGAGCCTTGCGCCTGTTCCACCAGGCGGATGATGCCGGCCAGCACGGTATGGCTGCCCACGCCGGTGGCGCGGCACTTCAGCATGCCCTCCTGGTTTTGCGTGGCGGCGAATACTTTCGCGTTAAGGTCTTTGACCACCGGCAGGCTTTCGCCGGTCAGCATGGCTTCCCCCACGCTGGAGCGGCCTTCAATCACTTCGCCGTCGACCGGGATGTTTTCGCCGGCGCGGACGACGAACACATCGCCGACCTTGAGGCTGGCGGCATCGACCTCGACGATTTCGCCATCGCGCTCGATGCGCGCGGTTTTTGGCTGGAGTTTGACAAGTTCCTCGATCGCCGCCGAAGTGCCCGCCTTGGCACGCGCCTCCAGCAGCTTGCCCATCAGCACCAGGGTGATGACGGCGGCGCTGGCTTCGAAATAAATATGCTGGTCGAGGCCGAACAGGGTGACGGCGGCGCTGAGGAAATACGCCATGCTGGTGCCGAGTGCGACCAGCACGTCCATGTTGGCGCCGCCACCGCGCAGGGCGTGCCAGGCGCCGACGTAAAAGCGTTTGCCAGCCCAGAACTGCACCGGCGTGGCGAGCAGCCATTGCAGCCAGCGCGGAAGCAGCTCAACATGCTGGCCGAAAAGCATTGGGCCCATCTGGGCTACCAGCGGCAGGGTAAGCACTGCGGCAATCCAGAAAACGCGCAGTTCTTTCCGGTATGCTATGGCGCGCCGCTGCTTTTCCTCCGCACGGCTGGTGCCGATCGATTCGTGAGCGCCGTAGCCGGCCTTGGTCACTGCGGCAATCAGCGTTTCCAGCGTGGCAGCGCCCGGTGCAACGCGGATGCGGGCTTTTTCAGTGGCGAAATTAACCGTGGCGCTGACGCCGTCGATCTTGTTCAGCACCTTTTCAATCCGTGCGGCGCAGGCGGCGCAGGTCATGCCTTCCAGTTCCAGTACCACTTCTTGATCGGGTATGGAAAAACCGGTTTTCTGGATGGTTTGCACCAGTTCGGCGGGCGAGTTCAGCGCCGGGTCGAATTCGATGAGGGCCTTTTCGCTGGCGAGATTGACCGCAGCTTTTACGCCGGGCAGTTTGTTGAGGTTCTTTTCGAGGCGCGCAGAACAGGCCGCGCAGGTCATGCCTACGATCGGAAGTTCAATATGTTGGGGGGAGGGGGCGGACATTTGAGTAGGATTCTACATCATTCACACTTTCCGCCGTGCCTTCCGGTTGAGGAATCAGTTGCGCACCAGTGCGCCGTCGATGATCTTCACCTTTTCGCCGATGGAGAGCACCGGTTCGGTTTTCTGCACCATGGTACGGTGGCTGCCATCATCCATGCGGACGGTGATTTCGTAATGCTTGGCGGTTTTTACCTTCTTCTCGATCTGGTGTCCGGCATAGCCGCCGCCCACAGCGCCGGCAATGGTGGCGATATCCTTTCCAGTACCCCCGCCGACCTGGTGTCCCAGTAGCCCACCTACCACGCCGCCAGCAATCGCGCCCAGGCCGCTACCTTCGCCAGCCTGCTCGACAGTGCGGATGGCGGTGATAACGCCGCAGTTGTCGCACACGGGAGCCTGTGATTGTTTAGGACTCTCCTCGGTTATTGCCGCCTTGGCTGCGGGTTTGTGTGCGGAGGCCTTGTGTGCCGGCTTCGCTACGGGTTTTTCTTCTGGGACGGGTTTGCTGGCCTTGTCTACCGCAGCATCGGCTTGTGCCGTCATGGTTGGTTGGGGTGGCGTTGTGGTCTCGCCGGCTGTCTTGTCAGACTCGGCTGGTGCACTTGCCGCAGGCGGTGCTTCGGTTTTGGCGCTACGGCCTGGAATCAGGCCGGTCATGGCGCCGACCCCGACGATGCTGGCGATGATCACCGCAATGGATGCGGCGATGACGAAGGGGCTGGTTTTGCTGGTGAGTTCTGACATGATGAAATTCTCCGGGTAGTGGGTAAATATCAGTGCGCCGACTATTTTATAGATAGTCGAACGGGCTTTGACAAGCAAGCTACTTTAATTGGCGCTGAAGGATATACGTTGTTGACGAGACTGGGTTATTAAATTTTGGTAATAAAAAAGGGCGTCCGGAAGGGCGCTCTGATAGCCGGTTGCAACTTAGATTTTAGCCTTAAATCAATCTTCCCGCCGCATCTGCGGAAACAGGATGACGTCGCGGATGCTCGGGCTGTCGGTCAGTAGCATGACCAGGCGGTCGATGCCGATGCCCTCGCCGGCGGTGGGCGGCAGTCCGTATTCCAGGGCGCGGATGTAGTCGGCATCGTAGTGCATCGCCTCGGCGTCGCCCGCTTCCTTCTGCCGCACCTGCGCCATGAA
>Ga0210035_1001344_pt1 | contig 14936 bp, 13 predicted proteins | sample CryGeymeta201507_FD_183975 | JGI IMG/M metagenome (GOLD analysis project Ga0210035, IMG submission 183975) | Groundwater microbial communities from Crystal Geyser aquifers in Utah, USA - Crystal Geyser metaG 2015-07 (SPAdes) (version 2) | ecosystem: Environmental > Aquatic > Deep subsurface >...
CCTTGGCTTTGTACTCTGGCGTGTGGACTTTGCGTTTCTTCGTTTCACTCATGATTCTGGGATTTCCTGGATGTCAGACCATCTTAAATTTTTGTCTTAAATCCGGGGTCCACTTTAGGCCTCAAGAAAAGCGGGACAGAAAAGGCCGCAACAGTAATCCGCACCACTGGGACCGAGGCAGCTTTGGTGACGAGGTTTACGCCCGTATAGATATTCTCCCGTTTTGCGTCGAGGATGGACTGGTGGACAGATATGTGTTCTCCAAATGGTGCATGATGAATTTGGACATCGACCTTTTGCAGCAATTCAGCCACAGTTCAGCCTGTTGCATCAGTATTAGCCCGAAGCCCAGAAGACTTTGGCTGGAGTGGGGTTCCGGTGAGGCTCCCAGATGCACCACGTTCATGGGAACGGAATATTGGAACCACGTCTACCCAAACCTCCCAGAGGGCCAGCGTCCAAAGTTTGCACCATCGGCCACCGGGGGCCGCATGTTTTGGTGGCGTAAGTGATTACTGACGTATCGGCGCAAAAAAATGCAATTGCAAATGATTGCACTGGACTGCCCAGTTTTATCCCGTCCAGTGTTTCAGACTACCTTCGCGCTTCCCTCTCCGATAACTCTCGTCGCGCTTATCGAACAGACCTCGGTCACTTCCTCCAATGGGGCGGCGTTATCCCTGCCAGTCCCGAGCTTGTTGCCACCTACATTGCCGCACATGCCGACTTACATGCTGTAGCCACACTGTCCCGCCGTTTGGTCAGTATCGGCAAGGCGCACACCGCCCAAGGGCTCTCGACACCGACGGACACTGAATTGGTCAGGGCCACTTTGCGGGGCATCCGTCGCACCCATGGTTCAGCACAGCGGCAGGTGGCACCAGCGGTCAAGGAAGACGTGCTGTCGATGGTGGCGGCACTCACTGGCATAAAGGGCACCCGTGACCGGGCATTGCTACTGGTCGGTTTTGCTGGTGCTTTCAGGCGTAGCGAGTTGGTCTCGTTGACCGTGGCCGACATTGAGCAGGCTCAGCAAGGGCTCATAGTGACCCTCCAGCGCTCCAAGACAGATCAAGAGGGGCGTGGCCGCAAGGTTGCCATTCCCTTTGCCCGTGGCGCTGTCTGCCCGGTGTTGGCCCTGCAACAGTGGATAGCGGTGGCGGGTATCACCGAGGGGCCAATCTTCAGGGGCGTGAACCGACACGGTCAGATTGCCGACGCCGCCATTACTCCGCAAGCCGTAGCGATGGTGGTCAAGGAGCGAGCCCAAGCCGTCGGACTCAATGCCGCCAACTACTCCGGTCACAGCCTTCGCGCCGGTCTGGTGACCTCAGCAGCCCAGCTAGGGGTATCAAGCTGGAAGATTCGGCAGCAGACCGGCCACAAATCGGATGCCATGCTGTCTCGTTACATCCGGGATGCTGGCCTATTTGTCAGCAACGCCTCGGGAGCTGTCCTATGACGTAAACCATTCTAAAAACCATAAGCGGCGACTCCCAGTGCGTCAACACCGGGAACCGCCTGACCAATCTCAAACTATTTAGGAGTTCTTGAATGGCTAATTTGAATTCTAGCGGTGACCTGCACCAGCAGATTTACAAAAAATTGCTGGTGGTGATCCCCCATCTTGAAAGCATTGCCGAACACGGCAAATCCGTGGTGCCGGGGTACATGGACTTGAATCTGGACATTCTCAGGCGCGGCAAAGACAAGACCGTCATTGCGCTCTCCCACTATTACAAGCATCGCGGCGACATGATTGCCGATCCGGATATGGTGCTGGCGGTGTACCCAGACCGGGCCATGGCTGAGGCACTGACCTATCAGGACTGCTACCGTTATCAGGAGGTTTACAGCGATGGTGGGAGTCTCGTGGATATTCAGGCCAAGCGTGACCTGAATAAGTTTCTGAGTCATTGGCTGACCAACCTGCGTATCCAAGGCCATCGAATCGAGACCCCGGTGGTCACCGTCGCAAGAAAGGTCGTGGCCTGTGCATAGCCTGCCCGACACTCTCATAATGCCCCTCGGTGATTTCGTTGGCAGACGGTCCGATGCCGACCTGCTGGGTGACCTCATAGGCGTGCAGGAGTCACACCAGCAGTACCGTGGGTCATTGCAGCCGTTCTTTGCCGATGGTGAAACGCAGTCACACACCAAATGTGCGGTAGCCCGTGAACTGGTAAAACGGTGGCTGGGGGAGGAGTTAAAGCGAGTCGCCGTGTTCGCACAGCCATCGGCGGTGACCGATTACCTGAAAGTCCACTTCGCTGGCCGGGAGTACGAAAGTTTTGTCGTGCTTTACCTTGATGCACAAAACTGCCTGATCGAGGTGGAAGAGCTGTTTCGTGGCCCCCTGACGCAGACCTCTGTGTACCCCCGGGAAGTAGTGAAATCAGCCCTGCGCTTCAATGCAGCGGCGGTCATGCTGTCACACAACCACCCCAGCGGATCGGTCACTCCCAGCCGTGCTGATGAACATCTGACCCAGACCCCGAAAGCGGCCTTGTCGTTGGTTGACGTGCGGGTGCTTGACCATCTCGTGATTGCCGGTAACAGCGCCCTCAGTTTTGCTGAAACTGGCCTGCTTTGATGTACACCGGCACCAGCATTCCCGCCATCGTGGCAGGTTACCATTCGGTGGTCTGGAAAATGCCACTGCCACAGTGTGCATAACCTGATTTCATGGCTCAGGTAATAAGAACACTGGGTGCCGAAAGAGGCATCGCTTTAGGGACTGCACACATGCTCACTGGCGAACTACGTAGCCAAATCGACGCTATCTGGAATTCATTCTGGTCGGGTGGCATTTCCAATCCGCTGGAAGTGATGGAGCAGATCACTTACTTGCTGTTCCTGCGTCGTCTGGATGACCTGCACACGCTGGAAGAAAACAAGTCGGTGCGGCTGAACAAGCCCATGGAACGCCGTATCTTCCCTGTGGGCAAAGATGCCAAGGGCCGGGACTTCAACGACCTGCGCTGGTCACGGTTCAAGAACTACGCCCCCGCTGAGATGTACACGGTAGTGGGCGAACACGTGTTCCCGTTCCTGCGGAATGTGGGCGGTGATGGCTCGACCTACGCACACCATATGAAAGATGCGCGGTTCACCATCCCAACCCCGGCGCTGCTATCAAAGGTCGTGGACATGCTGGACCACGTGCCCATGGAAGACCGCGACACCAAGGGGGATTTATATGAGTACATGCTGGGGAAGATTGCCAGTGCCGGGCAGAACGGCCAGTTCCGCACGCCCCGTCACATCATCAAGCTGATGGTGGAGTTGACCGCCCCCACGGGTAAGGATGTGATTTGTGACCCCGCCAGTGGCACGTGCGGCTTTCTGGTGGCCGCTGGTGAATACCTACGCGAGAAGCATCCCGAAATCCTGCGTGACCCGGTAGCGCGTGAACATTTTCACCACGGCATGTTCCACGGTTACGACTTTGACAACACCATGCTTCGCATTGGCAGCATGAACATGGCCCTGCACGGGGTGGACAAGGCACGCCAATTTCTGCGAGAGCACGAAAGCCACTTGTCATTGCAGCGGCTGCGGCGCAATCAGCCACTGACCACCTCAGACCTTGCTGAGTTGGAACGGATGCTGGTCGAGGCCGGTGGCTCACCCGAGGTTATTAAATTGGCAACCGAGCAGAACCACGGACTGGGGATTTTCATCCGGTCATTGGTGGGACTCGACAGGGAAACCGCCAAACAGGCATTCAGTCAGTTTGTGGTCGGCACCACCGCCACTGCCAGCCAATTGGAGTTCATTGACCTGATCGTGCAGTACCTGACGGAGAACGGCACCATGGATGCGGCAAGGCTGTACGAATCACCGTTTACGGACATCAACCAGCAAGGACCAGAAGCGGTGTTCCCTGCGGCCAAGGTCACGGAGTTGGTGCAGGTGTTGGAGGTTATACGGGAACGGGCGGTGGCTTGACGTGAGCTTAACTTTGAAGGATTCGATGTGAAGAGAATATTTATCCCTACCGTGTCGGGCACCGATTGGCAGCGACAGCTTGCAAAGCCGGTAACTCACTGGAAGCAGGGTGCCTCAGCAATGACTACCGCAGCGGCATGGGAAGCGGCGGATGGTACTTTGCCCCCAGAGATAACCCGTCTTCTGGAGTCTTCGCGTGAACCATCGCTCAGGGGACAACTGTTGCTGGCTGCACTGCCTGAATGGCAAGTCCCGCTGCCGGGTGGCATCACCACTTCAAATACTGACGTTCTTGCAATTTGCAGGAATGAACTCGGACTGTGCATCATTGGCGTTGAGGCGAAAGTCCTTGAAGACTTCGGCCCGCTTGTTTCGAGTAAGCGGGCAGAGGCATCTTCAGGTCAAGGTGAGCGGTTGGCGTACCTTCATTCGCTTTTGGGCGTTGAACGGTTCGATGATGCGATTCGTTACCAGCTATTGCACCGAACCGCGTCTGCGCTCCTGACAGCCAGAGAGTTCCACGCTGCCACTGCCGTTATGCTGGTGCAAGCCTTCGACACGCCAGCGGCACGACGTGGAGATTTTGAAGCATTCAGAACAGCAATGGGCGCACGGGAAGTCGCGCCACTGATTTACAAGGTTGATTCGTTCAGTGGCCCCTCGCTATTTCTGGCGTGGTGCGATGGTGACTCGCGTTTCAGAGACGTATCGTTACCGAGTGCGCCTCAATTCATGGTCGAGACAACCGGCACATCGACGTAAAAGCGGCGCATTGAGGGAACACAAAGGCGAAAAGGGCAGTGCGAAGTATTTTTCTGTCCACAACCAACCCAAGTTTCCAAAGCAGTCCGGGCGATCCTAGGGGCTTCTACAAGGCATCACTGAACACTTTCACTTGAAACGTGTCGGCAGGTTTGCATCGGTACGGGGCAGGCAGTTGGGCGAGATGAACACCTAACACAGACCCTGAAGGCTGTGCTGTCCTTGGTCGATGTGCGAGTGCTGGACCACTTGGTGATTGCCAAATAAAAAAGCGCGCTCTCAGTTTCGTTGAAACTAGTTTGCTGTAACAAGGGTCGCTAGATTGGCCTGCGTCTGGCCGCGGCTCTTCACGCGCTATTCGAATCACTTCAACGCAGCAGGAGCTGACATAGGTCGGCCAAAAATGCTCGCTCCATACCCAGCTTCCATCTCAGTCTGTGCCTGTCAGCAAGGAGATCGCGGTTCTACAAAAAACGAAATAGTTTCCCCAAATATTAGCCAATGTTTCCCCAAAATATTCCCAATAAGTGGAGTATTAGGGAAGACTCAAGTAGCTTCAATCTGCATAATTCATCCCATCAAGTCACCTTCTTGAGGCCGAAAATGAATATTTCAATGACTAAACACGCATCCGTTCGACAACAGAAACGCGGTATTCCACCCTTGATAACAGAGTGGTTGACCAGCTACGGATCGACGCGGCACGATCATCATGGTGCCGAAATTCTGTTCTTTGATAAGCAAAGCCGAAGACTGCTTGCGAAAGAAGTTGGCAATGATGTGGTTCGGCGTCTGAGCAATTACCTTGACACCTATGCCGTGATATCAGGGGACGGTACGGTGATTACCGTTGGTCATCGATTGACGCGCATCCGAACTCATTGAACACCAAGGAGTCACCATGAACAAGCAAATAGTAGAAGTAGCTGAAGCGGCAATCAAGAACGCGAGTGATGTATCGAAGTCAACCGTTGAGGAACTTGGACGGCACAGGGCTGCATTTTTTACGCGACTTGAAGAGGAGAACCTATCTCGACAAACCGAAGGAAAGGACGCCCTAGCCAATCTGCGCCGTTTGCGTGGAGGAAAACTTGCTCAAGGTGATGAAGTCTTGATGGCCCAGCGTCTTTACCACGAGGTCAACAAGTTAAAAACTGTTCTCCGGGCTGTGGGCATTGGCATTGGCGAGTTTTGTATACATGCCAAATTGTCCGATGCAAGTGAGACCTCCAAAGAATTGCACCGTTTGACGCTTCCACCTGGAAAGAGCCCAGCAGAGGTTCGTTTGCGTCGAACAGCGGACAAATACCGTAGGTTGATTGAAGCCATCAGCAAAACCACCAACGAAAGCTCCAGTACGCTGGCTGACCGAGTTCTTATTGGCACTAGCCTTCATCCATCAGGTATGAAGAATCTGACAGAGACCGAGATGGTTCAAACTGCCTTACAAAGGATCGTGGACAAAATCGATGACGAGTTCGCAATCCACGCCAAGTTCATGCAGATCGCCGAATTGAAGACCCAGCTTACTGGGCGAACAGAAGCCGAATGTTGGCCTTTGCAGCCACCCATCTCGCCTGATGAACTCTCTGAAATGTATTCATCCCTGTCGCTCACGATACCTGTCACCGATTCTGATGTTGCAGACTACTGGCGCGCAATTGAGGACATGAAGGACAAACGGTATGCTTTCTGGAAGCGCCAACTATCCCAGGAACCGGATTTACTGGACAAAAAAACGGGCCGCATATCAGTGCAGGAAGAAACCAGCCTGCCTGCTTGGCCTATCGTTAAGGACTCTGGTGGATTGCAGGATACCGAATTCTTCTACATTCCCCACGCGCCATTGGGCGTGGTTGAGTTTGCAAATTTGCCAAGACGACAGGAATCCGAATACGAATACCAGAAGGCTGTTCAGCACGCACTCGATCATTGGCGTGGGGGTAATGAAGTATTTGGTAAGTCGTGGGTTGAACTGGAATACACAGCCACGGACAATTGGGACAGTGAAAAGGAGTGTCCATCAGGACAGATTGTCTTTAGCCCAGAGCATCACCGCGGAACCGACTTCGCGTGGCTCGTCATGTATCCAATGCCAGATGGTTCACGCCTCATGCCAATGTTGTACATCGCATATCAGGAGGGTGGTCCGTACCTGATGCCACTGGACATCCGCAACCTTGATATTTTTCGGGATGCAATTTGGCTCAATGAAAAAGAGCATATGCCTGCATTTGAGCGCATCAAGGAATTGCTTGGTTATCGACCCGGTACAAGTAGTGTTATTGAGGAGGGCCTGCGGCGAACGGCACCATGGCTCGACCACAACCCTATTTTTAAAATTCGCCTTCAAAAGTCCAAAGACACAGCGATGCTTAGCGCGTTTTGCAATCAACTTTGGGAGAAGAAATGAACATTAACGTCCCCAGCGCATTCTGGCGTTTGAGCATACCATCCGTGGAGTCTTTTCATGAAATGATTCAATCGTCAACTGCGGTTTGCCCGGATACAGACTTCTTGCTCAAGGCCAAACGTGGTCATGGCATTTGTCTCGCAAGCTACGATTCCGAGAGTTGTTGCGGATATGTTCGAGCCGTGGGCCTTGTTAATGGTGCTGATCGAGCCAACAGGACGCTCACGATGGTATGGCGCCCTTGTGACATAACATTAAAGCCAAATCCGTCGGGTCGCCGATTTTGGGAAGATCGACCTTATTTCGGATTTGCCAAATCAGTGGTGGAAAGATACATGCTTGCTTCCCTCTTTGTAGAGCACTTTCCAGAGGCAATGCCGCCCAACATTGATGCAAGGGGCGAAGCTACAACTTCGGCAAACGCGATGCAGATAAGTGGAAATGAGGATCGTGGCGGCTATGTTTACGTAATCAAGTCACCATACGGTTACAAGATCGGTAAAACCAAAAACATGAAGCAACGCAGCCAGTTGTTTTCGGTCAAACTTCCTTTCGCTATCGAAATCGAGAGCTTTGGGTGGTTTGACGATTACTCTGCGGCGGAGTCAAGCTATCACCGAACCTATGCGAAGAAGCGGATGGAGGGCGAATGGTTTGACCTGGATGCGCGTGATCTGTTGAACATTTCCGCAACAATGAATGCGTGAACACTTTGTTCTATTGTTTGGCAAACTAAATGATGCCATTGAGCTTCAAGGATGCAGCCGCTGGCAGACCGACAAAACCAGAAAATTGGACCGCCCGATATTCTTTCGACTACTTTCAAAACCAATGACATACAAACAAACAGCAATTAATAATCTGCTGAGCAGTGACACCAGCGGACGGACAAAAGCCTTGTACGATCTATTGATTGAAATAGGCCTAAAGACGAAAATTGGCAAAAATACGGATACCCTTCTTTTTGAGGCGACGAACAGGTCGAAAGAAAAGATTGGACTCGTTGCATTTCGTCCGGGCATTTATCCAATCTTCTCCTTACCAAGACCGTACTGGATTCGACTTGGGACGGAAGTAGACAAGGCGCTTGCAACAATACAACCCCGTCACTTTGTTGAAACGGAAGGGTTCGTATCTACAAGTCAATATTCGTTGAGACAGATAAAAATTAGTGAGGACACCTTTGAGCACCTCAAGGACATTGTGTCGGGTCTGATTTCCCAAAACTTTCACGAGATTGCGGGTGCGGCATAGTCCTTGTTTGAATGAACGCTAAGAATGCTTTGGATCAGCGCAAGCGACAGGAATCAGCCCATTGATGCTGGACTCCTTTACACATAACCTCAAATCAAGAAGGAAACAACCACTCCTGGATGGTCACTCATAGTGGGCTTGCGCCCGTCGTCACCGACCCAAGTGGTGATCGCCTGTGCTTGCCCCAAGTCAGAGCACACATGGTCGATAAGTTTTTGGTATGGCGGCCAGTTCAAATAAGGAATGTGCGCCGTGTGCGTCACGAGAAGTTTGGATAACAAAACGGCGTTCATTGCGTCGATACCGTCGTGACCAGCACAGTAGCCGGGCTGGGCAAGGACCGTATTGAAGTCACCTGCAAGAACGTGTCGACAATTTTTTGCGGCAAACAGGTTCTCCAATAGCTTGGGCAGTTGATCTTTGGCTACACGCCGATGTTCCTCCCACCCCTTTGGTGGTGGCTCGCTTGGTTTGTCACCAATATCAGAGAGCCAAGGCAAAACCACTCCGGCCACGGCGAGTCTCCCGGCTGGTGTATCAAAAATGGCCGCCACCTGCCGATGCGAATCAGGAACTTCAATTCGATCAATCAATTTAAACCGTGACCATATCGTTACCCATGTGCTGCCAGCATCTACATTGCGGACAATTGGCCTCGGGTCAGACTTGTATGACCTATGAGTGGGCGAGAGGTCAAGGCTGGTGTGCGTCTCGGTCAGAATCCAGATGTCGGCGGGGTTTGCCGTCAACATTGCTAGCCGATCCACGTTGCGTGCATTGCGGGCGTATTCGACGTTCCATGTCCCTATGCGTAAGTACTTGCCCTGTGTCGTACTGTTGTCACCTTGCTCCATTCGTTCCTCCTTGAACTTGGACTGGTTTGACTGACAAACGATGCTGAAATGAATTTGGTATTCACTCAGCAATTCGTTTTGGCCCCCACGGTATCACAGTCTGCCGCATATATACGGTAGCTTGACGCTCCATAGCAAACCATGCTTGCCCATTTTCTTGGGCAAGTTGTTTGGAAGCAGAAGAAGCATTTGGATTGGTACTACGGAGATTGCGGCGACTGCGTGGCTTGTCTCAGGAAGGGCTTGCCTTTGAAGCCGAGATGGACCGCAACTATCTTTCCTTGCTTGAGCTGGGCAGGAACAGCGCCAGTATCAAAACCATTTTCAAATTGGCACCCGCTCTGGGTGTGTCAGTTGCTGAATTCATGGCGAAGGTCGAAACCGAGGCGAAGGAAAAGCCAGCCAGCAGAAGCCGCCCCAAGAAAGCACGCCCGACAGAGGTGAACCCCGAAGACTCAGATTCCACGACTCAGCCTAAACGCGGGTGACGTACTGGCACTCAGGTGAAGCTGGTCGAACCGTCGGACGGGGTAAGGCTCAAGAATCGGACTGACAGCATGGCGGGTGGGGCTTGCAGAGCCTCTAAGGGCGCTTACCGACACTCACCCTGACCTGCATCACAATCGACAGCCAGCGTGGCAAAGGCGGCCTCCGTCTGGATCACCCAAGCCACTCATCTATCGAATCTGGAAAAAAATATGGTGCCGAGCTTCAAGTGATGCTTTTGATCGGTGCTCAGTGCATTTGTTTGCAATTTATCCGAAGCTAGCCTGTGACCATGTTGGGCACATTGTTGGGCACATTTCGCCACAAAGAAGAAAGGACTTAGTGTCTTTCGACGCTAAGTCCTTGATTCATATGGTGCGGCTGGCAGGAATTGAACCCACGACCCCTTGGTTCGTAGTTTTGCCATCGCTTTTAAGTTGTTGATTCATAAGGGGTTGGTGCCGTCCATTCCAACTGATTGTGCACCCTTTTGTACAGCGTCTAAGTGGTCACTTACCCAAACGCTACCCACAGCTTACGAATTGGTACGGACTATAGATGACCTAGTCCATCCCCATGCTGATGTGGCTCCGTTGGGGCGTACGAGACAGTCTGGAATCTGAATTCGTTACTTTAAATCCCCATCTTTTTCATGAATACGACGTTAGAAAAATCGCATCAAAACTTCCCGGAGCTTAAAAATCGCCATATACTTCGTCAATTAAATTTGAAATTCACCTTCTTCCATAAGAGGAATCTTGGAAACAATTGACGAAATTGCTGAAATTGAGAAGGATCTAGTCAATTTGGCTAGGTTGTCTTCGCAGGGCGCTGATGAGGATGTTCGGCTGCTGCTGGCCAAACTGGTCCGCAAGTACCGAGTGGCTCGTCCGGAACTGGCGTCGCAACTTGACTTGACGCTCAAAGCATCACGCACCCGATCAAATGGACCGGCCGTGCTTCGACGGGGATTGAGCATGCCTGAGCCATCTACCATGCCGGTTGATGCGGATTCCCGGCAATCCCTTATCCGGGTCTTTGACGATCTTGATGGCATGCCTGCGCCACTGCTTCCTGACGCGCTGTTCGTGCAGATTCAATCTCTGGTGCGTGAGCGGCAGGAACGTGATCGCCTTGCCGCCCACGGCATCAAACCCACCCGGTCCGCGATACTGGTTGGGCCACCTGGTGTGGGTAAAACCCTTTCCGCACGCTGGATTGCCAACCAACTTGGTAAACCCTTGTGGGTATTGGACTTGACCACCGTTATGAGTAGTCTGCTGGGTAAAACTGGCAGCAACCTGCGTGCAGTCTTTGACCATGCCAAGCAGAATCAAGCGGTCTTGCTGCTTGACGAGATTGATGCCATTGCCAAGCGTCGCAGTGATGAGTCGGATGTCGGGGAGTTGAAACGACTGGTCACCGCCATTCTGCAGGAAGTGGATGCATGGCCGGACTCGGGATTGCTCTTGGCCGCGACCAACCATCCAGAGTTGATAGACCCGGCCTTATGGCGTCGCTTTGATGCTGTATTGATGTTTGACGCGCCACAAGCGGCGGTGCTGGCAGCAGCGGTCAGGCGATTTTTGGGGGCGGATCTGAATGCATTTGAGGGCTGGGTCGATTTGCTGACGTCCTCGGTCCATGGCATGTCCCTGTCCGATGTCGAGCGTTCGATCAATGCGTTGCGCCGTCATACGGTGTTGGAAAACTCGAATCCGGCGCAGGCCGTCATCGATATGGCGATCAAAGGCGCACCTAACCTGGACAAACCATCAAGACAACAGTTGGCCGTTGAGTTGGCCCGTTCGGGTTCCCTGTCACACAACAAAATCATGACACTTACAGGGGTGTCGCGTGACACGATCCGAAAGTACGCTGGCCCATCCCCCATCAAGGGACGCGGCCCAAAAAAGGGAGTTTGACGCATGGCCAATCGATTCATCATCGGACGTGGAGAGGTGCTCACCTACGAGATTCCGCCACCGAAGTCCGGTGGACCCAAGGTCCACCCATACTCTTTGGCTGAAGCCAAGGTTGCACTTATTCCTCAGATTCAAGGCATGGCGGCCCAGGTTCGAGACCTACCGGCACAGGCATGCCCAGGTGGCCTTGCGGTGGCCAAAATAACTTTGCACCCAGCCTATATTGCCAAATCGTTTTTTCCGACGGGTTTGTTACGTGGCGCTGGCCTGATCTCCGTCGGTAGCCGAACAGTCAGGGTGGCCCCGAGGAAGGACACTCGTAAGAAGATTGTTGAGCAACGCGAAACCACGCAGATCTTTGTTGCTGGAACGCGGGAATCATTCGCACGATTTCCGGCATACGCGCAGCAGTTGGAAACCGGTATCAAGGACGGTGTCGAATTTTCTGAAATCGAGGCGTTGGGGTTGATGTCCAGTCAAGATCGGATCAAGACTTCGGAATCCAAGGGTGGAAAAGGGGTGTACGAGGTTGGCCTGCATTTGATCCCGGATACGCCAGTCGAGGCACTTCGTCGCAGTTTTACGGCCTACTGCCGCCAGTGTGGCTTTACCGTGGCGTCTAAGTACGAGTTCCAGGTCGGTGGACTGATGTTCGTGCCGGTCGAGGGGGATGCCTCCGGGCTGGAGGCTCTTGCACAATTCACCTTGATGCGTGTGATCCGTCCGATGCCCATGCTTCGGAGTGTGCGTCCGCTCACCAGGGGGGCACCTATATCAGTGGGCTTCAAGCTGCCAGTGAATCAACCGTTGTCCAACGAGCCGTCGGTGGCGGTGTTGGATGGCGGATTGCCGTCTCAGCATGTGCTGAGCCCTTATGTCAGCAACTATTTCAAATCGGATGACACTGCGGCGGATGTCGCGAGTTATCTGGACCACGGACTCGGCGTCACGTCGGCCCTGCTGTTTGGGCCGGTCGAGCCTGGTGAAGAAGCGCAACGCCCATATTCCTACGTGGATCATTACCGGGTTCTGGATGAACTCTCGGACGGTGAAGACCCCTACGAGCTCTACCGCACGCTGGGGCACGTCGAAGAAGTGTTGCTGTCACGTCAATACCAGTTCATGAATCTCAGCCTAGGGCCAGACCGGTCCATCGAAGACGACGATGTGCATGCCTGGACTGCCGTTATTGACACGCTGCTAAGTGATGGTGAAACATTGCTGACGGTGGCAGTGGGGAACAATGGAGAGCGGGATCAGGCGCTGGGATTCAATCGGGTGCAGGTTCCCGCAGATTGTGTCAATGCACTGTCGGTGGGGGCGTCAAATCGCACGGACAAATATTGGTCGCGTGCTCCTTACAGTGCCCGGGGGCCAGGGCGTAATCCCGGACGCAGAAAACCTGATGTGGTCGGATTTGGCGGATCCCCAAAAGAGTATTTCCATGTGGCTGTTCCTGGCATGCGTCCGGAATTGTCGGCGACCATGGGGACAAGCTTTGCATCGCCCTATGTATTGCGGACAGCGGTCGGCATTCGTGCAGTGTTAGGCGAATCAGTGGTTCCTCTTACGGTCAAGGCGCTCATCGTTCATGCTGCTGAGTCGCCGGAGTTGGAGGCTTCGGCGGATCCCTTGGACATTGGTTGGGGACGGGTGCCGCAAGACCTCAACGACATCATCATGTGTGGCGACGGTGTGGCTCGGATCATTTACCAGGGTGTGCTCCGCCCCGGTAAGTTTTTGCGGGCTCCGGTACCACTGCCGCCAGTTCAATTGCAGGGGAACGTCCAGTTGCATGCGACGTTCTGCTATGCCAGTCCGGTCGATGTCCAGGACACGGGGGCGTACACCAAAGCTGGACTCAGTGTCACTTTCCGTCCTCACGCTGGCAAGAAGAAGCCTGGCAAGGAGCCAGCACCCAAGTCATTCTTTTCTACGACCGAATTTCGGACCGAACAGGAACAGCGCGATGACTTGGGGAAGTGGGAGACAGTGCTGGACGCATGTCACACCTTCAGGGGCAGTAGTCTGGAAGGCGCGACCTTTGATATTCATTACAACGCCAGGGATGGCGGAGCTACTCCTAATGCTGGAGCGGAATTGGTGCGTTACGCGCTAGTGCTGACTGTCATCGCGCCCAAACACACCAGTCTTTACGACGATATTCTGAGTTCGCATAGCGTCTTGAAGGCAATTGAGCCCAAAGTTTCGATTCCGTTGCGCACGTGAGTGAGCTACGCGTCAATGTCAATGCCTTCGACATCCAGCACTCAGAGCGAGAATCAACAGTCCACAATTCGTTCCCGACTGGGCGCCCAACTGAGAAGCGTTGCGATGGCGCCCGTGAAACTCCAATTCCGAGACAGTGTCGCTCTAGGTGCAAACGCCTTCGCGCTACCCGGTTAAGCAATTGTCGTTACGGACAAGCTGCTGGAAATTCTCAGCAACGATGAACTCGTTGCGGTCGTTCCCGACGAACTCGGCCATTTGCACTTCAAACACAATGCCCGCATGCTTGTGCGCCAAATTTGGCTTTCGGAGGTTTTGGGCACACCAATTTGTGCCAATTCAGTTGAAAATTTGCCTTTGGGCGACAGCTACCGAACAGCGGAATTGCATGGGCATCCTCTGCAATGAGGAGCTCTGTCTTTTCATTTCGCCAGCAACCGAGCTGGAATACCCTAATTTGCTGTCCACTAAACGTGGCCAGAGGTGGCATCATCAATCGAAGTTCACCAGGGGAGCGAAGGAATGGCGTTGAGATTTTTCGCTCCAATCGCGATTTCACAATTTTTTGCACCCAATTATCGAGAGGGATCGACCAGCCTTATGTTTACAAAAATTTTTTCATTTTTCCAATCAAAACCAAAGGCAAAGGCAGGTTGCCCCCAACTGGTTGGGCACACCCAACCTGTAACAACAGCCAAACAAGCGCTGACCGATGTATGGCTAAACAATAGCAATTGCGCAATTAAGTTCATAGATATTGGAACTGAACTCTGGCACTGTGGTCGCATCCCATCTTCCGAACACATCGATAACAACCTTGCGCTCTGGACTACTTGCAACCCAGACCATCAAGACCACTATGTCGGCAGTGCAAAGAGTCCAGATTCCACTCGTGCGTATCCGCCAACAAAATTGAGGTTGAGCACTGTAAGGAAGTTCAGACATCCTGATCCGCGCGGAATTCTCGATGGCACATTACACCAACGCGTAGACGATTTTTGCACCGGTTTCAGGATGGCAAAAGTCCAGACTGTTCAAGTCTTCAAGCAGTGCTGCAATCGC
>Ga0210035_1001429_pt1 | contig 14355 bp, 21 predicted proteins | sample CryGeymeta201507_FD_183975 | JGI IMG/M metagenome (GOLD analysis project Ga0210035, IMG submission 183975) | Groundwater microbial communities from Crystal Geyser aquifers in Utah, USA - Crystal Geyser metaG 2015-07 (SPAdes) (version 2) | ecosystem: Environmental > Aquatic > Deep subsurface >...
TTATTGATTTTTGTTTATCGTTAGCTGATTATCGTTTAATCTGCGCTTAGCTCGTTTTATCCGATTTATCTATTTTTATCACTTTTTGGGCAACAGGTGGTCAATAAAAATTTGGCCGGCAATACAGTGGAGTGATAAAATAGGTAAAAATTTAAAGTTCTATTTTTATTGTATTCTATTAAGTCTGTCTATCCAATCGTCAGGGAAACCCATGTAATCAATATTTATCTCATGTTCATCTATTAATTTTGCCAATTTATCAACCCAAGTTGACGATGGACTTATTTTGTATGCCATAATCTGTAAAACAACGAGATAATTATAAAGACGATTTCTTTTTCTTGGATTAAAAAATTCTGCGTATAGTTTTGGGTCTTGTTTTACGCCGGCAAATAATTCTCTATTCCAAAGTCTTGAGTGATGAGCGCAAGTATTACGCAAAACCGATAAACCATACATCCAGCTAAGCAAATATTTTTCGTCTAAATCATAATCCCTAGATACTTTATTTCTATTTTCAGTATTTAACCAACGAAAAATATTTACAGCCTCACCAAAAGTCAAGGGGTCAATTAGCGTCCAGGCTGGCGGACAGTCCGGAGAATTATATTTCTTATAGTAATGCTTAATGCCCTCGTCTTTGCTTTCTTTCGTTTTGTTTATAACCGGTTTGATGTATTGATCGTATTTTTCTTGATCTTGGAACAAATTAACATCTAGAAACCAATGCGAATTACCATTTTCCAGCGCCACCTTAGCTATTAATTTACATTTAAAGGATTTTTCAACTATTTCTAAAATATCAAGCAATAATAATCTTAGCTTTTTATCAAAAACGTAAATATTCAAAATATCCTCAAAGTTAACATCGTCCTTAAAATCATCTGCCGGCAACTTTTGGAATGACTTGAAATAAGCAGACAAATGGTAATAGCTGATGTGCGATAAATATTTTTTAAGTTTTTCCTCGTCGTCAATAATCAAACCCCTTAATCTAAGAAGTTCTACTTGTTCCTCAATTGTTTTTGGCTGTTTATTGTAATCCATTGCGTTTACTTGACTTTTTTAAAAAATAGGTATACTATACAGATATTAATACCTGTCACGCCTCTGGGCTTCACGGCCCATGCGCACCAGACAGGTTTTTCTTTTGTCAAAAATAAAAATATCTTTACCGATATTCTATTCTCAAAATATTAATTAGTCAAACAAAAACACCTTAAATTAGGTGTTTTTGTATATCTAATCATCGGCCTAAGTTAATTTTTGGGCAACAGGTGGTCAATGAAAATTTGGCCGGCAATACAGTGGAATGATAAAATGGGTAAAAATAAAAACAGCACCTTAATTTTGGTGCTGTTAAATAAAAATTTTATTATCCTCGGAATTTTAGTCCAAGTTTTTGGAGCATGTTGTCAATTTCTGACATTGATACTGGTCCGAGCTTGCGTATTTTTCTTGGCTCGGCATCTACAATTTGACGTCCGCCTCGCTCCTCCAGATATTCAACATGACGTCTTTCAATAAAATTCAGAGACTCTAATTCTTGCTGTGTCATTCTAGGACCGGTTAAAAAACCCTCCCTAGAAAATAGCAATAGATCGCTCAATTTTTCAAAGCCCATAGCCTTGAAAATATTATGAGTGGACACAGAAAAACTAAAAATAATACCCAGTCTATCCAAATCCATATGCAACCAATACCTATAAGTACCGGTTATTTGCACCGTCACAGTGACATGTTGTCTTTTTTCTTTTGAATCCACGACTATGCCTTTCAATTTATTTGTGAAGAACAATTTCTCTTTAAAAACTTAACAACTACCAAGGTTCAAATAAGAAAGCGAGTTGTATTTTACAACTCGCCATAAACTTGCTTGGTTTTTATGCTATTAAAACCTCTGCTTTGTCAAGGTTAACAAAAACCTCGTGGTAATCGTCCGGGTGATGACCGTCAGGGACTCGTTGAATAATATAACGAGTGCCCTTTGGAACTCTATACGTAAAAGGTCTGCCATTCCCTCTCATATCCACTTGGATTGCAACCATTTCTGGTTTTTGGTTTTCATTTTTGTTCATTTCAAACTCCACTAAAATATTCTAAATAAAATTACTAATAAGCCGAAAACCAAAGGATTGACTTGCGCTTTATTAGTAATTTTAATATTTTTAAAAGTTCACATCCGTTTCGTCCTTTTAGACTCATCAGTCAGAATTAACATTCTGAGACGGAGAGGATTTAAAAAATCCTCATTGTGATTGCGTGACTAATTCTTTTTAAGGTAGTCAGGAGTGTAAAGAAAAGTGGCTATTAAGGCGATGACAAAGGTGGCGACACCAATCCAACAGAGGATTGTGAAATAAAAATGCCTAGTGATAAGTCCTAAGGTTTGATCGTTGGCAATTGCCGATAGACTGTTCCATGGCGTATCTACGTAAGGAAGAATTAAGAAACAAATGATGCCAATAACTGCTAATAAGCGCTTCCAAAACATAATTAACTCCAATATATAAATGTACAAATTGTTTTCTATTTTTTTGTTTCGTCCTTTTGGACTCATCAGTGAGAATTCACATTCTCAGACGAAAGGAGATTTTGTAATCCCCTTAAATAATAGTGGTAAGGATTATAACAGTGACAATCCTAGTCTTCGTCATCATCATGATTGTCTGGGATTTCGTTTGAGAAGAAAGCAGAAAATTGCATTTGACCGCACGACTTTTCATCATCAGGGAAACGAAGTGTTATAGATACATCGGCATCGTCTTTACTGTCAACTCTTTCGCGACCACGGACTTCAAATGTCTTAGCAGTTTCAAAATTTGAAGGATTAATCTCAACTCCACAAATAATAATCTCGATGTTTTTCATTATATAACCTTTTTTAAAATGAACAATTTGTTTTATTGTTTACATTATATCACACTTTAAACTTTTTGTCAAGGGGTCATAATGATTAATTTGCATTATTGTTTATTATTAGCCTTTTCTTAGTCATATAGACTACTATCAAAACCGCCAGAAATCAACATTGAATTCTAATATTAATTATATTTTCTACTATTATAAAAATGGTTAGAGATATTTTCCTTATACTACTCGCTTTTTCTGCACTTGTACTTCGGTTATTTTTCGGCTATACTCCAGTATGGCATATGAACACAATTACGAAAAGACAGAAAGAAGTTTTGGACTTCATTTCTGATTTCTTCAAAAACAAAGGCTTTTCTCCGTCATTTGAAGAAATTGGCGAACATTTTGGCTTGTCCGCTTTATCCACAGTTCACGAACACATTACAGCGTTAGTGGATAAAGGTTATCTAAAAAAGGACGAACATCGAGAACGTGGTTTGTATTTGCCAGTAAAACGCAAACAATACCTAGAAATACCGCTAATCGGTGCAATCGCTTGCGGTCAGCCGATTGAAGCCCTTGAACATATCGGCGAGATTATCAAAGTTATTAGAGAGCCGATTTTAAAAGGTAATCTGTATGCCCTGCGAGCTAAGGGCGATTCAATGATCGGCGACGGCATATTTGACGGAGACATCATCATTGCCCGCAAACAAAACACTGCCGAAAATAGCGATACAGTAGTGGCTACAATTAACAATGAGGCCACGCTAAAAAAATTCTACCAAGAAAAAGATTACATAAAATTACAGCCAGCTAATCTGGCTTGCAAACCAATTTATAGCCAAAGTGTTGAAATACGAGGTGTTGTTGTAAAAATAATCAGAAACTTGGCCTAGTCAAACTATGATAAGAATGTATCATTTGTATATTTTACAAAACAACAATCAACCAAGGTATGAGAGTTTCTTCCTCAAATATAAAGGAAAAAATGCTGGAATTTACCCAGCTTTTTTGTATTGAGCAGAACATTTTTCAACGCTTTGTCATTGTTTATAAATACATTCGCTTTCTCAACAAAGAACCGCTCGCCAAAAACATACTCCAAAAAATCTTTGACGACACTGCCAAGATCCTCGGCGATAATGCCGAAGGCTATTTCAATGAGAACCAATTTTTAAAAGTGAAACCCGAGGCTATTTTGTCTCGTGAATTTTGGACATATTACTCCAACTTGGAGATAATATACAGCAAGATGAAGCAATTGCGTCATCATGAAGCCCCAGAAAAAGACTGTTATGATGATCTACGGCGACTTTTCTCTAAGCCCTACTCCGACAAAATGTTGGAGCTATCTTTTACAGTCGTTAATAGCAATATTTTTGACAAGTTGGACAGGGAGGTTTTTTTGAATGGCGGAAGCCAAAACAAGTCAACTTGGTTTGACGAGAAAAAAAGCCTGCTTTATGTCCAAGGCAGAAAAGTCGAGATTTCTAAGCAAGATAAGATTACCAACCCCCACAAGCTACTGCGACATATCTTTATTACCAACAAAAGCAACATCAAAGACGATTTTTATTATTCAGAAATAGCCGTCGAAGAGTTTGGCGAATTAGATTATAAAAACGATTCGAGCAATTGGAAAAAATATCACAATACCTGCCGAACCCTAAACGAAAGGCTTGATAAGAAGCTGGGGATAACTGACTTCTTAAGCTACAATACAGGGCGTAAAGGACGGGTCAAAATACAGGCAAAATACCTCTAAAGTTCTACAAGTTTTTATTCAAAAACATCAGCAAAACTGGTGTTTTTTTGTGTTCTCCAAAATCTACCCTAGAACTTTTGAGAACTTGCTTGTTTTATCATACTCGCATAATCGCAAAATAAAGGTCGATTGCGAGATTAACAAAGAATTAAGCCAAAAAATTATGTTGAAACTTACAGGCACCATTAAGAAAGAGGAGCTTAAAGACTATACACGAAAAGACGGCACCCAAGCCAAACTGCGTGAACTCTATATTGAGCCAGACGGCAGTATTTACCCGATCAAAGTCAATGTCTCTGACTTAGAGCTAAAGGTCGGGAAAGTGGGCGACAAAGTGACTATCGATGTAGAAATTTTCCCCTTCTACTTTATGGACAAAAAACGCAGAAAGGCTTTCGTGGATTATTATATCCCCGCTAAATAAATAATTATGGATTTCTTAACATCGACCTCAACCACTTTAACTTTGACCGATGAAGCATTGGACTTAATAAATTTTTTTAGCCAATTGCTCACGGTATCATTCGCAATATTATTTGGGCTACTGGTGTTAATGATTCTAATAATTATTTTCAAATCCTAATATGGCAAGTATGGTCACCAATATTTTCGCTGGATTAGGCTTAAGCCTCGTGTTCCCCCTCGTCTTATTCGTAATCTTGAGTATTTTTTTAGCAATAACTTCGGGCAAATAATATGTGTTCTGATTATATCTTACTAAACAACTCGTGCTACTTGGACAATTTCCTAACTGTAGGCAATGTCTTCGCTAAATCGATTGTCCTTGGTTTGATAATCGGAACAGTGGTCGGCATATTAGTGTTATTTGTTAAAAATATTAATTAATAAAGATTATGATTACCAAGATCAAAAGCTTTATTTCAGGAAGCAAAGCCAAATTAACCGCTTTAACTCTCGCTATTGGTTGCGGATTAGTTGTTGGCTCCAATGCCTTTGCCGTTGTCGATACGGATGTCGCCTCTACCACTGCTAGCGTAGTGGACACAATGAAAGAAAACGTTGTCGGTGTTATCACCGCTAACATTTCCAACATTGTTATCGTGGGTGTGATTATCTTCTCTATCGGCTTCGTGTGGAGATTGGCCAGACGCTTCATGAAATAGACGTAAAGGACGGGGCTTGCCTTTCAAACAGGCAAAGCCCCGTTTCCTTGCTTAGACAATCCCTATGAAGTTAAAAATATTTACTCTCTCGTTCTTTTTATTGTTAATTGCTTTTCCAGTCTTGGCGATAGAAAACTTTGACAGCTACACCAATAACACCGACATCGATACTAAACCCAATTGGACATACGTCTACGGCGATCATCTAAAAGTTAAGTCGTCGAACGCTCAATCAGCACCAAATTCTCTCGCTCACGCTGACGGCTATGGCAGTTTGTCCACTAAATACCACCATTACGAAGATTACGATTCATTTCAGATTGCTGTTAAAGATTTAGGCGCTGATTTTGGAATGTGGCACATTTATTTTTATGACGGCGTTAATAGCATCGGCAGAGTCACTTTAACAAATACCGATTTTAGATTTTATAGTTCTGCTGGAGATTGGGGCTGTGGTTCACTGACTTACAATGTCTACACTACATTTTATGCCGAATTCACCAGCACCCAACTAAGGTGCAAGGTGGGTAACGGCAATTGGTCGGCTTGGTATAACCACTCCTATGGCTTACCTGACGGCGTAGAATTTAATCATAACACTGACCCGTCCAATACTTACTTTGACGATATGCAGGTTGGTAACGAACAGATTTATTTTCGTATTACCAGCCCCGAAGCCGACGATCCAGCCTTAGACGAATCTTGGATTACTGTCTCAGGCACCTGTCCTATTAACGGAGCTGACCGCATTGGTTTCACTAACGACTGCATTGGCTTTGACGATATTCAATACACTATTGATTGCGTTGACAATGCTTTCTCTGGCCAATTCTACAAAAGCGGATTAACTGACAGGATTATCGCTCGAGATATTGATAGCATTTCTGGCGACTGCGTTGACTATGATGATTTAATGGACTTCATCGAAGTTGAAGGCTTTGAAATTATTCACGGCTATCCCGACGATTGGTATTTTAATTTTAATTATTACGATGATTACAATATTAAAATACTCTCACCCAGCTTTGAGACTGCTCTGACCTTACCTGCAGGTTCAACCTCCGCCGACTTCGTCTTTGACTTTGATTATCCAGTAGCCCAGCTCGCTAACCTTAATTTCAACATCAAGCAATACAATTCTAATGGCGACGTGTTAAATGCTAGCTTTCACAACAAGGACTTGGACACAATGACCGATACCAGCAACTACCCCGTTACGCTCACAGCTTCGTCCAGCCAACCATTACACTACGTCGTTCAACTAACCGAAAGCGGTGAAATGATGAGGCAATATCCCTTTGGCATTTATGTTTCTGACTTGGAGTTCGTTACTAATCCCGATGACTACGGCTATTTCTTCCCTCGCCTAGTCGACACCTTGAAAAAGAAAATAATCTTTAATTATTATTTCGCTTTTCACGACGGATTCTACAATATGTTTAACGGCACTTATGCCAGTGTCTCTGGCGACGCCTTGGACATTACCTTCAAATCAGTTTCTAGCAACAAGCAATATAATCTTGATGTCAAAATCTTTTCAGCCAGCGACGCTCGTGTCAAAAACTTTGCCAGTAGCCTTAGGCCTTACATTGTCGCCTTGTTGTGGCTCGGTTTCGCTCTCTATCTAGTGTTTAGAATCACCCACTTATTCAGTGATAACGAATAACGATATGTTCGATTTTATTGAAACAATCTTGATCAAGTTATTTGGCCTCCTACCTGACGCCGACCCCAACAATCCTGTCCTGACAGCCGTTAATAGTGCTTTCGGCGTGATCAGCCCCACCTTCGCCAAAATAGATTTAATCTTCCCGATCTTTGTGTTGTTTAAAGTATTACTCCTAGTCCTATTTGTTGAGATGACCTTGTTTTTGTTTATGCTTGTTATGAAAGTGGCAACTTTTTTTAAAGCTTAATCTAAAACAATATGATTACTATCATCACCGGCAAGCCGGGAGCTGGAAAAACATTGTTTATGACTTATCAAGCCTTAGACATGTTTTTAAAAGGCTACCACGTCTACGCCAATTGGAAACTAGATTTTTCTGAATACGTCAACAACAAAAGATTACACCAACATAAATTAGGTAAAGTTTATTTTTGGTCGGAAATTCCCGAACTTCTGCACATCAAAGGCGGACAAATTTTCATTGATGAAGCTCAAGGATATTTTGACAGCCGTGAATGGCAGGAAATGCCACCCTCCGCCAAGCAAAAGTTTTCTGCTCACCGCCATGATATTAAAAAGGATGATAACGGGCAAATTATTCCTTTAGATATCTGGGCTGGTGTACAGCATACTTCCAACATCGACAAGCGGATTAGAGATTTAGGACAGCACTTTATCGAGGTTAAGAATATGTTTCACCTCATCTTTATGGCCTCTTACTTCGAATTGCAAGACTTGAAAGACGACAATCTACGTCGACGAGCCGTCAAGAGAAAATTCTTTTTATTCGATCAGCTCAAAGCTAATTGTTACAACACACACGAAGCGGTCAACTTTATCGAATACCCTGAATTTCCCTACCACCGAGACTACCCTAAAAAATTCTCCAACGACAACACTGGTCTCATCCCCGATTCTAGCGAGGTGGCACCCTACGCTAAGTCTCGCAACAAGCGAACAGCAAAAAAGGGAGCTAATCCCTAAAGATTAGCTCCCTTAATGCTTAGGCCTCTTCGACCTGCAGGAAATAGAAAAGATTGATACTTTTCGGATATTTACTGACGACTACTCCGTCTTTGTCCTTTTTCTCAATAACGATAAAGGACTTAATGGCTTTCTCGCCAGCTTTGACCTTAAAGCCATTTTCTAGCCAACGATTAAAAGTTAAGCAATTACTTTTAGGATCGTAATTCTTGGCTTCAGCCTCGCCCCAACGGGCAAGAATCTGTTTGCGGACGATATCAGAAGTAGCTTCTGAACCAGTCCAAGTCGATAAGATTTTCTTATCCATATAATGAAAATACGGCCGAGTTTTAAAATCCGTCGGCAGGCCGTTTATTGCCGTATCGGACAGGCCAAGGAAAGCGTCTGATAGCTTGCCCAAGTCAAGGTGGAGACTTCGTACTACCTTTATTCGGGAAAAGCTGACGCTAAAATGACTTGATCTGATACGGTAAAAAATTCCTCTTTATTTTGTCTTTTTCGCTACGGTATTTTATCGGCAAGCTTTTTTTGTCGGCGGGTTGCCCGCCCGCCGTCAAAAAAGATTGCGGGAAATGAGCTGAAAAACGAATATCTGAATTTACTCTCTTAGCTCGCATTATATCTGACGATATACTCGACGCACGTTCGGCAAAATCAAAATTTTACTTCGTATTTTGATTTGCACTCTCTTAGCTTGATTATAACCACACATCTAAAGAAAATTGTTATGGCTTACCCCTACGACTTAAAGGTCGTGGTGTCGGGCAAGCAAGTTGAAGTTTTTAAATACAAGAAAAATGTCTGGCGTGACTATGAAGCAACGGAAAAAGAACCTCATAACGAGCCAAAACAATTAAATATCTTTCAACAGCTAGCAATACGAAAACAAAAAGCGCTGTTCTCACTTAATCGCACTAGAACTGAAATCCGTCGATTAAGTAACGCCAATCCGCAATTGAATAAATTTATGACTTTAACTTTTGCCAAGAACATTACCGATCTAAAAGAAGCTAATTACCTCTTCAATAAGTTTATTTTGCGTCTATCTTACAGATACCCTGATTTTGAATATCTAGCCGTGCCAGAATTTCAAAAACGTGGGGCTGTTCATTATCACCTGCTCTGCAATCTACCATTCATTGAGAAGGACGCACTAGAATATTTTTGGCGACACGGCATGGTCGACATTAAGCAAATTGACGACGTGAATAATGTCGGTGCTTATGTTTGCAAGTATCTCACCAAAGATATGTTTGATGAACGAACTTTCGGCAAGAAGAAATTCTTTCGTTCGCAGTCGTTGTCGGAATCAATCGAACTTTTGGGCTATTGGGCAACAAAGTTTATTGAAAAGTTTTTATCAATGCTGACACCAGTTTTTGAAAAGACTTTTGAATCTGAATGGATTGGTCAAGTTGAATACAAGGCATATGCCTTAATAACCGTCCCAGTATTAGGGCGAAGCTCGCCACCTTTTCTTTTTTAATAAAATATGATAAGAAGCAATATACCAAAGCGCTACGAGAAGCGTTCCTATATTGCTCCTTAACAATTAAATGAACGCCGAAGCCAACACCATTTTACAGCTATATTCTATAGATCAGGTCGCCTCGCTGTATGGAGTGTCCAAAATAACTATATATAGACTGGTAGAAACTCGAAAAATAACCTTTTACAAAATAAAAGGTTGTATCAGGTTTTCTGAACAGGATATAGCCCTCTATCTGAAACAAAATCGTGTTGATTCGATGTAAGAATCATATGGCCGTAAGAAAATTAAGGAAATCCTGGCGGGTAGATTTTAGATATAAAAGTATTAGATATCGCAAAAGAAGCCCAATCAATACCAGAGAAGGAGCCAAGGAGCTAGAAATTAAGATTAGAACAGAATTAGCTCAAGGCACTTATAGAATAAGTCCAATAGTATCGCCAAAGAATTTTAATGATTTTGCTTGGCATTGGTTTGATGTTTATGTCAAAAACAATAACAAGCATTCGGAAATTATCGGCAAAGAATCAATTCTTAGATCTGGTCTAGTGCCATACTTTGGCAAGTTGCCATTAAGCGAAATCAGTTGTTTCGCCATTGAAGAATACAAAAGAACCAAGGCTAACTTAAATTTGAGCAACAAAACCATAAATAATCATTTATCGGTTTTGAGAAAATGCTTGAATACCGCTCAAGAGTGGGAATTGCTAGTCAATGTGCCAAAGATTAGATTGCTCAAGGTTGAACCTCAAAAATTCGACTTTTTGACCGAATCAGAATCTCGCAGTTTGCTAGATAATAGCTCGGGGTATTTAGCTGATATGATTTTATTGGCTTTGAAAACAGGACTAAGATTTGGCGAAATAATCGCTTTGGATTGGCAAGATGTCAATTTACAAAGCCGATTATTAACAGTCAGCAAATCAGTCTCTAAAAATGTGCTAGGTAGCACTAAAAGCAATAAAACTCGCTACATACCATTGACCGCAGAACTTTGTCAGATGTTATCAGCTAAAAAGAGTAAAGCTGGCTATGTATTCTTAAACGGAGCTGGCAACAGAGTCAGACAGGTAAATAGTATCAGATCGCTTTATAGGGCGTGCAAACGGGCAAATTTGCGCCGAATAGGCTGGCATTGTCTCCGACATACCTTTGCCTCACATTTGGCTCAAAAGGGCGTGCCAATTAAAGCTATCCAAGAACTACTAGGTCATAGCGAGATAAAAACCACAATGAGATATGCCCACTTAGGACAATCAGAATTAAGGTCAGCAATCGACCTTTTAGATGATTCTCAAAACTTTGGGCAACAGGCGGTCAACATTTTTAAATTCGCCATTCCAAATCAATTAGCTGGTCAATTCCCAAACTTGGAATTTACCGCTAAGACAAAACAAAAAGACGACGCCTAAGCGTCATCTTTTTGTCTCTAAAATTTGGAGCGGGTAACGGGAATCGAACCCGTATCTCTGCCTTGGCAAGGCAATATAATAACCATTATACGATACCCGCAATCAACTAATAATTTACATTTTAGCTTGTGTATTGTCAAGTTTATTAAACTGTACAATATCATCTCGATAACATTTGACTAAGTAGCCCGAGTGGGACTCGAACCCACACGCCCATAAGGCACAACATTTTAAGTGTTGCGTGTATACCATTTCACCATCGGGCCAATTTAATTTTAATCACTCTACGAGGCGAAGGTGGAGATGAGGAGAGTTGAACTCCTGTCCAATAAGCAATCTGATTACCATCTACCAAGCATAGTCTTTTTATTTTGTTTAGCTGAACATCTATTAAAAAGACGAAATAATATTCAACGAGCTAGCAATGGGTCTTAGCACGATAACTTGTTAGCTCATTATCGCGAGCGTCCTCGTGAATGACACCGCTAGATCCGTTCCGAGGCGAAACGGTAGCGATGGTTACGGCTTATTAGGCGGTAACGAAGGCCGGGACGTTCCAAGCGAACGCCGGCTTGCCAGTGTTGGCAATTATAGTTTTCAGGTGGTTTAAGGCGCAACCCGAGCGCCGCTTGGCCGGTAACCGGACTGACCTCACTGTCTAATCCCGGCATCCCCAGCATATTTGTATTTACTTGTTAAAGTTCTAATATGTCAGTTTAGCGTTTCATTAAACGTTGTAATTGTCGTTTTACATCACGTTTTTTGATATCCTCTCGCTTATCATACTTCTTTTTACCACGAGCGATAGCAAAATCCAGCTTCACTAAACCGTTTTTAGTATAAAGACTTAATGGCACTAAAGTCAAGCCCTCTTGAGCCGTCTTACCCACTAATTGCCCCAGTTCCTTTTTAGTTAAGAGTAATTTGCGTGATCTCGTAGAATCTAAGCTCCCAGGAATGGCAAATTTATATGGCGTAATTGTGGCGTTTAACAAATATGCCTCCGGTAAACGCCCTGGACGTTGTTTTAAGACCACAAAAGCCCCTTTTAAGCTGACTTGCCCAGCCTTGGCCGACTTAACCTCGGGCCCAGACAGCACTAAACCAGCTGACAGGGTCTCCATCATCTCATAATCAAACTTGGCTTTTTTATTTATGGCTATTGCTGGCATATCGGACAATTCTACCACAATTTAGTCGATTGTCAAAGTCAAATTGGTTTAGTGTTGTTTTATTGTCAGGAAACATCCTAATGAGATGTTGGCTTATGGTATAGGCACCTTAACTATCAATAGTAGAGCTTATAAAGAAAAAATAATAAAATGGGTAGAGTTGGTAAAGCGAGAGAGTTTTTAATAATAAAATTTGCGTAGATTTTTAAAAAATGATATAATTAAAAAATACTTGCAGAGAGATTATTGTGTGGTATTGTGGTTGTTTTTAAAAAATGATATAATAAAATAAATAAGATATTATCTAAAATCTCTAATTAAACTTTATGAAAAAAGGAGGTACAAAATCAGCTAGTTGTATGTGGCAAACAAATGAAGCCCCTATAGATCGTGCTGTGCGTTTTTTGATTGCTGAGTTTTTAATTCTTTTTGCCTATTTTTGGCTGGGATTAAACACGGTTACCTATTTGATGTATATTATCGGTACATTATTGCTAATTACGTCAATAACTGGTTATTCTTGGATATATTATTTTTTTAATATCAATACTTTTAAAATTAAAAATTTAGCTACCCAAACATTGTTAATTATTGTATCTATTTATATTTTGTTACTGCCGTTGTTAATAGTAATGATGCGCGCCTTAATTTAGATTTGTTAAAGTTTTAAAAACAGAAGCATCAAACAACGCTTCTGTTTTTGTTATTGTTGGTGTTAACAATCTGTGATATAATAAACAATAAGCAACACTGAGTATTTAAGATTTAATAAAGATCGGAGGGTATGCGTTTTGCTAAAAAAATTATCATACTTTTTGTAATTATCTCGCTAACTGGTGGGATGGTTATATTTTGGTTATGGGATACTTATAATCAACGTCGTTTAGCATTTTTAAAATCAGAACAAGAACAAGTTCAAAATCAATATTCAACTACGGTTAATTCTTATCGATTAGTTTCGCAAACATTAAATGATGAAGTTGTTAATACTAAAGCCGTTTTAAGTTTGTTGTCTGAAGCGGAAAAGGCTAAACCTGAAAATCAGGCAGATATTCGTAAGAAATTATATGATCAATTCTTGCCGATGTACAATCGTTTAAGAACCAAGAATTTTAAACAACTTAATTTATATTTGCCAGATACCACTAATTTTTTAAGCATGTATAAGCCAGAAGTTTTTGGCGAGGTGGTTGGTCCAGATCGTCCTTCTATACGGTTAGCTGTAGAAAAAAAACAATATGTAGAGGGTTTTGAAGAAGGCAAATTGTTTAATGGTTTTCGTTATATTTTCCCTTTATTAGATGATGGGAAACTGGTAGGACTTTTAGAAACCAGTGTTTCTTTTTCCACTTTTCAACAGGAGATGAGTGGATCTTTCCCAATGTCTTATCGTTTTATGCTTAAAAAGCAGGTGGTGGGCGATACTACTTTTGCCGAAGATACACGAAGTTATTATGTTAGTGATTTTAGTAATGATTATTATTTGGAAATTGAATCAGAATATATTAAGCGAGTAGATGCTATTAGTGATGATGTCATGAATAGAGTTAACTTGCAGTTAAAGCAAAGGATTCAAGCCAACCTAGAGGCTGGTCAATTATTTTCTGAAGAAATTCAATTTGACGGAGTTAACTACTTAATAACTTTTGTTCCGATAGATAATGTAGCTGGAGCGCAGGTGGCTTATTTAGTGGGCTATCACCAGATTGATGATTTATATGTTTTGCGTAACGATTTGTATATTCGTTATATTTTTACTTTTGCTTTGGTCGCAGCGGTCTTATTTTTAGCTTACTATATTTATGATAGTCAACGAAAAATTTTAGATGCTGGTGAACGCTTGAGAAATATTACCACAGCTATGGGCGAAGGTTTACTTTTAGT
>Ga0210035_1001484_pt1 | contig 14053 bp, 9 predicted proteins | sample CryGeymeta201507_FD_183975 | JGI IMG/M metagenome (GOLD analysis project Ga0210035, IMG submission 183975) | Groundwater microbial communities from Crystal Geyser aquifers in Utah, USA - Crystal Geyser metaG 2015-07 (SPAdes) (version 2) | ecosystem: Environmental > Aquatic > Deep subsurface >...
GCTCTTCCATGCTGGCGGCGGTTTGCTCCAACGCGCTGGCCTGGGACTCGGTGCGGGACGACAAGTCGTTGTTGCCCTGGGCGATCTCGGCACTGGCGGTGGCGACACTTTCGCTGCCCTGGCGCACGTGGGCGACGACCTTGACCAAGCTGGCTTGCATGGCCGATACCGCGCGCATCAGATCAGAAATTTCATCGCGGCCAGTTGCCTCAACACCTTGCGTCAAGTCGCCTTGGGCAACCGATTGTGTGACCTTAATGGCCTGCTGCAAGGCAGCGGTGATGCTGCGGACCAGTCCATAGCCAAAGACAACGGCAAACAGCAAGCCGATCACAATCATGGTAAATGAGATGGCCTGAATGGTGTGGTAGCGGGCGCTATCCGTCTCAAACCTTTGCTTGGCTTCCTTGAGCTGGAATTTCTCCAGCGCGACGGCGGCCGCTAGCGCGTCATCAAACAAGGGTCGAATTTTTTCCACCACAACATTTCGCGTACCGTCGAAGTCGTTGGCTTTCAAGGTGGTCAGTGCAGGCAGCAGACCATCCTGCACAAATTGTTTACGTTTTTCTTCGTACGTTCTGGCGATAGTGGTTTCTTCTGCGGTCATCAGCCCCGACATGTAGTCAGCCCAGATACCATCAATTTGGTTGATGCTGGCCCGTACCTCTGTGCCGGCTAGCTCGGCGCTTTGGGGTGACTGTTCGATCACTGCGTTGGCAATCATCAAACGGTTGCGGATCATCAGGTATTTGATATTGCTGATTTTTGCCACTTGAACGGTTGAGTCCTTGTAACCCTCTTCGACCGCCGCGTCACTTTGGGCCATGCCGTATAGTCCGGTGCCACCGATGACCATCAGCAAAACGCCCATCGCGATGACCAGGATGGCCAGGCGGGTGGAAATTTTTAATTGACTGAGCGCGTTCATGATATTCCTTGGTTCCAGAGCGGCTCGAATGTTAACCCCGAGCGGGGTGCGTCAAGGGCTGGACTAAGACACTTTTTCCGAAAATGAGAGCACTACGCATCTATGCCGGGCCGCGTGCCATGGCGCACCTGAAGGCGAAGCAAGTCTGGTTGTTGCGGATTTGCGTATTATCATCGCCGCCGCTATGAGCATTCCACGCCACGCCGGTCAGCCCTTGCGCAACTTTGTCATGCGCCGGGCAGGGGTGCTGGTGGCGGGCATCTTCTTGATCGTGTCGGCAAGTTTTTTCTGGTTTGCCCTGCTGCCGCTGGCTGACCAGATTGCCAGCGACCAGTTTGACCTGACGGCAACCCGCGTGGAATCGGGCCTGGGCCAGGTTTTCAAACCGCCAGAAAAGCTGTTGGCCATGAGCCAGGGCTGGCTCGACGGGCAAGCGCCGTCGCTGGACTCGCCGCAGGCGTTCAACGCCATATTCAAGCCGGTGTTGCAGGCCTCACCCAACATTACCTCGGTCGTTGCAGGCACCGACGCCGGCCAGGGTTGGCTCCTGCTGCAGTTGGGCGACAACAAATGGCGCAACCGCATGACAGACGTTCAACGTTGGGGCGCGGCGCGGCAATTGCTGGTTGAACACCGTGGCGACGCCAAGCCGCAGACACACTGGTCTGACCAAACCTACGACCCGCGTCAACGCCCCTGGTACCAGGGCGCGATGGCCTTGCCCAACGACGGCGGTGTGTTCTGGAGCGCACCCTACACATTTTTCACCACCGGTGACCCGGGTATCACTGCCGCAACGCGCATGCACCTGAAAGACGGCGGCACGCTGGTGCTGGGTTTTGACTTGATGCTGCGCGACGTATCGCAGACCACCATGCACGCCAGCGTCGGGCAGCGTGGTCTGGCGTTGGTGATGACCGACGACGAGCGGGTATTGGCGCTGCCGCGTCCACCTGTCGGGGTGGCCGAGGCGCAGTGGTTGCACAAGGTTCTCAAACCCGTATCTGAACTGGACTTACCGGCACTGACCGCCGCACTGGCACAGTGGCGTCAAAGTGGTCGAATGGCTGTGCACGCGTTGCCGCTGCTACACAACAGCACGCGCTGGCTTGTCAGCGCCCGGCCTTACGCATTGGGACAGCAACGGCTGTGGGTCATGGTGCTGGCACCTGCAACAGACTTTGCACCCGCTTGGACCGCAATGCTGTTGATGGTGTCCTTGGCGTTGTTATGCGGTGTCTTGCTGGCGATGTGGATCGCCTACCGCGGCACACGCCGCTTGACGCGCCCGCTGGAACAACTGGCGCGCAACAGCCAGCGCATTGGGCGCCTTGATTTTGATTCTGGTGAACAGGTGTACAGCCGGGTGACTGAAATCAGCCAGCTGGCCGATAGTCAGCAAATGATGGCCACCTTGCTGCGCGATAACCAGGACGAACTCGACGCCCAGGCCGAAGAGTTGCAGTGTCAAGTTGCTGCGCTGAAACTGACCGAGACACGCCTGCAACAGCAAAACGACCAGCTGGCCACCATCATCGAGAACTTTCCGGGTGCGGTGTCGGTGGTCGATGCCGCCTTGCGGCTGGTGGCGTTCAACGCCGAATTTGGCGCAGTATTCGCGCTGCCACCTGCGCTGTTGAACAAACCCGATTTGATGTACGAAGACGTGATCCGTTACAACGCCGAGCGCGGTGATTACGGCCTGGGCAACGCTGACGAACAAGTGCGCGAGCGTGTTGCGATGGCGCGGCAATTCCTGCCGCACCGGCTCGAGCGCACACTGCCCAACGGCACCGTGCTCGACATCCGCGGCACGCCCCTGCCACAGGGTGGCTTTGTCACGCTCTATGTCGATATCACCGAAAGCAAGCGCCACGAATACGAGCTTGAGCACCAGGCCCACTTTGACGCGCTGACCGGCCTGCCCAACCGGGTGCTGATGGCCGATCGCCTGCGCCAGGCCATGCCGCTGGTGCAGCGCCGCGGCCGGGAGCTGGCTGTGTTGTTTCTTGACCTCGACGGCTTCAAGACGGTCAACGACGTCCACGGGCACGCCGTCGGTGACGCGCTGCTGCTCACCCTGGCTGGCCGCATGAAGCAGGTGCTGCGCGACGGCGACACGCTGTCGCGCCTGGGTGGCGACGAATTTGTCGCGGTGCTGATGGACATCGACGGCATCGACGCCAGCGTGCCGATTCTGGATCGCCTGCTGCACGCGGTGGCAGAGCCGTTCCCGATCAATGGATGCGTCGTGGCTGTGTCGGCCAGCATTGGCGTCACGCTGTACCCGCAGAGCCAGGACGTTGACGCCGACCAGCTGCTGCGCCAGGCTGACCAGGCCATGTACGTGGCCAAGCAGGCTGGCAAGAACCGCTACCACCTGTTTGACGCTGCGCAAGACCAACAGCTGCGCAGCCAGTTTGAAGGCGTGCAGCGCCTGCAGCAGGCCTACGACAACCGGGAGTTTGTGCTGTACTACCAGCCCAAGGTCAACATGCGCAGCGCTGCGGTGGTAGGGGCCGAGGCGTTGATCCGCTGGCAACACCCGCAGCGTGGCCTGCTGGCACCCGCCGAATTTTTGCCGCTGATTGAAGAACACCCGTTGATGGTCGATCTGGGTCGCTGGGTGATCAACACGACGCTACAACAAATGAGCGATTGGCAAGCCCAAGGCTTACGCTTGCCGGTGAGTCTCAACGTGGGCGCGCGGCAGTTGCAAGAGGCCAATTTTGTGCAAGACCTGGGCGCTGCCCTGGCAGCTCACCCGACTGTGGCTGCGCATGACGTGCAGATCGAGGTACTGGAAACCAGCGCCTTGCAAGACATGGCGCGTGTCAGCGCCGTCATGGCGCAGTGCACGGCGCTGGGGGTGAGCTTTGCGCTCGACGACTTTGGCACCGGCTATTCGTCACTGACCTACCTCAAGCGCTTGCCGGCCAGGGTGCTCAAGATCGACCAAAGCTTTGTGCGCGACATGCTCGACGATGCCGACGACTTGTCAATTCTGCTCGGTGTGCTGGACCTGGCCAATTCGTTCCATCGTGAAGTCATCGCCGAGGGCGTCGAGACGGTAGCGCACGGTCACATGCTGCTGCAACTCGGGTGTGAGCTCGCGCAAGGCTACGGCGTCGCGCGGCCGATGCCCGCGTCCGAGGTTGTTGGGTGGGCTGCAGCGTGGCGGGGCCACAACGCATGGCACGATGTGGCCGTGTTGCCGCGGCAAGATTTGTCGTTACTGTTTGCGATCGTCGAGCACCGCGCCTGGGTTGTGGCACTGGAGAGTTATCTGCTGGGTGAAAAAGTTGCTTTGCCGCAGCTCGAGGCAAGCCACTGTCGGGTCGGGCAGTGGCTCGATGGCGGCGGCCTGCAGCGACGTCGGGGGCACCCGGGGGCGCAGCACCTGCTGGTCTTGCATCAACGTATTCACGAATTGGCGGCGCACCTGTGCGAGCTCAAGGCACAGGGCCAGTTGCAAGCGCTCTACATGCAAATGCCACCGTTGACCGAACTGCGCGACGCCTTGCTGGCGCAAATGCAAAGCCTGCTGGGTGAACCAGACGTTTAGACAACTCCTTGGCTGGCCCAGCTTGCTTGGCCTGGTGCTGGGCAGCGCGGCGCAGCTGCAGCAGGCGCAGCTCTGGCCGGTGCGTGCCTACCTTGCGCTGGCGTTGGCCGCGCTGATGTTGGGGTGGTTTACCGCGCTGTACCTTGGCGGCAAACGGCAGTGGCTGTCTGCGCTGGCGCATTGCACCTGTGCCTGCCTGCTGGTGTTTGGCGTGACCGGCTGGCGCGCTTGCGTCTTTGCCGATGGCGCATTGGCCGGTGCGCTGGAGGGGCGCGACATTGCCGTCAGCGGTGTCGTTGCCGCCATGGCGCAGCCGTTTGAAAACGGCGTGCGCTTTCGCTTTGACGTTGACGCCGCCACCCTGAGCGGCGCGCCGGTGCGCCTGCCGCGCCGGCTGGAACTGGCCTGGTACAACCGCGCAACAGCACCCGCCGACGCCGCCGATGGGCGCCAGGACCCGCAGCACAGCCTGGCCACTGCGCTGCAGCCGGGCCAGCGCTGGCAGCTCACCGTGCGTTTGAAGGCACCGCACGGGGCCATCAACCCGCACGGCTTTGACTTTGAACTCTGGCAGTGGGAGCAGGGCGTGCAGGCCACCGGCTATGTGCGCAGCGGCCGCACCGACCCCGCGCCGCTGCTGCTGGCGCAGACCTGGCAGCACCCCGTGGAGCGCTGGCGTGCGCAGGTGCGCTCGCGCATCTACGCCGCCTTACCCGAAGCGCGCACCGCCGGGCTGATTGCCGCCCTGGTCGTGGGTGACCAGGGCGCCATTGAGCGCGCCGACTGGGATGTCTTTCGCGCCACCGGCGTGGCCCATTTGATGAGCATCTCGGGCCTGCACATCACCATGTTTGCCTGGCTGGCCGCCGCACTGATCGGGCGCTTGTGGCGCTACTCAGCCCGCTTGTGCCTGGCCTGGCCGGCCGCCAACGCGGCACTGTTGGGCGGCGTGCTGCTGGCTGCGGCGTATGCGCTCTTTAGCGGTTGGGGCGTGCCCGCGCAGCGCACGGTGCTGATGCTGTGCAGCGTCACGCTGCTGCGCTTGCTGGGCCTGCGCTGGCCCTGGCCGCAAGTCTGGTTGCTGGCGGCCGCGGTGGTGGTGGCGGCCGACCCCTGGGCGTTGTTGCAGCCCGGCTTCTGGCTCAGTTTTGTCGCTGTCGGGGTGTTGTTTGCTTCTGATTCAAGAGCTGATGGCACTTATTCCAAAAGGGCTGGAGGCTATTTTGCCATGATGCTGCGCGAGCAGGGCGTGATCACCCTGGCGCTCTTGCCGCTGACGCTGCTGCTGTTTGGCCAGGTCTCGCTGGTCGGGCTGCTGGCCAATTTGCTGGCCATTCCGTGGGTGACGCTGCTGCTCACGCCACTGGCGATGCTTGGCGTGCTGTTGCCCCCGCTGTGGGACGCTGCCGCCTGGGTTGCTGGCGTGATGACGACCGGGTTGCAGTGGCTCGCCCGCTGGCCGTGGGCGGTGTGGTGGGTAGCGCAGGCGCCGCTCTGGGCGGGCCTGGCCGGGGTGCTCGGTGGTGTCTTGCTGGTGCTGCGCTTGCCACCGAGCCTGCGCGCCTGTGGTGTGCCCCTGCTGCTGCCGGTGCTGTTGTGGCAAGCGCCGGTGCCGCCAGTGGGCCAATTTGAACTGCTCGCCGCCGACATCGGCCAGGGCAGTGCGGTGCTGGTGCGTAGCGCGCAGCACGCGCTGCTGTTTGACGCCGGGCCGCGCTACAGCGCTGAGAGCGACGCCGGCCACCGCGTGCTGGTGCCACTGTTGCGCGCGCTCGGCGTACACCTTGATACGCTGGTACTGAGCCACCGCGACAGCGACCATACGGGCGGTGGTGCTGCCGTGCGGGCAATGCACCCAGGCGCTGCGCTGTTGACCTCGGTTGACGAGGCGCGCACATCAGCCGCAGACAAGCGCTGCCTGGCCGGCCAGCGCTGGCACTGGGACGGCGTTGACTTTGAGGTGCTGCACCCGCAAGCCGCCGATTACGGCGTCGTCAAGCAGACCAACGCCATGAGCTGCGTGCTGCGCATCAGCAACGGCGCACAGACCGCGCTGCTGGTGGGCGACATCGAACAGGCGCAAGAGCAGCAGCTGGTGCGCGCGGGTGCGCCCTTGCGTGCTGACGTGTTGGTCGTGCCGCACCACGGCAGCAAGACGTCGAGCAGCGAAGAATTCCTTAATGCAGTGCAGCCGCGCCTTGCTTTGGTGCAAGCCGGCTACCGAAACCGCTTTGGTCATCCGGCAGGCGCTGTGATGGTGCGTTATGCCCAACGCCAGATCAAAGTTGCCGACACGCCCCATTGCGGTGCCATCACCTGGCAATCCTGGCGTGCTGCTGCACCGCAGTGCCAGCGCCAGAGTGGCCAGCGCTATTGGCAGCACCGCGCGCCGTAACGCTGAAACTGGCCCAAACCTTGCTATTCTCTGTGGGTCAGGAGAAGATTCCCATGCAAAAATTTGACGAGATGTACACCAGTCTGCCCTACGCCTTCTTCACCAAGGGAGAGCAGATTCGGGATCACTACAAAATCTACGACGCCTGGCTGGCGCGCCAGCCCGGTGACATGATGGCCAAGCGCCGCGCCGAGGCCGAGATGATTTTTCGCCGCGTCGGCATCACTTTTGCCGTCTATGGCGACAAAGACGAAGACGGTGCCGGCACCGAGCGGCTCATTCCGTTTGACCTGATTCCACGCATCGTGCCCGCCAAAGAATGGTGCATGCTCGAGCGCGGCCTGACCCAGCGCGTCAACGCGCTCAACCGCTTTCTGCACGACATCTACCACGCGCAAGAGATCCTGCAGGCCGGGCTGATCCCGCGCGAGCAGATCGAGCAAAACGCCCAGTTCCGCCCGCAAATGATGGGTGTGGACGTACCCAACCAGGTCTACTCGCAAATCTCCGGCATCGACATGGTGCGCGCGCCCGATGCGGCAGGCAAGGGCGAATACTACGTGCTCGAAGACAACCTGCGCGTACCCAGCGGCGTCAGCTACATGCTGGAAGACCGCAAGATGATGATGCGGCTTTTCCCCGACCTGTTTGCCATGCACCGGGTGGCCCCCATTGCCCATTACCCCGACTTGCTGCTCGAAGCCCTGCGCGAAAGCAGCCCGCCCACCACCGCCGAGCCCACCGTCGTGGTGCTCACCCCCGGCATGTACAACAGCGCCTACTTTGAGCACGCTTTCCTGGCGCAGCAAATGGGCGTGGAACTGGTCGAAGGCCAAGACCTGTTTGTCAAAGACAACTTTTGCTACATGCGCACCACCCGCGGGCCGCAGCGGGTGGATGTGATTTACCGCCGCGTTGACGACGACTTTTTAGACCCCAACGTGTTTCGCCCAAAGTCCACGCTCGGCTGCGCGGGCCTGCTCGACGTCTACAAAGCCGGCCACATCAACATCTGCAACGGCGTAGGCACCGGCGTGGCGGATGACAAATCCATCTACCCCTACGTGCCCAAAATGATCGAGTTCTACCTCGGCGAAAAACCCATTTTGCACAACGTGCCCACCTACATGTGCCGCAACAAGGACGACCTGGCCTACGTGCTGGCGCACATGAAAGACCTGGTCGTCAAAGAAGTGCACGGCGCCGGTGGCTACGGCATGCTGGTCGGCCCTGCGGCCACCCAGGCCGAGGTCGAAGACTTCAAAAAAGCGGTGGCGGCCAACCCCAGCGGCTACATCGCCCAGCCCACGCTCAGCCTGTCGAGCTGTCCCACGTTTGTCGAAAGCGGCATTGCGCCGCGCCACATCGACCTGCGCCCCTACGTGCTCTCGGGCAAAACGGTGCAAATGGTGCCCGGTGGCCTGACCCGCGTGGCGCTCAAAGAGGGCTCGCTGGTCGTCAATTCGTCACAAGGTGGCGGCACCAAAGACACCTGGATTCTCGAAGACGAGGCCACGTTAGCCCCGGCCAGCCAGTCGCAATCACAAGGCAAATAGGCCTGAAGCCCTTATAGAAAAAGCGCAACCCGCTATTTATTCAATAGAAAGCCCGTATGTTGTCAAGAACCGCCGACCACCTCTTCTGGATGAACCGCTACACCGAGCGGGCCGAGAACACCGCGCGCCTGCTCGACGTCAACTACCAGACCGCCTTGCTGCCGCAGTCCACCGCCATGGCGCAAGCCGGGTGGCAAGGCTTGCTGTCGATCAGCGAACTGCTGCCGTCGTACAAAGAAAAGCACGGAGACATCGCCGCCCGCGAGGTGATGGACTTCATGGTCAAGGACGAAAGCAACCCCTCCAGCATCGTCTCTTGCCTGAGCGCCGCGCGTGAAAACGCCCGCGCCGTGCGCGGCACGCTCACCACCGAAGTCTGGGAAACGCTCAACCAGACCTGGCTGGAGGTCAAACGCATGCTCAAGGAAGGCGCGTTCGAATCCGACCCCGGGCAATTTTTTGAATGGGTCAAGTTCCGCTCGCACCTGTCGCGCGGCGTCACCGTGGGCACCATGCTGATGGACGAGTCGCTGCACTTCATGCGCCTGGGCACCTTCCTGGAGCGCGCCGACAACACCGCGCGGCTGGTCGACGTGAAGTTTCACGCGGTAAAGACCGACTTTTACGGCACCGCCAACGAGAAAGACCAAGAGTACGACTTCTACCACTGGAGCGCCATTTTGCGCAGCGTCAGCGGCTTTGAGGTGTACCGCAAGGTTTACCGCGACGTGATCAAGCCCGAGCGCGTGGCCGAACTGCTGATCTTGCGCCCGGACATGCCGCGCAGCCTGCACGCCAGCTTGAACGAAGTGGTGGGCAACCTGAGAATGATCGCCAACGACCAATCCGTTGAGACCCAACGCCGCGCCGGCAAACTGCGCGCCGAGTTGCAGTACGGCCGCATCGACGAAATTCTGGCCACCGGCCTGCACGCCTTTTTGACGCAGTTTCTCGACCGCATCAATGACCTGGGCGCACGCGTCAGCAGCGACTTTCTGGTGCCAACCCCCGTCTGATGCAACTGCTGCTTTCTTGAGCCACGTCAAATCAGGGGCTTTCGGGTCACCCCTAGAATGCGCTTTTGACTGCGTGGCGCAGCATTCCCCTACCCATCGATTGGATTGTTATGAAACGTTTTTTTGCGATTGCCCTGATGTTGTGCACCGGCGTGTTTTGGGGCGCGAGCGCCTGGGCGGAAACGGTGGTGATCAAAGGCCAGGTGCTTGAGGTCAAAGACGTTGAAGACTACACCTACATGCTTCTCAAGACGCCAACGGGCGACACCTGGACAGCCGTCAGCAAAGCGCCGGTGATCAAAGGTGCAACGGTCACCATCGTTGATGCTGAACAAATGGACAATTTTGAGAGCAAAACACTCAAGAAAAAATTTACCAAAATTTTCTTTGGCAAGCTTGAACAACCCAAGCTGACCGCAGCGCAACAACAAGCGCAAGTGGCAGCCGCCCACGGTGAAGCCGCCAAAGCCCCGGTGCTGACCGACGTCAAAGTGCCCAAAGCCACCGGCGCCGACGCCTACACGGTCGCTGAACTGGTAACCAAAGCCAGCGCGCTCAAAGACAAGCCGGTGCTGCTGCGTGCCAAAGTAGTCAAGTTTTCACCCAACATCATGAACAAAAACTGGGTGCACCTGCGTGACGGCTCAGGCGCTGCCAAAGACGGCTCTGATGACATACTGCTCACCACGCAAGAGCAGGTCAAAGTAGGCGACGTGGTGCAGATCAAAGGCGTGCTGCGCAACAACAAAGACTTTGGCGCGGGCTATGTGTACCCGGTGATCATCGAAGACGGCAAGCTGCACAAGTAGCTTGCCGCGGGGTCAGGGCCACGCCATTGCAATCGCCTTGCTCGCCCTTGCCTCCGGCGCAGCGTGGTGGGCTTATGGGCAAATTGGCAAAATCCCTGGCGAACTCATGGACTACGCCCAGCGGCGGCTGCAAGGGCACAACAAACTTGAATGGGTTGCGCTGCCCGTCATGGCGCAGCTGCGCAACTGGCTTGACCAGCCCTCGCGCCAAGCGCTGCTAAAAACCCCTTTTGTCATACCCCCGCCCCCCGCGCTGGTCAAAACGCCCCTTGGCACCAACTCAGACACCAGCGCACCTGCTGCAGCCCCCACACAACGCATCTTGCGCGTTGGCCCGTTTGAAGACATTCGCACCATTGCCAAGGCGGCAAAACTCGCCAAAGACGGCGACATTGTTGAAATACAAGCGGGTGAATACCATGGCGACGTCACGCTTTGGATGCAAAAAAAACTCACCATCCGCACCCGTGGCGGCAACGCACGCCTGTTTGCTGACGGCAAAAGTGCCGAATCCAAAGCCATCTGGGTCATTCGCGATGGCGACTTTCACATTGAAAACATTGACTTCATTGCCACCCATGTCTATGACCATAACGGTGCGGGTATCCGTTTTGAGGACAGCATTGAGGTGCTTAACTCGCGCGACCGCAACATGAAGGTCTTTGAAGAGATTGTGGACAACATCCGCTGCATTGGCCTTAAAAAACCCATCACCGTCACCGAGCGCCCGGGCACAGATGGCAAGCTCAGCTACCACCTGGTATGTGGCGAAGGGCGCCTGAACGCCTTTCGGATTCTGGGCGAAACCCACATCCCGGCCTTGGTGGTGGATGTGAGCAGGTTAGCTATGAGGACTGAGGACTCAGTGCTGAGAAATGCCGGTGTCAAAACCCTTCCACACGCAATGGCGACATGTCGCGATCTCAGTCCTGAGTCCTCAGCACTACCTTCGACATCGTTTTTTTGCTGGAGCAGGGCGAAGAGCGCTTGATCCAGGGCGTGCAGCGCGGTGCCATCCCGCTCACCACTGCGCTGGAGATTGCACGCGCCTAGGATGGTGATGAAAACGGGTGAGTGCTGAGGACTGGGGACTCAGGACTGAGAGATTGCCAACGCAACAAAACCTGACAATACACAAAATCCCAAGAGAAACAGAATGACCATCAATCGCTTCGAAGACCTGATCGCGTGGCAGAAAGCTCGCCAGCTTGTCGCCGCTGTTTATGGCGTCACAACCAAGGGGGCTTTTGCAAAGGACTACGGGCTGCGCGACCAGATTCAGCGGTCTGCAGTGTCAATCATGTCCAACATCGCAGAGGGATTCGATCGAGGGTCACGCCCAGAATTCCACAAATTCTTGGTCATCGCCAAGGCGATCATGTGCCGAAGCTCGCTCGCAGCTCTACGTGGCCCTGGATTGCGGCTACATCTCCCAGCAGGATTTCGACACCATCGTTGCACTTGCCCAACAGGTGGCCAAAATCATCGGCGGCTTACGCGCATCCGTGCAGCGCCAGCGAGACGCAGCTGCTCAGTCCTGAGTCCTCAGTCCTCATCACTCGCCCCTACATGATCCGCCGCGCCATTGATCGTGGCGTGAGCAAAGAGCGCCTGGCGCGCGCCTTCAATGTCAATTTGAGCTCCATTAACCGGCGCATCAATTTGCTGTCAGGCATTTGCCCCGAAGCCATTGCGCTGCTGCAAGACCACCAGTTCACCCCGGATGTGACGCGCATCTTGCGCAACATGAAAGCCGCCCGCCAGGTGGAGGCGGTGGAGCTGATGGTGGCCAGCAACACCATCACCGTGGCACATGTGGAGGCATTGCTCAAAGCCACCCCGCCGGAGCAGCGTGCGGATGTGCCGCCGCCGGAGCGTGATAGCAAAGCCCCACCCCTGGAGCAACTCGTCAAGCTTGAAAAAGAGATGAGCCAGGTACAGACGCAATACAAAGACGCCGAAAGCCACTACGGCTCAGAGTTACTCAACCTGGTGGTTGCCAAAGGCTACCTGACCAAATTGCTGGCCAATCCGGCAGTCAAAAGCTACATTGGACGTCGAGAACCAGAAATCTTGATCCACCTTGAGCTGGTGGCCAACACGGCCAGTATGGAAGAGGCCATGCAGCAGCAGGGTGACGCTGGGCAAAACGGTGAAGGTTGAGAGCCCTCACACCCCCCGCGTCTGCCTGGGGTGCACGTATTCACGCTTGGGGATCAGGTCAACGCCATTGGCTGTGCCAGGGTCTAGCGGCTTCAGGGGTGGCTTAGCCGGGTTCGCCAGACGGTAGTCCTGCCGCGATGCCTGCACAAACACATCCCAATCCACATTGATGTTGTTGCGAATGTCCATCACAAATGGCTTGGTGCCAGCAGCATCGCCATTACCAGCCACTTGCGGCGGGGTAATGGCTGCACCCAGCTCACCCGTGCCCACCAACACATTGTTCAGAGCCTTCACCACCAGGTTGACTGGCTTGGCGCCTGGGTCGGTACGCACGGCCAGCCACTTACCGCCACCGGGCCGGTCGTCAGCCAAAGTATTGCTCACCAAATACAGCTCGTTGCGCGGCCACTTGTAGCCCTCGGCGCCAAACGAAATCAACGTGGGGTTTTCAGTTTGTGAGCCCTGTTGAATGTGGTTGCCTACCACGAAAGCTAGCCCGCCGTTTGGAAATTCCAACTCGTAGCTGGCGCGCCCACCGGTTTCATCCGTCAAACGGTTGTAAAAATATGGTTTTCTGCGGCGCGGCTCTTGAGCAAATGCCCCACCTCGACCGTGTCGCCACTCTTGGCAACCACCGATGCCACCGCCAAACTGGCCACCTTGCGCGTTGGCCCCACCTGCAGCACCTCGGCATTCGCGACCACAGCCAACGTCAGCCATCCCAGGTTGGCCATTACGGCGTGTTTCAAACTGATGTGCATCAACGGCTACTCCTGATGTGAATGCTTTCAAACCATCATGTGCCAAAAAGGCCTCTAGCCTATGCTTTGTATGCGCAAGTAGCTTCTATTTGTATAGCAATTTTGACTTGTAAAGAAAGCTTTGAATCATCGCACTCCAACTCTTGGCCTCGGCCAGCCACTCCATGTGGAGTGGCCCCCAGAGTCAGTGGCGGCAAACCATCCAAACAGCAACCGTTAATATCTGCACATGAACACACGCCCGCGTCGCTACCTTTGGATTGCCATCGTCGGCTTGATGCTTAGTTTGTTTGGCACTTTGGCTGCGGGCTTGGTTGTCATTGGCATTACGCCGCAGCAGTTGCTAGAGCAAGGCACCATGCGCCGGCCGAGTGAGTTGATCCGGTATGCCAAGCAAAGGCTGATACACCATGACAAGCTGGAATTTGTGCTATTACCACCATTGCACGCAGCGCAACGGCACTATGAGCGGCCCACGGATGAGTTAAAACTACCCAGCTTGGGCAAGGGGCAGCAAGTGCATGATCCGAACCAATTCCGCCCAGCAGCTGATGTTCTGGTTTCCTCGCCTGCTGAATTGTTGGCAGCATTGCAGCGCGCCAAGCCAGGCCAAATCATTGAACTGGCCGCAGGCACCTATCGATTTGGTCAAAAAGTCAAGATAGGTGGTGCGGGCTTGGCAACTGCCCCCATTACCGTTCGCGCCGCCAAAGTGGGCGCGGCAGTGATTGAACTCAATACTGTCGAAGGCTTTCTTATCAACCAACCTTATTGGATATTTGAAGACCTGACTATTCGCGGGGTCTGTGAAAGTGATTACTGTGAACACGCCTTTCATATTGTTGGCAAGGCTGAAC
>Ga0210035_1001556_pt1 | contig 13615 bp, 14 predicted proteins | sample CryGeymeta201507_FD_183975 | JGI IMG/M metagenome (GOLD analysis project Ga0210035, IMG submission 183975) | Groundwater microbial communities from Crystal Geyser aquifers in Utah, USA - Crystal Geyser metaG 2015-07 (SPAdes) (version 2) | ecosystem: Environmental > Aquatic > Deep subsurface >...
TTGCCAGACACTGGCGGCGCTCCCATACAAAACGAGAATTTCCCCTGGAGTCTGGCGATTTTTGCCGGCTTCAGCGCCATCGCTTTGGCCTTCGGCGTTCGAGCATATCGCCGCACCCATCTTCCGAAGCAATAACATTATTATTGTGCGAAGTGTGAGTATGATCACCCGCCGCAACTCGCTCGGTGGTCTCGCGGCCGTTCTGGTCATTGCGGCAGTACTTGCGGGATGCGGAAATAAGGAGACGGGGGAGGCGCTGGTTGCGTCTCCTACGTCTCCTATGTTTTCTACGCTCTTGCCATCGGATCAACCGACAGTGCAACCGACCCCCACGCTTTTTGTCCTTGGGCCGCTCACTGATTCGGACCTCGACCTACAGGCTGGGCCTGTGGCTGTGCCGCTTGAACTTCAAATCCCTGCACTCAATGTCAACGCCCCTATGCTTGGAGTCGGACTTACATCTAAAAATGTGATGGATTCGCCAAAAGGTCCGATTGGCGACCCGGTCTGGCATACGGCATTTTGGTATCGAGGCGGCGGCATCCCGGGCGACATAGGCACGGCCACAATTGCCGGGCACGTCAATGATCCGCTCGGACGGCCTGAGATTTTTGCCCACCTCGAGGATCTCAAACCCGGTGACTTGATCATCATCCACCTCAAAAGTACCACCATTGACATTCACTTCATTGTTGACCAGATCAAGGTCTACTCCCTCCAGGAATCTTCCGACCTGGCGGTGCTGACACAGATCTACGGCGCTGGACCAGTTACCGGCACTGAACCACAGCCGTCGCCCGACGGCCTCTCCCATCTGACGCTCATCACCTGCGCTGGATACATCGTCAACGGCGAGTTCGATCACCACACGGTTGTTTACGCGACGCGTGTCAAGTGGGAGTAATGGAATATACAAAGTAGTTCATTGAACCCATTAAGAGTATTTCCTCCTCCAAGTGGCGGCCAACAAACACTCCCCAGACGCAAGATGCGCATGGGGAGTGTTTGTTGGCGAAGCCGCAGATTGGGCAACCGCGTTAGCACAAGCGCCAATCAGTCATTCAGATATGTTGTTGATTGATTGGGATTTGCTTCCAGATGCGCCGACTGCCGCCCTGAAGAAACTCCGAACAGCCTGCCCAGCTGCGCTGGTCATTATTCGGTCTAACCCATCCGTCATAACTTAAGTGGTTGACTGGGCGAGGGCAGGCGCGGATTTTTTGCGAAGCCATTTGACCACACCCAGGTCCTGATTTTCGGGTGCGGACAAATACTTGATGGGGTCTGTGGCTTCGCCCCGATGGTGAGCCTGGGAAAAGTGGTAGAGGCCATGAAAAACCATCTCAAGTGAAATGCGGTCAAATGGCAGCATGAGTTCTTCGGCGACGGCATCACCCAAATCAATCAGAAGCGCAAAGAACAGCCAAGTGGCCCAAACTTGCAGGAGAATGCCGTTCAGGGAACCCGTCCAGAGATAAGCCAGATTAAGCAGGCGTTTGACGATGAGAAAGGTTTCTTCAATCCGCCAGCGACGGCGATATAAATCGGCCACATCGTTGGCAGGCAGGATGGTTGGATCGAGGACGCTGGTCAGGCAGGCCTACCAGGTAACGCCAAATCGAATTTCTACCAGGCGCAGGGGAGGTTGGCAGTCCCCGTTCGCGCTACCCAGAACTCGGCAAACAGGGATTCACTTTCGCCTGGTGTGAAATAGCCAGCAATCATACCGCTGCGTAATTCCAATGGACACACGCTTTTGTCTTTGGCGTCCACGCCAACATAGAGATGGCGCTCCACTGTGACACAACCCGTTGCCGTCAGGTAGGTCTCAGAAGAACAACGACCTTTTCGATAGGTTTTTTCTCCACAGTAATTTCCTCAGCCGCGACATCATAGCGGCTGAGCTTTTCTTGCACCAATTCGCACTCCAGGAGCATAACCAGCTTATGAAGTTCTTGTTCATAGTCTTCGAAGTCGTTCATGCCAGGCAATTCAGTTTGCTGCCCAGCCCATTGCTCTCGTCGTTTCTGGATCAATTCGGCAAGTTGCTTCGCCGTAGCACTATGCAAAAAAAATGTCGGTATGGCACAATTCCATTGGTAGCCTCTGTCGCAAGTAGGGTTTTTGATCGAACATCTACTTTTAGGCAAGACTACTATTTTGTCAATACTTTCTGCGTTTTCAGAGATGCACCCAAGTAAAATTGGCTTCAGCCGCCTGACCTTTACGCTCAAAAAAAACGTGGTTTACAGACCCAAAACGGCCTGTTACCTGCTTTGATTTGGTGCAAAATTAGTTTACCCGAATCTTTACACCAGAAACGGTAGAGCCCTTTATTTTAGATGAAACTGGTCTAAATCGCTGGCATCAAGCCCAAGCCCGTCCAGTAAGTTTTTGATGGTGTTCCAATGGACGCGCTCCCAGGCCGCCGGGCTAGAATTGGCGTTGTGCGGCGCGAGCAAAACGTTGTCCATCGCCAGCAGCGGGCTTTCCAGCGGCAGCGGCTCCACCTCGAAAACATCCAGCGCCGCGCCGCCCAGGTGACCAGATTGCAGCGCCGCAATCAGCGCGGGTTCCTCAATCAGCGGGCCGCGCGCCGTGTTGATGAGAATGGCGCCGGGTTTGGCGTGGGCGAAAGAAGCGGAGTTGATGAGATGATGAGAGGTAGGATTCAAATCACAGTTGAGGGAGATGAAGTCGGAGTTCGATAACAGATCGTTGAGATTGGTCATCTCAATGCCGGTTTCGCTGATGAAAACGTGGTCAATTTCGACAATGTCGTTGCCGAGCACGCTCATGCCAAAGGCGCGGGCGCGGCGGGTGACGGCTTTGCCGATGGCGCCGACGCCGATGATGCCCAGGGTCATTTCGCTGAGCGTTTTACCGGGGATTTTGTCCCAGATACCGGCTTTCATCTGCTGGCTCATCCACGGCTGACGGCGGGCGAAGGCCAGCAGGTAGCCCAGCACCGTATCGGCCACCGGAATGGTGAAAGCGTTGGGCGTGCGGCAAAGTTGGATGCCCAGCCGGGCGCAGGTTTCGGCGTGGATGGAATCGACTCCGGTGCCCCACTTGGAGATGACTTTCAGACGCGGGGCGCAGGCTTCCAACACGCGCGGGGTGTAGCGGTCATCGCCGCAGATGGCGCCGTCAAATTGACCGGCGTACTGCAACAGGTCGGCTTCTTCCATGCGTTCCTGCACGTCGGGCAAAAGCAGGTCGAGGCGGTACTGCTCAAAAACCGGGCGAAAGCGCTCGATGAAGGGAATCATGTAGGGGGCGGTCAGGAGAATTTTCATGGGGTTTTTCTAGTTGTCCAGTTGTCCGGTTGTTCGGTTGTCCGGTTGTCCAGTTTGCACATCATCTACCTGTTTCCCTGTCCACCTGCTACCTGTTTCCCTGTTTCCCTGCCCTTCAACAATTCCGCAATGACAAAATCATCTTCCTCGTCAATATCCACCGCTTCCAGGCGGGGAATTTCGAGCATCAGCGGGCGCTCGCCCAGGCGGTTGCGGCGCGCCATCAGCGTGGCGCGGGTGAACAGGTAGAAGCAGGAGTTTTCTTCGTACACCGGGGGTAAATCCTGGGTTTGGAGCAAAATCGCCGGGTTGTGGTTGATGGGGCGGGTGAGTTGATCCCACAAGCGGGTTTGCAGGCGGGTGACGGAGAACATCGAATCGAAAGCCGGGTACACGGCCAGGAATTTCTGAATGGCCGCCGAAAGGGTCTCCGCTTTGAGCAGCGGATTGGTGCTGTGGGTTTGCAGGTAAAAATCGGTTTCGATTTGCGCCGTGTCGTAGGCCAAAATTTCGTTCATCGGGATTTCCGGCGCGCGCAGATGCTCTGGGCGCGGAATGATTTTGACCTGCGGAAAACTTTTCCGCAGCCCGTCCATCACCGGCTCAGAATCAGTATCCACCAAAATGACGCTGATTTCTGGCACGGCCAGCAGGGTTTCGATGATGTGCTGGTAGAGCGGTTTGCCCGCCAGCGGACGGTAGTTTTTTCCCGGCACGCGCTGGGAATGGTGACGCATGGGGACAAGCGCGGCGATAGTGGTCATAGTTTCTCATTATACCGAATTGGTTCCACCTCGCGGCGGGGCGTTTCTTCGGCCTCCAGGCCGCGCGGATAGTAAAAGGTCTGGCGTAAATTCCAATTCAACTCCGCCGACTGACGATATCCCAGATAAGTGCCATAAAACTGATTGAAGCGGAACCAGCCAATTTCCGGCCCAACACGCAGCAGTTTTCCGGCGCGGGCGGCGTGAACGCAGTCGGTGAAGATGTTGCTGGCCGTCATCCGCAAAAAATCATAGGCGTTGAAATGCGCTTCGCGATAAATCTGCTTAAACGCCATCGCCTCGCGCCGGTAGCGATTGCGCACTCCGGCGGGCGTTTCGTTGTGAATGTGGATGATTTCGGCCTCGGCGGCGTAGGCCACGCCCCAGCCCTGACTCTGCGCCCAAAGCGCCCAGGCCAAATCTTCCAGGCCGGTTAAAGATTCGTCATACGGATGCGTTTGCCAGGCTGAACGGCGAATCGCCGCGTTGGCGTTGTTGCAAAACGGATGGTTTTGCCTCGGCTGAGATGTTTCTGGAAACCAGCGCGCAAAAATTTGATGTTCCGAAAATTTACTATTTTCCGCGCCACGCTGTTTGCCATAGGCCAGCCCAACGGACGAATCGGCAAAAGGCTCCAGCAGCCGCTCCAGCCAATCGGGGTAAACCGGGTAAACATGCGCCGAGGCAATCGCCACCAGCTCGCGGCTGGCGGCGGCCACGCCCAGGTTGAGCGAGCGCCCAAAGGTGAAATCGGATGGGGCGATGTGAACGATTTTCGCGCCGTAAGATTCAGCAATGTTGACAGTGTCATCCGTCGAGCCGGAGTCAACCAGAATAATTTCCACCTCGCGCACGGTTTGCTGGCGCACCCCATCCAGCAGGCGCGGCAGATGCCGGGCTTCGTTATAGGCGCGGATGACGAGGGAGCAAGACATGGGAATGCAGGATTAGGAATTAGGGATTAGAAAAGGATGTCACCAATTTTTGTTTTTTTCGTAGCCCAGTTTCACCAGCAAGTCGCCAGCCACTTCTTTGAAAATGGCTTTATGCTCGGCGGCGAAGTGTTTTTTCCACTCACCGGTTTTGCCGGAGCGGAAGGTGGGTGATTTTTGCGGGTTGATGGCGGCTTCCAGCGCGGACAAAATTGTCTCGCGCGGAACGGTCAGCGGGACACGCGCCAGAAAGTGGTCAAGAATGCGGTTGAGCGCGGCGGGGCGGTCGTTCACCAGGTCTTCAAAATGAATCGGCAAAACCTGGGGAAAATTCAGCCAGCCCAGGTAGGGCGCAAAACGCGCGGCAATGTCGGGAAAATCCACCGCCGAATTGGGAATTCCCAAAATACTGGCCTTCAGCCGCGCGTCGAAATCGGGCAGCGACTGGTAGTAGGCGTGATGAACGTGATTTTTCTCCATCTCCGTTACATAAAAAACGTGCGAGACGACCACGTCGCGCGGGTCGCGGAAGATGAAGTAGGGCAAAAATGTCGGCGCAATGACTCGCGCCAGGGCTTCGGGGCTGGCAAACAGATGTGCCGAGGTCACATCCAGCGGGCGGAGCGTCTCCAGCCAGGCGGCGGTTTCGGCGGCAGAGCGTTTTCGGCCCGTTGCGCCTTCATATTCAGCGTAAAACGAGTGCAGGCGGCGCGAAAACGGAGCGACCTGGGCAAAACCAAGCAGAATTTGGTCGAGCAGGTGCGTGCCGCTTTTGGGGAAGGAAATGCCCAAAAGAATCGGCCAGCCCCCGGCGGGCGCGGACGCGGACGCGGACGCAAATTTTACCCGCTGAGCGAGTTTTTCGGCCTGGTAAACGAGGGGGCGCAGGGGGTGGGGCATGGGGTTGTCCGGTTGTCCAGTTATCCGGTTTGCCGGTTTTCCGGTTCGGGGAGCAGAAAATCGCCGTCGGTCAGCAGGCCTTTGATGACGGTTTGAATGGCGGGCGCGCGCAGCAGGCAGCGCGGGTCGAAAAGTTTGAGTTTGGCGTGCGTGCTGCGCACGCCGGTTTCGAGAAATTCGCCAAACGGCAGCGAGGTGCGAAAAAGCTGGTAGTAGAGAAAACGCCGGGCGTTGCGGCGAAACTCAGCGGGGACCTCAATTTTTTCGGCGGCGAGAAAGTTTTCCAGCGCGGCGCGGTATTCCGGCACCGATGATGGGAAGAAAACCGTCGGGTACTGGGTGAAGCGCGCTTTCCCGGCGCACAAAACATCCGCGCCCAAAATGGAGGCTTCCAGGCCGATGGTCGAGTTGTAAATCATCACAAATTTGGCGCGGGCAATCAATTCGTACGAGCTGAGATATTCTTGCGGCGCGACAAAAATCAGGTTGGGCAGGGCCGCGGCGCGGCGGCTTTCCACCCATTCGGCCACCGTTTCCAGGCTGGCCTTGCGCACGCGAGTTTCGTCAGGGTGGGCGCGGAGAACGAAAAGCGTCTCTGGGTGATTTTTGGCGGTTTCCAGCACCAGGTCGAGCCAGGCAAACATATCGGCGAAAAGCGTGTTGGCGTGCGGCTGGCTGGTGTCAAAGATGACGTTGGTGAAAACCGGCACGATTTGGCGGAAGTGGGCGGCTTTTGCCAGAAAATCGGCATCCAGCCCGCGCATGGTCGGCCAAAATTTGACCCCGGCCATGCTGAAGTTGCCCTGAAAGCGTTTCTCCAGGTAGGCATCCAGCCGGGCGTTTTGGCTTTCGCTCATCTCAAACGAGTCGGGGATTTGAATCGGGTAAATGGTGGCTTCGCCCTCGGTGAAGAATCCCGTTACCGGCAGCAGGCCGACCTCGTGCGAAATCACCCTCAGCCCGCGTTGCTTCGCCACCCATTTGGCGGTCGCTTCGGGGTAGAACTGCCCGTTGAAAACGACGACAACTTGCGGCTGAGTCTGGTCGAGAAAATGCTCGAAGCGCTGCGCCAGGCTGAAGGCGGAGAGCATGTATTCGCGCAGGAAAAAGCGTGTCGCGTCATCCTCCAGCAGGTTGTAGCGGCGCAAAATCCAGCGCAGGCCGGGCAGGCACAACGCGCCGAGCGGGATTTCCTGCCACTCAAAGGCCATTAGCTCGGCCAACGATAGATTTTTTAGCGCATTTTCGAGTTCCACGTCACGCGAAAAGGTGAACCAGGTGAGGGAGGAGTGATTTTCCGGTTTTCCGGTTTTGCGGTTATCCAGTTGTCCGGTTACCCGGTTTTCCGGTTGGACGGCTGAGTGGTTAACCGGAGAACCGGATAACTGTTGAACCGGCGAACCGGACAACTGTTGAACCGAATCACCGGATAACTGCTGAACCGGCAAACCGAAATACAGGGTTTTGGCCTGATAGACGCACGAGCGGCAGGGCGGTTTTTGCGCCGGGTTTTCGCGGTTGGTGCCGAGCACGCAGCGGCTGAGGCCGTGGTCGCAGGCAAAATAGGCGACGGGGACGCCTTGCAGGCGCAGCCCCCACGAAGTCAGCAGATGAAAAGCGCTGTTCCACGAAAGGTCGTCGAGGCCGCTGGAGGCTTTGAAGAAAGCCACCGGGCGCGTGTCGCGCGGGGCGGGGACAAACCGGGCCACGCGCAGCGCCATCAGCGCGATGCGGGCATTGTTGATGTGACGCGCAATGCGACGGCGTAAATTACCAGTCGTTATTTTTCTCATACCCCAGCCGAACGAGCAAATCGCCGGACACTTCCTTAAACAGGGCTTTGTGTTCCGGCTTAAAGTATTTTTTCCACTCGCCGGTTTTTCCCGCGCGGAAAGTTTTTGACTTTTTGGGCTGCACCGCCTCCACCAAAATCTCCAGCGCTTTGACGCGCGGGGTGGGGATTTTGTAGCCGGTTTTTTCCACCTGCGCCAGCATGGCCGCCAGCATTTCATCACGGCGCTCAATCAGCTCTTCAAAGCGCAGGCACAACACAGCGGGCTGCTCCAGCCACTCAAAAACGCCCTGGTAACGCTTTTTCACATCCACCATGAACAACCCGTCACGGTCAATGCCGCTGATGGCGACCTTCAGCCGCTCGTCAAAGCTGGAAAGCGTCTGATAATAGGCGTGCATTCCGTGCCCTTCGTGCATATCGGTGGCGAAAAAGATATGCGAAATGAGCATATCGCGCGGGTCGCGGTAGATAAAATAATTGACGCGCCCCGGCTGACAGAGATACGCCAGATTAAGCGGAGTCGGGTCGAGGTAGCCCCAGCCGATGACTCCCGCTGGAATTTGCTTCAGATTTCCCAAAACCTGCGCCTCGCTGAAGCGTCCACCGCTGGCGCGCACCGTGCGCACCGGCTCGCTTTCGACGTAGGCGTAGGGCATCACCTGGCAAAACCCGGCCAGAATTTGCGTCAGCAGATGTGAGCCGCTTTTGGGTTTGGCGTTGCCGAAAATCGGCGGCGCCTCGGTAAAGGTCAGCCGCTTCCAGCGCAAAACAGACTGTGAATATTTCACAGCCGGGCGAATGAGGCGGTAGAGGGTGGAGGAGATGGGCATTTCAGTTGCCAGTTATCGGTGGTCAGTTGTCAGTGTTCAGTGATTACGGATTACTCCGCGTCTTTCACGCGGCGCAGTTTCTTGCGCGAGGACATTTCGCTGGCGTAGACTTTTTTGACGCCATCGCCCAGCCCGGCTTCAGTGACGCGGATGTATTTGACCAGTTTCTCAAACCCGCCCGGTTCGACCGATGCGGCCTGGTCGCTGCCCCACATCGCCCGGTCGAGGGTGAAATGCCGTTCCACGGCGCAAGCGCCCAGGGCGACGGCCACCGCTGAAGGGACAAGGCCGACTTCGTGGCCAGAGTAGCCAATCGGCGTGTTGGGAAATTCTTTGCGCAGGGTTTCGACCATGCGCAGGTTGAGTTCTTCCGGCTCGCAGGGGTAAGTGCTGGTGCAGTGCATAATCAGCAAATTTTCCAACCCGGCGGCATCCACGCCGCGCTGAATTTCATCCATGGTGGACATGCCAGTCGAAATGATAAGCGGCTTGCCGGTTTTGCGGGCATATTTCAGCAGCGCAAGGTCGGTCAGCGAGGCGGAGGGGACTTTGTAGGCCGGGGTGGCAAACTGTTCCATGAAATCCACCGAAGGCTCATCCCAGACCGAAACCAGCCAGTCAATTCCCGTTTCTTTGCAGGTGCGGTCAATTTCGCGGTATTGCTCCAGGCCAAACTCCACCTTGTAGCGGTAGTCCAGGTAGCTGATGTAGCCCCAGGGTGTCTCGCGCATCTGCTTTTGCTGTTCGGGCGGGGTGCAGACTTCGGGCGTGCGCTTCTGAAATTTGACAGCGTCGGCTCCGGCGTGCGCGGCGGCGCGAATCATTTCTTTGGCAATCTCCAAATCGCCGTTGTGATTGATGCCAATTTCGGCGATGATGTAGGCCGGCTGTCCATCGCCAACCAGTTTGTTACCGAGTTTTATTTCACGAGTCATTTTTTCTCCTTCAAAATCAAATCACACACTTCGCGCACCGCGCCATGACCGCCGGTTTTTTGGGTGACGTAATCAGCGGCGCGCAACGCTTCCGGCTGAGCATCGGCCACGGCCACCGCCCAGCCCGCCACATCAAAACAGGGCAGGTCGTTCAGGTCATTGCCAATGTAAACAACCTGCGCCGGGTCAATCTGACGCTCGGCCAGCAATTTTTTCAGCACGGCGGCTTTATCGTCCAGGCCAATCCCGTGAATGGCCTCCACACGCATTTTTTTGGCGCGCGCCGCCACCACCGGGTTGACCTCGGACGAAAGAATCACGACTTCGGTGCCAGACTGGCGCAGTTTGGTCAGTATCAGGCTGTCGCCGCGATACGCGGCAATACTTTCGCGCCCATCTTCGTCCACCCAAACGCGGTTATCGGTCACCACGCCGTCAAAATCCAGGGCGAGCAGGGCCACCTTTTCGGGCAGGGGGCGTTTGGCGCGGCCCGGCGCAACCATCTTCAGCCTGCCGAAAGCTGCCAGCCACTCGGCGCGCGCCCAATCGCGCAGGTTGTCCAAATCCACCGTAAATTCCGGGGCAATTAGCAGCGGGTAGATGGTTTTCCCGCTCATCGAACCCTTCAAAATCGTTGCGGCGCGGATGGCGTCAATGTGACCGGTTTGCCAGAAAATGGGGGAGAGAATCTGGCGAGGGGCGTTGTACGGCTCTTCGATTCCATCCACCGCCAGCAGATTCTGCATCGGAGCGGCTTCGCCCGCTGGCAGCCGCCACATTTTATGCGGGTTTTGCCCGGCTGGAACGATTCCCCGCACCGAATCGGCATCGGCGTGCTGAAGCAGGGTTCTCACCGCCGCGTCGACCAGCCCAATCGGGCGAATTGGCGAGGTGGGGCGCAGCTGCACGACAACTTCCGGCTGGTAGGTTTCGTTTTTCTGCAGCCATTCCAGCGCGTGAGCAAAAACCGGCAGGTCGGTGGTTTTATCCTGGGCAAATTCCGCCGGGCGCAAAAAGGGTGTTTCGGCGCCCCAGGCGCGCGCCACGGCGGCGATTTCCGCGTCATCGGTGCTGACGATGACGCGCGTTACCAGCGCCGACTGTTTGGCGGCGGCAATGCTCCACGCAATCAATGGAAAGCCGTAAAAATTGCGGATATTCTTGCGCGGAATGCCTTTTGAGCCGCCGCGCGCGGGGATGATAGCAAGAACTTCGGTCATTTCAATTCCAATTATTCTAAATTTTCCAAGTCGGCCAAATCTTGGTGTCGTCCTGATGCTTTTTTATTACGCTTAAGGTTTTCCAGGTCAATAAAATTGATTGTGACGTCATCAACTTCTGCCTGAATGCGCGCCGGGTAACATGCGTCAAACTCCACCCCGTCGGGCGTGGTAATCAAGTCAATTCTATCAGGCGGATATCCCAACTGAATGATTTGTCCCGGCACGACAAAATCTGCTGAGGTCAATTCAAGGCTCTCAAAACCAAACTGTTGTAACGCTCGCACGATATTTGCAGCATTCACGGCTGTCATTTCAATCCAAATATCAAGGTCTTTGGTATAGCGCGGATGTCCATGAAAAGCGACTGCGTAGCCACCAATCACCAGGTAACGCACGCCATTATCGTTTAACGATTGTATAAACTCTTTGAAGTCTTGGTTCAGCATCATACCTCCAGCGGTGATATTCACGCCGGATTTCTTCAAGCGCCGCAATACGCGCCTCTGGCGAACAGGCCTGCCAGTAGGCGAAATCGCTGGATGTTTGCGATTGTAGTATTTTTTTTACAACTTTGGCAATAGAACGTTCCATTTTTTTATCGCTACCACGCCGTCCAGCCGCCATCCACGACCACATTATTGCCGGTCATGTACGAGGAAGCATCCGAAGCCAGGAAGAGCAGGGCGCCGTTCATTTCGTCTTTGTGCGCCATGCGGCCAAGAATGGTTTTGGCGGAATAGTTTTTGGCAAAGGTTTCATCGTGATTGTTGAAGACGCCGCCCGGCGTGAGCATGTTGACGCGGATTTCCGTCGCCATGTAGTAGGCCGCCAGATATTTGGTGAAGCCGACAATTCCAGCTTTGGTGACGGTGTAGAAGACCGGCTTGAAGGCGGGCTGCGTACCATCGGCCTTGCGGTAGATGCGCTGGTCGGGGCCGTTCAGCCCGTAGGTGGAGCAGATGTTGATGATGCTGCCCTTTTTGCCCTGCGCCAGCATTTGTTTGACGCAGGCCTGCGTGACGAGAAACGCGCCGGTCAGGTTGACGTTGAGCGCGGCGTTCCACAGGTCGAGCGGATATTCTTCAAAATTGCCGGGGGCGATGCCTTTGGCGACGGCGTCTGGGTCAAATTTTGGGTCGAGCGCGGCGCTGTTGACGAGGATGTCGAGGCGGCCAAAGGCGGCGAGGACCTGCCGAACCATGGCGGCCACGCTTTCGGGCTGGGTGATGTCGGCGGGAACACCAATGGCGCGGTAGCCGCTCTTGGTCAGGTCGGCGGCCACAGCGGCGGCTTTTTCGGCGTTTAAATCCACCACCGCCACGGCGGCGCCCGCCTCGGCCAGCGTGCGGCAGAATTCCGTTCCCAGCAGGCCCACGCCGCCGGTAACGACGGCGGCGCGGCCTGTCAGGTTAAATTTTTCCTGAATTTTTGGCATGGTTTTTCCAGCGATTAATTGTTCAGCAGAAAGCCCTGCGCCACGAGGTAGTCAACAATTTTGTGGGCATTTTGTTCGGGGCTGGAGCCGAAGCCTTGCAGGCTGATTTCGGGGTTGACCGGCGGTTCGTAGGGGTCATCCACGCCGGTGAAGCCCATCGGTTTGCCATCGGCCAGCGCCTGACGCGCTTTGGCGTACAGGCCTTTCACGTCGCGCTGTTCGCAGACTTCGACCGGGGTATCCATGAAAACTTCGATGAAGTTTTCACCGACAAATTTGCGGGCTTCTTCGCGCGCGGCGCGGTAGGGGCTGATGGCCGCGCAGATGACCGCGCCGCCATACTGGGCAATTTCTCCGGCGACAAAGCCGATACGCAGAATGTTGGTGTCGCGGTCTTCCTTGCTGAAGCCAAGGCCTTTGCTGAGATGCGTGCGTACCACGTCGCCGTCGAGCATGGTCGATTCGCGGCCATGTTCCAGCAGCAGTTCGGTCAGGATTTGGGCGGTGGCGCTTTTGCCGGAGCCGCTCAGGCCGGTGAACCACAGGCAGAAACCCTGTTTGTGGCGCGGCGGGTAACTTTGACGCAAAATTTCGGCGGTTTCGGGGCGGGTGAACCATTCGGGCAGCAAGCGGCCTTTCGCCAGATAATCGTCGCGCACCTGCGTGCCAGAGATGTTGAGCGTTTTCGCGCCCGCCGGAATGTCTTTCTGTTCAACGTAGCGATTCTCATCGGGCAGGTAGACCAGCATTTCAAACGGCACCATCTTGACGCCGATTTCGACCTCGTGTTCGGTCATGATGGTTTGGGCGTCATATGGCCCGTAGAAGGGTTTGCCCGCGCTGTCGTTGCCCGGCCCGGCATGGTCGCGGCCAACGATGAAGTGATTCGCGCCGTGATTGCGACGGATGATGGCGTGCAGCAGGGCTTCCTTCGGCCCGGCCATGCGCATCGCCAGCGGCAGCAGGCTGAGCAGGGTGGAGTTTTTGTCGTAATAATTTTCCACCAGCGCCTTGTAGGTGCGGGTACGGGTGTAATGGTCCACGTCGCCGGGCTTGGTCATGCCCACCACCGGATGAATAATCAGCGAGCCTTTGACGGCGGCGGCGGCGCGTTTGGTCAGTTCTTCGTGAATGCGGTGCAGCGGATTGCGCGTCTGGAAGGCGACGACGTTGTCATTGCCCATCGCTTCGAGCATCTGGCGCACCTGCGCGGGCGTGCGGCGCAAATCAATAAAATCATGATATTTGGGCAGATTCAGCACCTGCAGCGGCCCGCTGATGCAGACCTTGCCCCAGCGCGTCATTTCAGAAACCATCGGGTGTTTCGAGTCGGTCGTGCCATAGGCTAGCGCGGCTTCCTTCTCCGCATCCCAGTGATAGACTTCGTCCAGCGTCAGCACGGCCATCAGGTCAAAGTTGGCGTTGCGCAGGGCAATTTTCTCGCCCACGGTCGGCAATTCCTTCGGGTCGGCGGTCAGCGTAATCGGCAGCGGCCAGAGCGT